>Ga0209511_1000922_pt1 | contig 27233 bp, 27 predicted proteins | sample SSSSmetaG_FD_184141 | JGI IMG/M metagenome (GOLD analysis project Ga0209511, IMG submission 184141) | Glacier valley bacterial and archeal communities from Borup Fiord, Nunavut, Canada, to study Microbial Dark Matter (Phase II) - ​SSSS... | ecosystem: Environmental > Aquatic > Freshwater > Ice >... | reverse complement strand
CAAAGCCAAAGAGTTAGGCAAAACCTGCTACCAAGTAGTTCGCGATTTATTAAACGATTATTTGGGAGCCGAACTACGTCATCCCCGTATTCCTGCCTTACATCTAGTTTATTAAGCGAAAGTCCTATAGATATTCGATATATTCTCGTTTGTTTGTCATAACTTTAGCTTACCACTTTTGGCAAGCTTTAGCTCAAGCGAAAGTCCTAATAACGTTGGCCGTAACTCATTTTCTAACCCTAATTATTTATTAATAATAGTCTGTTTCAGGCGGCGGCGGCTGGAAACCCCTTCTTCCAGCGTTCCCCGTACTATGATTTCGTACAAGAAGGCTTTTGCGCCACCCTGTCGCCGTAAAATCCGGCCCAGGCGTTGGGTGTATTCGGTAGAAGAACCACCTCCACCTACTATAATTGCAACTTTGGCGGAAGGCAAATCTACCCCTTCGTTCAGGACGCGAGCCGTAACGATTGCCGGAAACTCCCCTGCCCGAAAACCGTCCAGAATAGCCTTGCGCTCCACCGCGACGGTATGATGGGTGATAGCGGGTAACATAAAAAGTTCAGCCAGTTCGTAAACCGCCCGGTTAGTTTCGGTGAAGATTATGGCACTTTGCCCCCTGTGCAAAGCCAGAATCCTCGCCAAAGCCAGCCGTTTGGCGCGGGCCATTTCGATAAGTTCCTCCATCCGGGCTTTATAAACCAGGGCTTTGCGATACTCTGGCTCCCGATTCTGGCCCCGCAAAAGCCGACTATACCAGTTCATACTGTAAGCCTTCCACATCTTCTGGGCGAAAGGGGCGTAAAAATCGCATAGCTGGCGATATTCGGCTTCTTCTTCGGCGGTAAATTCTACCCGCACCCGCACCGTTTCGTATTCCGCCAGATAAGTTCCGGCTAATTCTTCGGGAGTTTTGTAATAACAGGGCGGGCCAATCAACTCTTGCAGCAACAAATGGTCTTCAAAATCGGTGGGGTAGGTGGCAGTCAGGGCCAACCGCTTAGGGGCAATCGAGAGGCGGGCGGCCTGTTGCCAGATGTTGGCGGTCAGGTGATGCACCTCGTCACAAATTAGTAAATAGAAACGATTGCCCAACTCGTCCAGATGTGAGGACGCGCTAACGTAAGTGGTGACGGTGATGGGGCGAATATCCTTTTTCTCGCCGAAATAAACCCCGACATTTTCCTGACCATAGGTGTTGCTCAGGTTTTCGTACCACTGGTGTAACAGGTCTAGTTGGGGAACAACAATCAAGGTGGGGGCGCGAACCTCGTCAATCGCCAACGTCGCCACCAGACTTTTACCCGCGCCTGTGGGCAAAACAATTGTGCCGCGCCCTTCCAGCGTTTTCCAGGAGTCAATCGCTTCCTGCTGATAAGGTCGGACGGTCTGGGCAGGTTTCTTGACAGTGTAGGCGGCCCGACTTTCGGCTACCTGCCGGACTTCGCCAGCAACGGGATTAACCGAATTAGTTACAAGGTTATCCAGCCGCGCAAACCGAAAACCATCCTCACCCTGTCGCATATAGCGCGGCACGTTATTAGTAATACGCTGGCTCTGTTCCACCAGCCATTTTTTGAGGTCGGCATAGCGATAGGCGGGGGCGGCCCAATGTCCAGCATGCCACACAAAATAATCTGGCAACCCCTTTTCGTCCTGACGCAAGGCTTTCATTATAATTGCGCCATCCTCAAAAACCAGGCGGGGCTGCTCGTAATATTCCGGGTTAAGGCTGAGTTGTTGATAGGCGGGGGCGGCTTCCGGGTTCTTTTTAGCCGAGGGGCGCGGCATAGCATTCTTCTCCGTTCAAATGTTCGCTAATCATAGCTCTATTTTAACATAACTGGCAGGTTATTAGTTATTAATGAAAGTTTGGCAATGAAAGTAATGACCAAACACCATGTCTTCGTAATTAGTTGTAAATAGTCTGTGGTATTCTGAGTGAAAGTAGTGTATTATTACACTAGAAATAAATAAACCCAAAGGAGTCACCAGATGAATAAATTAGCTTACTGGCGGTCTAAAAGGGGTCTAACCGTCCGCGAACTATCAAATAAAAGCGGAGTCAATCCAACAGCCATTAGCCGCATCGAAAAAGGCCATAGCACCCCATATTTAAGCACACTGGGTAAATTGGCGGCGGGCTTGGATATAGATGTGACTGAATTAGCGGAATTAGCCGAAACCATGCCAGGTCGAAGCCTCGAGGAAGAAACGGCAATTCTGGTAGAAGGGCGGCGGGAAGTAGCGGAGGGCAAAACCAGCAGTACCAATGAATATTTGGAACGTCTGGCGCGGTTAGTGGCAGCCGAAAGTGGAAAGATAGCCAGCTAATGGCCGTAATTTTGACTTATAGGGCACAAGATGATATAGATGATATAATGCGTTTTTATCTGCGTGCCAAAAGTCAAAATATTGCTATTAAAAAAGTAGCCGCAATTCTAAAAGAACTGGATAATATTGACCAAGAACGTTGGATGGCCCAAACCACTCAGGTTCGAGGACTTTCCAAATGGCTTATAAAGTTTAATAAAATCGAGCAATGGCTGGTTTATTTCGAGCGGTTGCCAAATCAGGATATTGCGGTTTACCGAGTCTATCCTGCCTTAAAGGGTGGGTTAGAGCCGAAAGACATTTTTTAGATGATTTCCAAAGTATAATGAAGGTTATGACACAGGAAGAAATTAAGACTAAGGCGTTGGAAATTATCGAGGGGCGGCTGGAGAAAGCGAATAATTTGAGTGACCGCGACCTTTTTTCGATGAATCTAACCTTACCCCCCCAATACAAATACCAAACAATTCGCGAAGTGCAAGTAGTGATGGTCAAAGGGGCCTTCGACGCGCTTGGCTTTACGGTGGAGCTTGGCCTACTCGATAATCAAGCGGCTGCCGACTATTGGAAAGAGTTGCACCGCCGCTATAGCAAGCTCTGGCCCGAAACCGCACTATAACTCAAAGGAAAATAAATGATTACTTTAACTCCGAAAGACTGGGAAAACCTGGACGAGGGGTTGGGCCGGGAATGGCTGCTCACCAACGGGCTGGGTGGTTATGCCTGTGGCACTATTGTGGGAGCAAATACTCGACGTTATCACGGGCTGCTGGTGGCGGCTACCTCCGTTCCTACCCAACGGATGGTTTTACTCTCCAAAATTGACGAAGAACTGACGCTGGATAACCAGACCTATAAACTGGGCGTGAACGAGTGGAGCGACGGCTCAGTCGAGCCCAGAGGTGATACTTACTTACAGCAGGTTTCCTATGATGATTATAGCATTACCTTTAGCTACGTCATAGGCAAAAGCACCTTAACTAAGACCATCGCGATGGGTTACGGTCAGAATATTACTTTTATAACCTATAAATTAACTCGACCAGAAGGCGCACCCTCTGGTACACTTTGGCTCCGTCCCTTGATAAATCTCAAAGACCACCACCAGGAAACTAGAGAGGGAGTTAATTTTAATTACAAAACTCTGCTCAATGGTCAGGGATTCGCCTACCAGCGCGGCCCGAATTCGCCTGAACTTTACTTGCAGATTAAGAAAAATAAAAATTGGGTGGGGCAATGGGTGGGGCAATGGGCTCTCAATTTCCACCACCGGGTCGAGACCGAGCGCGGGCTGGACGATACCGAAGACCTGTTTATTGCTCATACTCTTAAATTCAATTTACCCGTTCAGGAACCTATAATTTTAGCCGCTTCGTTGGGAACGGCGGGCGAGGTGCGGGATTGGCAGAGCCCCAATTTCCAGAAGCAACGGCTGCGGAATATTCAAAAGAATGCCAGTTCCACTCAAGCAACTGCCAACCAGTTATTGGATGCCGCTGACCAGTTTATTGTGGCGCGACCTTCAGTGGAAAAGGTGCTGCCAGAAGGAGTCAAGGGACAGTCAGTGATTGCGGGCTATCCCTGGTTTACCGATTGGGGTCGGGACACTATGATTGCCTTGCCGGGACTGACCCTTAGCACTCATCGTTACGAGGAAACCGCTAATATTTTGCGGACTTTTGTGGCCTACCTAGACCAGGGGATGTTGCCCAACCGTTTCCCCGATAGTGCCGAAACTCCCGAATATAATACGGCAGACGCGGCGTTATGGTTATTCCAGGCGGTTTACACGTATCACCTGGTTCACCGAAACCCCGAGCTTGTCAAAGAACTTTTCCCGAAACTGGAAGGAATTATTAGCTGGCATATCCAGGGCACTCGTTATGGCATTAAAACCGAAAACGATTTGCTGAACGCGGGTGAACCGGGCGTGCAACTGACCTGGATGGATGTGAAAATTGGCGATTTGGTGGTTACGCCGCGCTGGGGCAAGCCTGTCGAGATTAATGCCTTGTGGTGTAACGCACTAGGGATTATGGCCCAGTTTATGAAAATTTGGGGGATGACCAGCACTCTGAATCTGGATTATGCCGCCCGGTATGCCTCTACTCGTCAGGCTTTTAACGAAAAATTCTGGTATGAGGCGGGTGGCTATCTCTACGATGTGATTGACACGACTGTGCCCCTTGATTCATCCTTGATAGACCCTCAAAACCGGGATTATAGCTTGCGCCCTAATCAGCTTTTGGCCCTTTCGTTGCCCTTTGGCCCGTTAGCCCAGCCACGCAACGACCAGGAAAAAGAACGCGCCCGTAAAGTTATAGCCATTTGTGAGCAGGAGTTGCTAACCCCAGTGGGTTTGCGAACCCTGAACAAAGACGACTCCCGATACAAAGGCCGCTATACCGGGGGGGTTGAGTCACGCGATACCGCCTACCACAATGGGACGGTCTGGCCCTGGCTAATCGGCCCATTTGCCGAGGCTCACTATAATATTTATGGCGATAAGGCTACTTCCCGAAAGTTTTTAGAGCCACTTATTGGCGAACTGAAGAACGGCTGTATTGGTACGCTGGCGGAAGTCTACGATGGCGATGAGCCCCACCGCCCGTTAGGTTGTTTCGCCCAGGCCTGGAGCGTCGCCGAGGTTCTGCGGATGTGGCTGCTTCTGAGTTGACCTAACCCCCCCAGCCCCCTTCCCTAAAGTGGAAGGGGGAATTTTAAATCCAGAACTATCCTGTTTATCCTGTCCATCCTTGTAAATATTTTTTTGGTGGGTTAAGAGGGCGAACACAAGGATCGCCCCTACGAATTTTCCGACCACCGATAACCGACAACTGACAACCGCCTAAAGCTTCTGCAAATTGGCAAAACTAGCCAGCAGCTTCTTGATATTAACCTCGGTATTCTCGAAGGCGACAGTCACTTCCTCGTCGCTACCCTGCACCTTGCTAGTAATTACAATCCCCTTGCCGAATTTAGCGTGCATAACTTTATCCCCAGCTTTGAAGCGTAGTCCACCAGGTTTAGGGACGGCGGCACTGCTGGCAGTAGTTGGGCGAACGCTTTTGCTGGTGGAAGGAGTGGTAGTATTCCAACTTGAGGCGGAATTACCCGCCCCAAAACTGGTGCTGCGACTGCTGGTTGCTCGTCCTCCGTGTGGACTGCCAGTAGGGGCTTGCTGCTGACCTTTGGTGAGATGACCGGGGATTTCGTTCAGGAAGCGGGAAGGCTTGGTAGGCATACTATTGCCACCATACAAAGAGCGGCGGAAGGCATAGCACAGGTAAAGGCGTTGTTTGGCGCGGGTAATGCCTACATAGAGCAAGCGGCGTTCTTCCTCAATCTCGTTTTCGCTTTCCAACGAACGGTTGTGGGGCAAAATCCCTTCTTCCAGACCGATGATAAAGACGGTGGGGTATTCCAGACCTTTGGCGGCGTGGAGGGTGATTAAGGTAGTGGCATCGGCGTTAGGGTCAAGCTTATCCACGTCCGAAACCAGAGCCACATTTTCCATAAAGGTTGATAGAGCCTCCTCGCCTTTCAGATGATTATATTCCTGGGTTACTTTGCCAAGTTCTTGGACGTTACGCCAACGGTCTTCGCCTTCCTCGCTGCCGTCCCGCAAGAATAGCTGATAACCACTTTTATCCAGCACATAATCAAACAACTCGGAGAGAATCATGTCCTCTTTGGCTTTGATGAAAGCGTCCAGTAAATTAACAAAGTCGTATAGATTACTCTTGATTTTTGCTCCCAGGTTGAGCGGCGGCAACGAATCCTCATCCACATTGGCGGTTGGGTCTTGCTTGCGGGCAAGTTGGTCGGCCTCCTGACTTTGCAAAAGTTTAAGGGCCACATAAATCGGCAAATCCATCTGGTTAGCCCAGGTGTTAACGTCCCCCAGCGATTTTGGGCCAATCCCCTTACCGCTTGGCGTATTGTTTACCAGCCGGGTGAAGCTGATACTATCGTAAGGGTTCTGAATCAGGCGTAACCAGGCCAGCATATCCTTCACTTCCTTACGTTCGTAGAAGCGCGTGCCGCCGATAAGTTGGTAGGGCATCCCCCGCCGGATGAACATTTCTTCAATGGCCCGACTTTGAGCGTTGGTGCGATACATAATTGCCATATCACGCGGACGAAAAACGCCCCGCGCTGTCAGGCGTTCAATTTCGCTGACGACAAAGTTGGCCTCCTCCATCTCGTTGTAGGCTTCATAAATCTTGATGGGTTGGCCCTCGCCGTTATCCGTCCAGAGTTGTTTATTCTTACGCTGGGTATTGGCGGCAATCAGGGCGGTGGCAGCATCCAGAATAATCTGGGTACTTCGATAGTTTTGCTCAAGGGCCACCACTTTGGCTTCGGGATAATCCTGCTCAAAGTTAAGGATGTTGCGAATATCAGCCGCCCGCCAGCCGTAAATAGACTGGTTTTCATCACCTACCACGCACAGATTTTTATATTTAGTCGCCAATAGGTGGATTAACTCATATTGTGCGCGGTTAGTGTCCTGATATTCGTCTACCAGAATATAGCGATAGCGTTCCTGATAACGTTCCAGCACTTCGGGGGTTTCTTTGAAAAGCTTGATGGTGGTGTTAATTAAATCATCAAAATCAAGGGCGCGGTTGGTGCGTAAAAGCTCCTGATAACGCTCGTAAATCCGGCCCACCACTTCCTGCCAATAAGTTTGGGCAGTTTCGCGCAATTCGCGGGGGGATTGCAAGGCACTTTTGGCAGCACTAATCATACTGAGGGCGGCGCGGGGACTATAGGTTTTATCGCTTAGACCTAGGCTGCCAAAAGCACTTTTGGCTAATGTCACCTGGTCATCGTCATCGTAAATCGCAAAGTTACGGTCAAGCCCTATATTGGTAGCCTCTCGCCGCAACACCCGTACACAGAAGGAGTGGAAAGTACCCACCGTCAGATAAGAACCCGCCTTGTTGCCGGGGCCAAACTGTTGCTCTAATAATTTGTTCAGCCGATCTTTCATCTCGGCGGCGGCCTTATTGGTAAAAGTTACTGCCAGGATATTATGAGGGTCTACCTGGGGTATCGCCTCGCTTAACATATAGGCGATGCGGTGGGTGAGAACGCGAGTCTTGCCACTTCCCGGCCCCGCCAATATCAGCACCGGGCCTTCGATATTCTGGGCGGCGGCGCGTTGGGCCGGATTAAGTCCTTCTAATATGCTTGCCACTTGCTAACTCCCCTGCTTGTCGGTTGGCGGTAGAAATTTTACCGAAAAAATGTTCACAGTGGTAGCATTTTAGCATAAGGGCCGGACTTTTGCTGTTAAAATAAGACTGGCAATGCCTCTAAGCCCCGCAAGATAAACGTCCCTTTCCAGCGAAGTTGTTCCGGAGCTACCCCTAGCCGCAGATTTGGCATTCTCTGGAGCAAGGTATTAATGGCGATTTGCCCTTCGAGGCGGCTTAGAGGTGCACCCACACAGTAATGTATCCCCTGACCAAAAGATAGGTGTTTGTTTTTCTCACGAGTTATGTCAAGTGTATCAGGGTTGTCGAAATAGTTACTATCACGGTTGGCTGACCCCAGCACCGCCAGCACTATTTCACCCCGCCGAATGGTCGTGCCAGCAATCGTGACATCCTCACGGGCATAACGTTCGCTTGCCATTTCCGCCGGAACGACATAGCGCACCAATTCTTCAATGCCTGTGCGGATTAGGCCCGGCTCGTTCCGCAATCTAGCTAACTGGTCGGGATTCTCCAGCAAGGCTAACATGCCGCTACCAATAAGGTTAACGGTGGTTTCGTGACCTGCGCTCAACAGCAAGAAAATCATTGACAAAACCTCATCTTCGGTGAATTGATCGTTACCTTCTTTGGCTTGCACCAGGGCCGTAATCAGGTCGTCTTTGGGATAGCGACTCCGCTCCTTAATCAGCTTTTTAAAGTAGCTCATAAAACCCATAATGCTAGGCACTAAAATCAAGGGGTTGCGGTTTGTGCCAGCCGACACAAAGGTTTTAGTCCAGCGACTAAATTTGGCGTTATCCTCCGCCGGAATACCCAGAATTCGCCCAATCATGATGAGTGGTAGCGGCAAGGCAAAATCGGCCATCAAATCCATTTTTCCCTGCAACTCGGCTTTATCCAGCAATTTGTTGGTTTCGGCTTGTATCTGGTCGCGCATCTGTTCAACCAGACGGGGGGTAAAGGCTTTGTGTATCAACGCTTTTAAGCGGGTATGGTCAGGCTCATCCAATCCTAGCATGTTCTGTTCAATTGACTTGAACATCGCTGGCATGTAGGGAACTTTTTTCAATTGCTCAGGGGTCATGGCGTTATGGCGGTCTTTGGCAAAACGCTCGTCTTTCAACACCGTTAGCACATCATCGTAACGGGTAACCAGCCAAGCCCGTTGCTTGCCCCGAAGCATAACTGGAAAAACGGGGGCTTCGGCCCGAAGTTGGGCATAAAACGGAAATGGATTGGCTTTGAATTTGGCATCGGTGACATCAACGGCGGCAATTGAGGTTACGGGAGCGGGCGCGGTTAAAGTTTGTTTCTTGCTCATGATTTATTACTCCCTAATCCTTCTAAAATTAAATCTGCTAGAAAATCTGGCAGTTCGTCCCATTTCGCTTCAAGGGTTTTATCACCCATAATGTGTTGCAAAATAAGGCCAAACACCATCCCTGATATTGTCCGTATCGTCAGGCTTATATCAAGCGGCTTGCTTACCTGTCGCTCGGCATATTGTCGAAAATAGGTTTCAGCCATTGCAATAGTAGGCTCAAAAATCTTCTGATAGTAAAGTTCACGCAGTTCCTTGTTAACCATAATTTCTGAAATTAGTACCCGGAATAGTTCAAAGTTATCGGCTTTGGGAACCATTAACGGCTGTAGTAAATAGGCTTTCAGGAAACCCCGAAAATCCAGCTCAGTAATTTTCGATAAGTCCATATCTTGTTTGGCTGTTTGGGTCGTAAGGTCAACAATGCCCAGCAACAGGGCTGTTTTATTCTCGAAATAGTTATAGATTGTGCCGTCGGCGATACCTGCCACGCGGGCAATATCCTTGATGGTAGTGGGGTGAAAGCCTTTTTCGGCAAAGACTTTTGCCGCCGCTTCAAGAATCTGGTTTCGCCGAGCGGCAATAAGCTGCTCCTGAATAGTATCTTTCATAAGTTTATCTCCGGTGAATGAGTGTTCATTAAAATGAACGAATGCTCATTCAGACTCTATCACGACTTTTCTTAGCTGTCAAGTCCTATTTCACAAGGACACAAGGGTACTTATGTTTAAAACAGGACGGTTCGCGAACCGCCCCTACACTTTTTAAGATTGGGATGTTTTCGACCTTTGACTTTCGACTTTTGACGCTACCTTTATCTGACTACTTGGCCTTGCATAGGGCGGGCGGGGTGGGGTAAAATTAGACAATAGTAATTGTTCAAAATATTGTAATAATGTTAGCAATTTCAGGAAGCGCGTGTCGTAGGAGAATAAATATAATGAAAGCCGTAGTGATGGCTGGTGGGGAAGGTTCGCGCCTGCGGCCTTTAACCCTGGGTCGCCCCAAACCGATGGTACCGATTGTAAATCAACCCGTTCTCAGGCACATAATTAATCTTCTAAAAGAACATGATATAACCGATATAGTTTTAACTTTGCAGTATATGGCTGACGTTATTCAGGACGACCTGGGGGACGGTAAGGCCATTGGCTGTAATATTCGCTACTCTATCGAAGAAGTACCACTTGGCACTGCCGGAAGCGTAAAATTGGCGGAGGATTGGCTGGACGATACTTTTATTGTAATTTCTGGCGATGCCCTGACCGATTTTAATCTTGGCGAAATTATCAAATATCATAAAGAGCACAAAGCGGTTGCTACCTTGACCCTGACCCGTGTGCCAAACCCCCTGGAATACGGAGTGATTATTACCGATGAGGATGGCAGGGTGCGACAGTTACAAGAGAAACCGAGTTGGGGTGAGGTATTTTCTGATACGGTAAACACCGGGATTTATGTACTTGAACCTTCGATTTTTAAACATTTTGAAAAGAATGTACCTTTTGACTTTAGCCAACAGCTTTTCCCGCTTCTGCTGGAGAAGGGTGAACCGATTTTTGGCTATGTGGCGGATGGTTACTGGTCAGATGTGGGCAGCATCCACGACTATATGCGAAGCACCGCCGATTTGCTGGAAGGTAAAATCAAAATCGAGATGCCTGGAACTCACATTGGCGGCAATATCTGGGTGGAAGAAGATGTGGATATTGACCCGCATGCCCAACTTTATGGCCCTATCTATTTGGGTGAAGGGGTAAAAATCAAGGGCGGGGCGATTGTGCGTGGCCCAACTGTTATCCGCGACCAAACGATTGTGGAAAGTCGGGCCACTATTGACCGTAGCATCATCTGGCGAAACAGCTATATTGGCGAACGAGCCGAATTGCGGGGCTGTATCGTGGAACGGCAATGCACTATCAAGGCGCGGGCAATGGTTTTTGAAGGGGCGGTAATTGGCGATAATACAATTGTGGGCGAAAACGCCGTTATTCAACCCAACGTGAAAATCTGGCCGCACAAAGAAATAGAGCGGGGCGCAACCGTAAATAATAGCATTATCTGGGGTAGCCAGGGGCGCAGGGTGCTATTTGGGCGGTTTGGCGTTACAGGTCTGGTGAACGTCGATATTACCCCGGAGTTTGCGGCGCGGCTAGGGGCAGCTTTTGGGGCAACTTTGCCAAAGGGCAGCGTGGTTACGGTCAATCGCGAGTCCCACCACACCCCTCGCATGATAAAACGGGCGATTATTAGCGGTTTGCCCAGTGCCGGGGTAAACGTTAGTGACCTGGGGAGCATGCCGATTCCAGTGGTGCGCTATATCACCCGTGTCACCGACCGAGTGGTGGGTGGGGTGCATGTGCGCCTGTCGCCTTTTGACAATCGTACTATTGACATTCGGTTTCTGGATAAACGTGGCATTGATATTGATAAAAATGCCGAGCGTAAGATTGAAACTATCTTTTTCCGCGAGGATTTTCGGCGGGTTTACCTGGACGATATCGGGCGCATCGAGTATGCCCCCAACCCGATCGAACGCTACTCTACTGATTTCCTGAAGCGGATTGATGTCAGCAAAATCGAGGGGCATAAACGCGGACGGCGGGTAGTGGTGGATTATAGTTCCTCCAACACCTCCAACATTCTGCCGGGTATTCTGGACAAAATGGGCTGTGATGTGGTGGCTCTTAACGCGGCGGTGGACGAATCCAAGCTGTTCCGCACCCCTGAGCAGTTCCAGGAGGGCATGAAACGGCTGGGGGCTATTACTAATACTCTTGACGCGGATTTTGGGGTCAAAATAGACACTGGCGGCGAGAAGATTTTTGCGGTAGATGGGCGGGGCAACCATATTCCGCCTATGCAATTATTAGCGGCTGTGACTAAACTTATGTTTCAGCAATACGGTGGTGGGACGATTGCCGTGCCAGTGACCGCCCCTAGCATTCTGGAGCAAATCGCGACTAAGAGCGGCGGCGAAATCTTGCGGACACGGGTGAGCAACGTAGCCTTGATGCAAGCTGCCAGCAAAAACGGGGTAATTATGGCGGCGGATGGTGAAGGTGGTTTTACTTTCCCGGAGTTCCATCCTTGCAGCGATGCCATGTTCGCGATTGCCAAAATTATTGAATTGAGCGTAAAAAGCGATTTGCGGGTTGTTGAGGTGGTCAATAGTTTGCCCGCCTATTCTCAGGTACGTACCAAAGTTAATTGCCGGTGGGAGGATAAGGGCAAGGTTATGCGGCTACTCAATGAGCAATACAAGAATGGCAACCCCCGACAGGTGGATGGGGTGCGGATAAACCTGGGAGACGAGTGGGTACTGATTTTGCCTGACCCTGACCGCCCCATTTTTCACGTGCAGGCCGATGCCCACTCGCATGAGCAGGCGCAACTTCTGGTTGATAAGTATGCTACGTTGGTCAATAGCTTGCAACAGTAGGTTGGTTGTTAGTTATTGGTTTTTGGTTGAAAATCCAAAACCGAATAAATAAAAAAGGGCGACCAGCAGGTCGCCCCTACGAAATCTTATTTCCTCAATACCGGGCGGTTCGCGAACCGCCCCTACAAAGATTCTCGATTTCAGATTTCACCGACAACCCTCTAGTAGGATTTGCGGCCTCTGGCAGGACGTGAGCTAGATTGACTGCCTTCATAGCGGTCATTGCCGTTGCGTTCGCCAGCAGCAGGTCGTGGGCTGCGCTTGAACCCATTCTGGTTATCCTGGGTGTTACCAGAATTACCAGAGCGGCTATAAGCTTCTTCTCGGCCCTGACCATAACGACCTGAATTACCATTAAAAGGCTGAAACTCAGTACGGGCAGGGCGGTCAGTAAAGCGGGGATTGAAGTCCGCCCGACCTACCGGACGAGCAACCGCCGAAACTGCGCCAGGAACAGCCTTTGGGCCATCCCAGGGGGTGCGTTTCAACGGAGTACCCGCCTTTTGCATGGCGTACTCAATCTCACGCCACTTGGCGCGGTCTTCGCTGGTCAGGAAGGTAATAGCCGTACCACTTTCCCCGTTGCGACCCGTGCGGCCCACCCGGTGGGTGAACAGTTCGGGGCTTTCTGGCAAGTCAAAGTTGATAACGTGGCTGATACCCTTAACATCGAGGCCACGCGCCCCAACGTTAGTGGCAACCATCACGCGCACCTGTTTCTGACGGAAGGCCGCCATTACCGACTCACGGGCATTCTGACTCAGGTTGCCCTGTAGCCCGGCGGCGGAATATCCAGCAGTCTGCAAATGGGTGGTCAGGCGGTCTACCCCGTGCTTGGTACGCGCAAACACCAATATAGAATCGGTATTGTGGGTATCCAGCAAGTGGGCTAGAGCATAGGTTTTATCGGCTACGCGCATATCGTAAACCACATGTTCAATGTCAGGGCGGCTTTCGGGGCTATGCTCCAATAAAATCGAAGTGTAATCGCTCCGCAAATGCTTCTTGGCAGTTTGTAATACCCAATCCGGCAAAGTAGCCGAGAATAGGGCGGTTTGACGATATTCGCTAGGACTAGCAGCTTGGATGATTGCTTCGATGTCCTGGGTGAAGCCCCGGTCTAGCATTTCATCGGCCTCGTCCAGCACTAACATCCGCACTCTGTCGAGTTGTAGCGTTCCCCGGTTCAGGTGGTCACGCAAACGACCGGGAGTACCTACCACGATTTGGTAGCCGCCCTGGGTCAAGCCCCGGATTTGGCCTTGCATTCCGACCCCACCATAAATTGTGGTGGTGCGGATTGCCGAGCCACCGAGGTTCTTGAAAACCTGAGTAACTTGAACCGCCAGTTCGCGGGTTGGTACAATAACCAGACCCTGGATAGCTTTCGACTTGCGTTGGACGCGAGCCAGCATTGGTATAGCAAAGGCAGCAGTTTTGCCACTGCCAGTTACGGATTGGGCCACCAGGTCTTTTCCCGCCAGCAGTACGGGCAGAGATTGGGCCTGGATTTTGGTAGGTCGCTCAAAACCCAAACGGGCCAGCCCTTCGTGTAGGAAGGGGGGTAGGCCAAATTGGGCGAAGGTGACATCGGTTTCTAATTCGATGGCGGCCTCGGTCACGGTTTCTTCTAGTAAATTTGTGATTGTCACAGGTATAAGTTAACCTTTCTGCAATTCCTTATCAGGAAAGCAAGAGGGAGGTACTATTTTTAAGCTTCTCCCTAATATATGGGCAATTAAATGATTTAGGTTTTCGGGGCAAACTCTCAGCTTAATAAATTTCAAGGGGTTTTTTTCACCTTGATTTGCTAAGAAGTTATAGGTCAGTCCCAATGATTTTGCCGCACTCAAAAAAATAGCGACACTCTCATAGTGTCGTAGCGAGGCTACTAGGTCAGACCAACGAAAGTCCTATGAATAATTAGTTCAGCCAGGAGGAAAGCTTCAAAAGGGGTAATACCAGGTGACACGGAAAAGTGTCAGTTACTAAAGAAGTTCCCTTGAGGTGCATCAAGACATTGATGCAATCTACAACCACAGCCATATGTTTATTCAATTGTTAGTATAACACACTTGTCAAATTGTTGCACACAGTACTGATGGGCACGAAAAAGGCGACTTACACAGTCGCCCCAACGGTTAAATTCGCTATTTACTTTTTGATAATCATTTTAGGCTTCAAGCCGGATGTCCGACGGAATACTGTCGGTTCTGGCCCAGCTCCGCAACCAACCCGGTTTTTGATAACGGGCTACTACCTCAAAAGTTTCCCAGGTACCATCGTGTTTGGCCCAATATTCACTTACAAAGTAAGAATATTCGTCACGCTGAGGGTAATAGACCACGATAAAGGTGCCACTATCCTTTACAAAGCTACTCTTTTTCGCTGCATTTGTAGCAGCAATTTCATTAAGAAACATAATATCTGTACCGATTCCTTTAGTCTGGAACATGCTTCAGCACATATTCTTCAACCTAGTATATTCGGCCACTTTGCCCAAACACACCTTTGCTGCGTCTTTGTAGCTCTACTTCTCCATTTACTTTTTAAGGTATTTTGCTGTACCTTGGTACGAAGAAAAGATGGCGTTCTGTAAAACCGAAAAAATTATTGATAAAAACTGCGGTCAAAAGCTAAAATATTACTTTTCACCACTATATAAACGTTATCATATCAATAAAGTTCCAGTCTATGAACTACTTCTCAAGAAGCTTCACGATATCTTAATATTGGGGACGGGGTTATGAAGGGTTATTCTGGATGGAATAAGGCCAGCAATACAGCGGGGGTCAGGAGTAGGATTCCGTGATATTCCCGAATTGAATTTAGATGTTTATCACCACTGATTATATATTCCGCCCCACCCGCCACTGCACATTCAATAAACTTATCATCGTCAGGGTCATTTATAACCACCGGCGGGATAATAGCAGGTTCAACTAGCGTCCCTATCAACCTGAATCCAGCAATAATCTCGGCTATCTCGGCCTCGTTTAATTGATGCAATTTTTGGATTTTGGGATAGTTTAGGGCGGCCTTCCATTCTTCCAAAATAGCTTCTGAAAGGAGTAGTTCAAATGCCTCTTGATTGAGCAGCTCGAAAATACGGGCCGGGCCGCCTGTGGGAGATAGAAAGCTACTAACCACCACATTAGTATCAATTACAATCCTCATAGCGACGGTTTTTTACGGACAGCCTGTACCGCTTCTTCAGCTAATAGATCGGCTGCGGCAGGAGTAAGGTTAGTTTGTTCGCTGGTTTCACGCAGTTTAGCGAAAAAAGCTTCACGTTGGCGTTTCCATTGATTATAAATTTCAATTGGTACAACGGCGGCTACCGCTTGCCCATGCCGCTCTACCACAAATTTATCCTGTCGAGCGGTAATTTCGTTGAGAATCTTGCCAAAACTGCGGCCAGCCTCGGAGGCTCCAATTGTTTTTTCCATTATCCTATATCCTTTCTTATTATACGTATTTTACAGGTATTATGTATTTACCGCAATTCTCCTGGGTTTTACAGCCAATTGACAACTGCCCGGCGTTCCACATTGCCGAAGCTTATGATTTTGCCCGGAACCATTGTTAATAACATCACGTAACAAATTTTAATACCAAATTCCTTTACCCCAAAATCTTCTATGCTATAATCATTTCAAGTAAACGGGTGGTAAACAAAAATGATTACCACTTGATAGGGGTCGAGGATGAACGATTCTGACATTGCTTTGTCAGGTATCAAGGTTTCGTCGGAGGGCGAAACCCCAACAGAGTGTCATACACCAGGAGTCCCAGCATGACCAGCAAAGAGGATTTAGAATTATTAGTAGTTACTATTCGCCAGTTTATCGGTAAAGCTCAGAAAGAAAACGATACTTTTGAATATTTCCGCCTCTGGGAAGAGCTTAGGTTTGCCGAAAGTGCCTTGAGAGGCTTACTCAAAGGCCAACTACAATCCCGGTCAACCTTTGCCAGCGCGAATCTGGCCCTCATTTAAGCTGCAAACAGCGTTTCGGTAGGGCAAATCGTTGAACTGCCGAAATTAAAAGCAAACCTCCCCTTTTTACAATGACGTAAGAGGCTCCCCAAAAGACAAGTTTTGCCGATTGTACTGGCTTTGTCAAGGCTGGTATAATATTGGTGTGGCTGAGTTTTTTATTTAATTAAGACTTTCGCTTTGGAACTCACTAATTGGATTAAATAGCTACAAATTGAACTTAATAATTGGCCTCAAGCGAAAGTCCTATAAATAAGGAGGGTCTCAAGGATGATTCCCAAGCTGGAAAAACGTAAATTAGTGTGCGTTTTTATGGGTGAACACGACTTGTACAAAGACAAGCCGCTTTACCACGCTATTACTTTACGCTTACGTCAGGAACAATTCCACGGTATCAGCGTCGTCAAAGGGATTGAAGGCTTTGGCCCCCACTCTTTGATGCGTAAGAGTGCTACTGGTAATCTGCTTAATATTAGTGCCGATCCTCCAATTATAATTTATGTGGTTGAGAGGGAAGACCGAGTAGACCGTTTACTTGAAATTTTGGACGAAATGATGGTAGATGGTGAGGTATTCGTAAGTGAGGTAGAGGGTATTAGCTACCTGCGCTCTAAAACTAATCGTTAACATCCAGCGCGAGGGCTATTAATGTTCCGCAATAAGACGCTTGTACAAACGGGACAAGTTACAACAGTTTTGAATCGAATGTCCAATTGGCCCTTGCGCTATATTTTTTTCCCCCTGATTATTTTTTCATTGCCCTATTTGCTCCTGGCTATACTTTCCCCGGAAGGCCAACTCTTTAATTGGACACTCTGGAATTTTCAGGATACCACTCAATTTTATTCAGCCTTTGCCCAGGGGGAAAACGGCGGCTTTTTGTACGCTAACCAGTTCACCGCCGAAAATACTACCGATGCTCTGGGCTACACCACTTACTTTATTCTCGGCTGGCTATCAGCCCCACTAAATCTTGGCCCTGAAATCGCCACACATATCGGGCGACTGGCGGGGGCAATTCTGGTATTGGTGGGGACATGGCGATTGGCGGGGCTTTATTTTAAAGATGAGGCTAGAGCAGAAAGGCTAAAACGGCTGGCGGCGGTACTTTCATTATTCGGGGTTGGGCCTGGAATTTTTATAGTTCCTCTATTGGTAATTTTTGGGGTAGCCATGTCCAGTGTCTTCTGGCTCATTTTGACTTTCACCACCCCTTTTTATATTCTTTTCGCGCCCCATTATAGTCTGAGCATTGGCTTATTTCTTTTGTTCATTGATAAGTTAGCCAAAAATGAAGATAAAAGTAACCAGTCTGATTTTGCGTTGCTCAAAGCGGCCTTATATTTGCTGGCGGCGGGAATAATGAACCCATCGGCGATTACGGTTGGAATAGTGTGTGCCGGGGTTTATTACGGTGTTAGGTTTCTAGGCTCTCGAAACTGGCAATATATACTACGGGGCGCAGCCGTTATTACCCCTTCCTTGCCCTTAGTGGCTTATTTTGGGCTAGTGCTGGCCTATTTTCCCGGCTGGAATCACCCACAGTTTCGGGAAAACGTTAGCGACAACTTTAGTTTTTTCTCCTTGCTGCTAATGTTGGGCGTGCCATTCTGGTTTGCGCTTTATGAGGTGATAGCCAAAGGTTTGGAAGTCTGGCGAGGTAAAAAGTGGCAGGGCTCGGCGGTCTACTGGATTGCTTATACCTGGTTTGTAACTAATTTACTACTGCTATTCCTACCTTTCTGGCAGTCGGGGCGGTATCTCTGCGGGTTTTACTCGGCTTGTATCCTGCCGGGTATTAGCGGACTGGAACGTTTTTTAAACCATTTTTTTGCGGATAAGATCAAACGGCGGGCGGTATGGCAAAGGCGTATCCTCTTTTTTTGTTTGTTACCCGCCCTGCTCGATATGACCGTTATTACTATGCTTAACCTTGCCGCGCCAAATGAAACCTCGAATTTCCTGCCGAAAGATTGGCAAACCTCCTTGCAATGGCTAGGGCAAAACTCTGGCAAGGATGATGTGATTTTATCAACGCCTGATTTTGGCCTTTATGTGCCATATTTCACGCACGCCCACACCATCGCCAGCCATTACCACCGCAGTATTGATTATCCCGGTAAACTTCAGGGAATTAGCACCTTTTATGACCCAACGGCGGCTCTACCACCCAAATTGGCGTTTCTGAACCACGAGCATGTTACCTACGCGATTGGGTTAGATAGTGAGGTAAAGCTTGACCCGCGCCTTAGTGCTAACTTCAGCCCGGTCTTTTCAAGTGGTGAAGTAAAGGTATACCGTTATAAACCAGATTCCGCCAGGGGTTGAATTCAGTCCTCCAATTCCTCTAATATTTCGGCATTGTGCTGCCCCAATCCTGGCACGGGGTCTAACCGATGGGGTAAACCACTTAGCCCAAAGGGAGTGACCAACACTTCTAATTCGCGCCCGTCTATACCCTCAATAGTGGCAAAACGATTACGCGCCCGAAGTTGGGGATGGTTGGCGACGGTCTCCAGTTCGTTTACTCGCCCAAATGGTATATCGGCTTCCTCTAACCTTTTTTCCAACTCGTCTACTGAAACTTCCGAAAATATCTCCTCAATCAAGGCTTCCAGCTCGTGACGGGCGGCAACCCTTTTTTCGTTGGAGTCATAACGAGTATCCGTTGCTAAATCAGGTCGGGCAAGAGCAATTTTACACAACCTTCGCCACTGTTCTTCGTTTTGCACCGCTAGATTCACGCTGCCATCTTTGGCACGGTATATCCCGTAAGGCACAATCAGGTTATGCCGCCCTGCGCTGCGTTGGGGTGCTCGCCCGGTGTACATACTGTAATACAAATAGGGGGCTGTCCATTCAACGGTGGTTTCAAGCAAACTGGTTTCAATATGCTGACCCTGCCCGGTAGCATCGCGCTGTCGCAAGGCTAACAGAATCGAGGAAAAAGAGTAGACCGCCGCCGAAATATCCGAGACCGAAATCCCCACTTTCATCGGCTCATCGGCACTTCCCGTCAGGGCAAAAACCCCCGCCTCACCCTGTAGCAACAAATCGTAGGCTTTGCGGTCACGGTATGGCCCACTCAGTCCGTAGCCGCTAATAAAACAGGTGATAAGTTTTGGATAACGCTGCCGCAGTTCGTCCGCGCCTAATCCCAAGCGTTCCGCCGCTCCAGGCGCAAGGTTTTGCACAAAAATATCGCTACGAGCCAACAACTTATGGATAATTTCCCGGCTTTCGGGCTGTTTCATATCCAGCGCGAGGCTACGTTTGCCCCGGTTGGCCCACACAAACCAACTACTGTTATCCTTGCCCGCCGCGCTGTCATATTGACGGGCGAAGTCGCCACCGTCAGGCCGCTCAATTTTTATTACGTCCGCCCCCATATCCGCCAGATAACGGGTACATAGTGGTGCAGCAATCGCTTGTTCCAAGCTCAAAACCCGCAAGCCGGATAGGGGTAGGGTTGGTGTATTGGTCATGATTCTTTCTCGGAGTATAGGTGAAAAGAATTAATCGCCTACTGTTATGATGCTACAATTTTCACAGATTAATTGCTCAAAAATTCCGCCAGAATATTTTACCAAAACTTCGCCACAAACCGGGCAATTTGTTATAGGCGTAAAATCGTCTTCTGATTGATTTTGAAAATACCAGTAGTAAGACCTTCGGACAAGATTGAGGCCGATTTGCGCTTCTCGACCTTTCTGATTAATGGAGCTTGAAATATCAGCCAGTTCTTTTTCGGCCCAAGCTTCGTATTCACCAGAAGCAAGCCACAGGTGGTCAACCGAGCTATAAATCCATCTCCAAAATGATATTTCTTGAGCTAATTCTTCGCTCATCCCCAAAGTTTCGGGTGGTACTTCTAGGTTACAATTGATACAATGCACCGGGTTATAGCTGAGAGCATACATAAGCTTGACGGGTGGAGTGTTTTTACATTTGCAAATTTCATCTTTAGGAGTCAGTTCAGGGGGTTTAAGTCTGAAATAAATATCTTTGGAAGTCACATGCTACCTCCGAGGCTACGCAAAATAGCCTGAATTTTAACTTTCAGGTCGGGTAGGTCATTCTGAACTACATTCCAAATTTCATTTACGTCTATTTTAAAATACTCATGAATCAAGTAATTTCGAGTTGAAATAACTTGAGGCCAGGGGATTTCAGGATGATTTAATCTGGTAGCTTCCGAAATATTTCGAGCAGCTTCGCCAATTACCTGTATATAGTAAACCACCCATACTTGTAGCATTTCATCCGCTTCGAGTTTAGCTTTTCCTGAAATAGCTCGACTTTCAATATAACTAATTGCTTCTAAAATATCTATGCAGCGTTCGCGTTCGTCTCTCATAATGGCACTGCATCCTTTAAAACTCGTGCTTTGATGCGCTCTTTTAAGGCTCTTTCAGTTGCAACATCTACTTTGCGGCCTAAAAGTGTTTCCAAATCCAATAACAAACCCATTCGGTCTAATAGACTACGATTCAATTCCATTTCGACTAAAAAATCAATATCGCTCTTTTCGTCGGCCTCACCCCGCGCCACCGAACCGAAGATTCGGACGTTATAAGCACCATGTTTGGCGGCAATTTTTAGTATTTCTTCGCGGTTTGTTTTTATTAATTCGTATATATCCATAACCAAAACCTCCATGCTTGGTAAATCCTCATAGACAAAGGCTATCCAAATTATAGTACGGAATGATAGGCAAAATAGCAACCATTTATTGCCATGCATCGCTTGTGGCGTTATACTTTACTACAGGATTGCTATCTATTTCACAAAACATGCCGGGAGGCAGGAGGATTTATATGAGGGAAATCTCAACGAACGAGATTAGCAAGGCGGTGGCGGAGCTCTGTCGTCAGGCCAATTTTGAGCTACCCGCCGACTTTGTAACAGCCTTGCGGGCCGCCACTGCTAAGGAAGTATCGCCACGCGGCCTGAGAACCTTGCAACTGCTTGACCAGAATCAGGAAGTCGCCCGCGCTGAACAAGTCCCCACCTGTCAGGATACGGGTTACGTAATAGTTTTTGCCGAGGTTGGCGCGGAGGCAAAGGTAGTGGGCGGAACAATCGAAGACGCGATTCAGGCCGGGGTTGGACAGGGCTATCACGATAACTATCTGCGGGCCTCAATGGTGGAAGACCCCCTTTTTGGACGTAAAAACACGGGCAACAATACCCCCGCCATGACCCATTATGATTTTATCCCCGGCGACAAAATTTATATTACGCTAGTAGTAAAAGGCGGCGGCTCGGAAAACTCCACCAAACTTTATATGCTCACTCCAGCGCAGGGAGCGGAAGGGGTAAAGAAAGCGGTGGTAGACGCGGTTAAAACTGCCGGGCCAAATGCCTGTCCGCCGCTAGTGGTCTGTGTGGGCGTAGGTGGCACTGCCGACAAAGCCATGCTGATTGCCAAGCAGGCCAGTCTGCGCGAGGTTGGTGCGCCCCATCCCGACAAACGGATTGCCCAGTTTGAGCGGGAATTACTGGAAGATATAAACGCTACGGGGGTGGGGCCACAGGGTTACGGCGGGCGCGTAACGGCTTTGGCGGTTCATGTCGAGACCTTCCCAACCCATATCGCTTCGTTGCCAGTGGCGGTCAATTTACAATGCCACGCCGTGCGGCGAGCCTCTGCGACGGTTTAAGCAGTTGTCGGTTGTCAGTCGTCGGTGGTCGGTAAATTCTTAAACTCGGCACTCGGCACTTTTTACTCGTTACTATTTTCGGGGAGATAAAAATGACAGAAGTACAAGACCCGGTGAAAATTCAGACTCCATTATCCAAAGAAATGGCGGTCTCTCTGAAAGCGGGCGACCAGGTATTAATTACGGGGGTGTTATATACCGGGCGGGATGCCGCCCACAAGCGTTTTGCCGAAACTTTGGCTAAAGGTGAACCCCTCCCGGTAGACTTGAGCGGTCAGATTTTATATTACGTTGGGCCGAGTCCAGCCAAACCGGGACAGGTTATTGGGTCTGCGGGGCCAACCACCGCTACCCGCATGGATAGCTATACCCCCACCTTATTAGCGTTAGGGTTGCGGGGAATGATTGGCAAGGGCAAACGCAGCGAAGCGGTGCGACAGGCGTTACAGGAATACGGTGGGGTTTATTTTGGGGCAATTGGCGGGCTAGGGGCCTTGCTGGCGAAGTGCATCAAAAAGTCCGAGGTGATAGCCTACGCCGATTTAGGGGCAGAAGCGGTACATCGCCTGGAAGTCGAGGATTTCCCGGCAGTGGTGCTTTGTGACGCGCATGGTGGCGACCTCTATTCCAGTGCCGTCCACGAATGGGAGCTGGAGTAGGGTTGTTGGTTGTTAGTTGTTGGTTGTCGGACGAAATTCCAAAGGCAGGGGCATTTATGTAGGAGGATGCTCCGTCATCCAATTGTTACCGCAGGGCAGAGCCTGCTCCTATGTTAACTTCTAACCTCTATTTATAATCCGTGAAACATTTTCCCCTTAATTGGTGTCAGAGCTTAGTGAATGCGGAAGATGGGCATTTCCAGGGCTGGTGACAGAATAGAAACTTTTAACCAGCAGGATTGCCCGACCTAAAAGTTTGTGATAGACTCCAGGTGGGAAGTCATGGGAATTTCGTTAGCGTTGCGCCGTAGTAGGATAGAGCTAGGTTCCTTAGCCCTTAAAGATAAACAAACGGCGAACAAAATGTCCGAGAGCCATCGGCTGGAATTACAACCGAAAATTCAAACCGATGGCCTTAATGCCGATAAAGCCATACCCGAAATTCCCCTTGAAACCGTATATATAGAGCGATGCAAAAACGGCGACCAACAAGCCTTTGGTCTGCTGATAGAAATGCACCAGGATAAGGTTTATAACCTGGCTTTTCGGATTTTGCAGAACGCCGAAGAAGCTGACGATGCCGCCCAGGAAGCCTTTTTCAAAGTCTGGCAAGCCTTACCGAATTTTCGGGGGGATGCCAAGTTTAGCACCTGGCTCTATCGGATTGTGCATAATCATTGTTTGAACCGCTTGCGCGCAAATAAAAGTAACCCTCGGACGGTTTCGGTGGAAACATCTTATGACGATGAGGGCGAGGAGCGGGATATACTGACGAATATCGCTGGGGATGAGGGCGATAACCCGTCCCTACAGTTTGAGGGGCAAGAACAGCGCGAGGTAATCTGGAATCAAATAGACGCGCTTCCGGCTAAATATCGGGCAATTATTGCAATGTATTATTCAGATGAACTTTCTTATGAAGAAATCGCCGAGGTGTTAGACATCCCGGTGGGCACAGTAAAAACCCACTTATACCGAGCCAAAGCTCAACTTAAAACGCGGCTTACCGAACTTGGCAACCAGGGCATTATAGATATAAAGCGACAATAATATGGCAGACTTAAACTTAAATAATAATCCGGGGGCAAAGCGGCCCAACCGAAATTATGATAATCTGGAGCAAATTCTAGCGGGGCGACCCAAAGAAAAAGCTGCAAATGATATGGCTGACCGGGTTATGGCCCGGATTGCGGCTCTTTCGGCTATCCAGGTTGCGCCCGTTACCCCGCTTAATAAAACGCTGGTCGAGCCTTCCCCGGTTAAGGTAAAGTATGCGCCCCCGCCTATAACCCCCATGTTGGATTTCAGCGAAGATATTTCGCCCCGCCAGCGTCGCTTCAATTTCTATCTGTTTGCGATGGCCTGGATTGGGGCTTGCCTAGCGATTGCGGCCTTGCTGTGGACGCTGGTGATTAACCCAATTTTGGAAGGCGGCAACTGGAGCTGGCTGTTGAAGGTGCAGGAGTGGGTTATGAATCTGGTGGATGGTCTTAACAACTTCTTTAGCGTGGTTGGGCCATATCTCCCGACAATTGTAAGCGTTACGGTGGGGGTTAGCCTGATGTTGATTATCTTCCGCTCCCAACAACGCCAAACATGGTCAAACTAAAGATAGACCTAACCCCCTAACCCCCAGGACACGATGCATCGTGTCCCTACAAAGGGGGAATAATGCCAGGAGTTGATGCTTTTTTAGAAAGGTATTTTTGTGAAACCTGATGCCAACCACTACGGGACTTTTTCGGTTTTCGAGCTAGAACGACAACCCCTCCCTACCCTTATGGTCAAAGATTTCTTCTGCCGCCAGATAAAATCGGACGAAGCGGAACTGATGCAACAGGTTATGAACAAATCCGGGCAATATGTCCCAGACCACGCCGCTACAAAATTGGCGGAGGGTTGTCTCGGTTATATCGGGCAGGTACATTTGCCGGAAACCGATAGCTTGCTACCTGTAGCTTACGGCTGGGTTAACCTCAAGGGCGAAACGCTAGGGCCAACTGGTTTTGCCTTCCATCCCCCTACCACCGATGTGTATCTTTTTGACTTTGCCACTATGCCCGACTATCGGGGGCGCAGCTACTACCCGGCTCTGCTGATTTATATATTGGGTGAGCTAAAAGCGCAAGGATATAAAAGAGCCTGGATTGGCACTGCCCCTGGCAACGCGGTATCGGCCCGTAGCATCGCCCGCACTGGTTTTCAGTTAGTAGGTTACTCCAATATCATTCCCCAACCCGCCGGACAACCCTGGAAGTTTGAAACAATTGTATCGCCCGATATTAGTCCGGAAATTGCCGAGCTTGCCCAGGCATCAGTGGTTCGGGTTGGAAAAGAGGAAGTAGAATTATGAAGATTATCTTAACCTCGATTGACCGGAAATTGTTAGAGTCGTGGAAACGATTTTGTGGGGATTTAAACAATGTAACAATTTATCATGGTTCCATCCTAGATTTGGAATGTGACGCGGTTGTCAGCCCAGCAAATAGTTTTGGTTTTATGGACGGTGGAATTGACGCGCTTTATACAAAGCACTTTGGTAAAGATGTCCAGAAAAAAGTTCAAGACCTAATCAAAACAAAACATCATGGGGAATTACTTGTAGGTTCGGCAGATATAGTTGCTACTGAGAACCAGCGCATTCCTTTCCTAATTGCTGCCCCTACGATGCGAGTACCAATGATTCTTAAAGATAGTGTGAACCCTTATTTAGCCGCCAGAGCTGTTTTTCTCCTGATTAAGTATGGGAATTTTTCGGTAGAGCCCCAATTAGGAAAACCAATAAAAGAATTTGTACAAAGCGTTGCCTTCCCTGGCTTGGGAACAGGGGTTGGACAAGTAGGGTTAAATACTTGCGCCCATCAGGTGCGTCAGGCTATTGAAGAAGTATTTCTGAACCAGAAAAACTTTCCTAGAACTTGGTCGGAAGCGCAACAAGAACATCAAAAGCTTTATACCGATAGAATTAGAGATTTACAGTACGAGTAAATTTTTTAATATAATATCAGTAGAGCTATACAACATTCACCCCTTTCCCTCACAGACTCCCTAAAAATTTCACAAACCTTACCCATTTAAAGATGGTTATTTGCAAACGCATGGGCTATAATCCATGAGGTTTGACCGAATAGGGGATTGAGATAAAAGGAGTTTATAGGTGAGCCTGATAGATGCCAATGGTGTTAACCCAACCGCACTAATGTCACAACCGCTTTTGATGGACGGGAAAATCTTAGCCAAAGAAGAACGGGCCAAGCTGAAAGGGGCAGTGGCCGATTTTGTGGCGCAACAGGGCTATGCGCCCGGTCTGGCGGTAGTGCTGGTGGGCGAAGACCAGGCTTCGATTGATTACAGCCGCGTTCTGGTTAAAAATGCCAACGATATGGGAATGAATTCCTGGCATATCGTGATGCCCCGCAATACTACCGCCGCCGAGTTTACCGCTAAATTAACCGAACTGAATAACGACCCAATGGTGCATGGCATTTCGATTCAGTGGCCCTTGCCGCCGCATATTACCTTTGAACAAGCCACCACCACTTTAGACCCGCGCAAGGATGTGGAAGGCTATCATCCCCTTTCCAGTGGGCGACTTTACGGCGGATTGGATACCTTTATCCCGGCTACCCCTTTGGGTGGGATGCGCCTGTTGCAACATTATGGCTTTTCGGTAGAGAGCAAAACCTGTCTGGTAGTAGGTTGCGGCGTAACGGTAGGTCGCCCGCTAGTAACGCTGCTGTGGCATGCCGGGGCTACCACTCTGGTGGTACACAAACCCACCCCCCTTGAAGTAACGGTAAAATTGGCAAAAGAGGCTGACTTTGTGTTTGGGGCGGCGGGAGTTGCCCATATTATCCGGGGCGAAATGCTCAAACCGGGCGCGGTAGTGGTAGATTTTGGCATGAGTTTTATTAACGGCGAGATGTACGGCGATGTGGAAGTCGAAAGCGTCAAGCAGGTTGCCGCCGCCGTCACGACCAGTCCCTCAGTATCGGGTCGCCTGACCACGATTGCTCTGTTAGAAAATGTGCTAAAAGCTGCGAGGAAGCAGTTAGAGGTGTCAGGAGTCAGGAGTCAGGAGTCAGAATAAGAGCGCGTTCTCATAAGGCAAACAAATGAGCAGGATTATGAAGTTCAATGAATGGGTCGGGGCTATCTCTGTTTTTTTGCCACTTATGGGAGCAGGCATAGGCTTTTTTCTTTCTTCGCAAAGATGGTTAGGCTTTCTACTTGGTTTTGGAGTCGGACTGTTAGTATATTTTCTGGTATCTTTTATTAGTCAGATAGTTGGGGATATAACAGGATATTTTAGGGTATATGTGCCAGATAGGAATGTAAATCTATCCGCAGAATTAAACCCAGTGTTGGTCTTCTTTGCAATTATTGGGTTTTGGGGGGTTCATGGGGTTAGCTTTGGGATAGCAGGGAACGATTTTGCTACTCCCGCCAACAGCACTCTTTTTACAATAATAGCAATTGTGGGTTGGTTTTTCCTAGGTTTGATTTGTTGTGTAGGTTTAATGATACCTGGCCTACTTGAAAAGAAAATATATCGCAGAGTACCCACCGATTGGCCCGCCTATATTTTT
>Ga0209511_1000919_pt1 | contig 27275 bp, 21 predicted proteins | sample SSSSmetaG_FD_184141 | JGI IMG/M metagenome (GOLD analysis project Ga0209511, IMG submission 184141) | Glacier valley bacterial and archeal communities from Borup Fiord, Nunavut, Canada, to study Microbial Dark Matter (Phase II) - ​SSSS... | ecosystem: Environmental > Aquatic > Freshwater > Ice >... | reverse complement strand
AAGGGTTGCGGTGGATGCTTCTTTGCTCATGATTTTTCAAATTGATGGAGATTAAAATATACTTTGAATTGTAAAGGTATTCATTCTATACTAAAAAGTATAAATTAATTTATACAAAAGAGTATAATAAATAAATCGATTGAGAATTACTATAAAAACTGCCCCAGAGCTAAGCACCATTTACGCCAGTAGCACACTCTAAATGTAAACCTGGTTATTCTAAATAAACCCATTTTCTTTGCGATTTTATCCAGTTTAGAGGCTAAATCCATGATAAATAAGTTAGAAAATTGTACAGGGAGGACGACAATTGTAAAGTCTAACTATCAAATAGTTAGGCTTTTTTATTTTTACTAAACTGTAAGAATTGTAACTTAATACTCCGGCTTCATTTAGTATTAACGTCAGGCAAATAATTCTTTGCTAATGGTGTAGATTGATTTAATAGAAAATTACTTATTTTATTTCCTGCATATCAACCAGTTTTTTATAAAAACCGTTTTGAATAATTAAAGAATCGTGTGTTCCTTTTTCTATGATCTCTCCTTTTTGCAACACGATAATTTCATCTGCATTACGAATGGTGCTTAGGCGATGGGCTATCACCAGGGAGGTTCTGTCCTGCATCAGGTTTACAATGGCATCCTGCACAAGGCGTTCGCTTTCTGTATCCAATGATGAAGTGGCTTCGTCTAAAATAAGTATAGGAGGATTTTGTAACACGGCTCTTGCAATAGTTATCCGCTGGCGTTCTCCGCCGCTCAACTTCATTCCCCTGTCGCCAATATTTGTATCGTAGCCTTCTTCTTTTTGAAGAATAAATTTGTGTGCATTGGCAATGGTAGCTGCTGCTGTTATTTGTTGGGGTGTGGCATTGATATTTCCCAAAGCAATGTTGTTAGCAATGCTATCATTAAATAAGATGGCTTCCTGTGTAACTATGCTCATGTGTTTGCGCAAAGATGAAATGGTAAAGTCTTTTATGTTTACACCGTCAATAAGAATAGCTCCTTCCGCCACATCATGAAACCTTGGAATAAGATCAGCCAATGTAGATTTGCCAGCTCCCGATGAACCTACCAACGCTATTGTTTTTCCTTTTTCAATAACGAAACTTATATTTTTCAGAATGGATTTATCCTCGTAATTAAAGCTTACATTTTTAAATTCAATGCGTTCGTTAAAGCCGTTCAAAACAATGGCATCCGTTTTTTCTTCTACCTGCAAAGGAGCATTCAATACTTCTTCAATTCTTTCTACAGCACCCATCCCTTTTTGCATGTTGGATATAGTAGTAGATAAATTTTTAGCAGGATTGATGATCATCGCAAATAATAAAATAAACGCCATTAAGTCGCCGCCGGTAAGGTGGTTTCCTTCACTAAAAACAAACCTGCCACCAATATATAAAATGGCGCAAAGGACTGCTACGCCTAACACTTCAGTGAGCGGACTGGCAAGGTCACGCCGTAGGGTCATTTTATTGAGCATTAAAAATAATTTATCATTACCGTTACTGAATTTCTGTAGCATCCTTGGTTCGGCAGTAAATGCTTTTATCACTTTAATACTGCCCAATGTTTCTTCTACATGTGATAGATTTTCACCATTGACTTCTGAGTAAGCTGTGGATTGTTTTTTTAAGCGTTTGCTTATTCTTCCAATAATAAGCCCGGTAATCGGTAAAAAAATTAGCATAAACAAGGATAACTGCGGACTTAATACAATCATGGTAATTAAAAACGACAAAATAATCAGCGGGTCTTTTACCAATCCTTCCAATGCGGTAAATATAGAATTCTGTACTTCGGCAATATCGCCAATCATCCGGCTCATGAGGTCTCCTTTTTTTTGCTCTGTAAAAAAACTTACCGGCAATTGTAAAATCTTAGTGTACAGGCGCAAGCGAAAATCTGCCAGAATTCTACTCCGCAAAGGTGTTGAAACATATAATGACAGATAGACAAATATATTTTTTAGAAGAATAGAAATAATCATTAAAATACATATAACACCAAGAGCATACAGCGGGGTATGATTTCTTATGAATAATTCAAAAAAATTATTGAACCTACCTAGCTGCTTTGGCTGATCTGTCGGTATTGCACTTTTGGCCTTAAAAATAATATTCATAAATGGGGCCAACGCATTAATGGAAATCAAAGAAAATAAGGTTGATAAAAGGGCATAAAAAAGATAAAGCGCCAGTTTATTTTTTGGAATATGTATGTACTTAAATATCCTGAAAAAATTCATCGTGAAATACTGTTAGGTTTTTTTAGCCAAAACATAACAGCAAATTTACAGGGATTAAAGTAGATAAGGGGTATAAGTAAATAAAGTAAAAAAGGTCAATAGAGTAAATAAAGTGGATAAGGTATATAAAGTCTGTAAAGTGATTTGCGGATTATTATTTTTTTCTAAATACAGCGATATTAAAAGCTGAGACCAGCAAGCTTTATAGAATATAGAAAAATCCAAGCACAAATTACCTTCAGGGATGGGGCTTATGCTTTTATAATTTTTGCAACATATCCACCACGCCTTCATTTTTTAAAATCAGGTAACCCAGCCTGTCGTTGCTGATACCATTTTTTAATTGGTAACTAAACATTAACTGGTCATCAATTTTTAATTGGTAACTAAACATTAACTGGTCATCAATTACCGCTGTTTCAAAATAATTAAAACTGATATTGGAATATTTTTTTAATCCTTCTCCTATTTCGTACAAGTGAGTGGATAATAAAAAAAGTGAGTTGTTTATTTTTATCAATCCTTCAATTACAGTATTGGAGCACTTCATAGCATCCTCTACGTTGGTGCCTTTAAACAATTCGTCAATTAGTACCAGCCATTTTCTGCCATCAGAAATTTTTGATACAGTTGATTTGATGCGTTGCACTTCGTTGTAAAAATAGCTTTCCCCTTTTACCAGGTTGTCTACCACATTGATATTGCTCAATACCCCATCAAACAAGCTTAACTGCATCTGTTTTGCAGGCACGCCCATACCAATGTGGGCCAAAAAAACGGCCGCACCTACCGACTTAATAAAAGTACTCTTACCTGCCATATTAGCTCCGGTTAAAAAAAGGAAATTGCATTCGGGATCTAATTTAACATTATACCCAATAGGTTGCTGCAATAATAAATGGTATAAACCTGTGGCTTGTAACAAGGGTTTGTTGCCGGGGGTGAATACAGGAAACTGTAGGCCGTATTCCCGTATAGAAAGTGCCATTCCATACCAAGCATCCAACTGAAAATAAATCTCCAGTAGGTCAAGCATATTTCTTTTATAATGATACCTTAGAAACCTGCCTAGTTGCAACAGCTGCACCGGGCTTAAATCGGAAGCCTTTTTATTCTGCTGAATGATATTGAATTGCTCTTTGGTAATTATCTGGCTTGCAAGCTGTAAAATTTTATGTAATGGGGCAGGTGATTCAATGGTAAAAAAGTGGGCAATCATTAACTGCATTCCTTTTATAAAATCAAACGCATGACCAACAGAATATTCTACCAATGAAAAATCGGGCCGGTGAAAAAATTTATAAGTATAAGCTGAAATAGCTGAAGGGTTTACCGGAATATCATCAATGGTAGCATTGTAAAATTTCTCTATCATTAGTACTGAACCATTGCTGATTTGTGCCGGCCAGTGCTCCAGGTTTTGCAAAATCAGTTGAAGTGTCTGCTGTATTCCATTGATGGCTTCAATGCTATTGAGTGGGCTATTAAAATTGTCATAGAGTTTGTCTTTTCCTCCCACAGTGCGACAACGGTTTATCCTATTGAACACAGACATATCGTCTGCAGCGCTGAATATGGTGAGATCGGTAAGTGTTGTTTTATCTATTTCCATATGAAGAACAAGCCCATAAACCCCAAGGGAGGGCATTAGTAGAAACCTTGAATTATTTCAATTATTATTTAAACTACCACAAAGCGATTATTTAAAAAATCAATACTATTATTTTATAAGAGATGCATTATTCTCCTCCATAAAATCAAATCGCTATCTGTTGAATTTTAATCGTTGTCCCCTATTAGATTCATCCCATACCCCGTTTCCATAAACCATTTTTCCATTTACAAATGTATGTGTAACTGTTCCAGGAAAACTAAATCCTTCCAGCGGGCTCCAGCCACATTTGTATAAAATATTTTCTTTATTCACAGTGTAGGGTACGTTCAGGTCAACCATTACAAGATCAGCAAAATAACCTTCCCGTATATATCCTCTGTCTTTTATATTAAAACAATCTGCCACAGCATGGCTCATTTTCTCCGCTATTTTTTCTAAAGAAATAAAACCTTTTTTATAATAATGCAACATCAATAATAACGGATGTTGTGCCAGGGGCAGGCCTGCATGAGCATGCTCATAATCTCCTTCTTTTTCCGATAATAAATGTGGTGCATGGTCAGTGGCAATAACGTCCAAACGGTCATCCAGCAAAGCTTTCCACAATGCCTCTTTATTGTTAGGAGCTTTTATGGCAGGGTTGCATTTTATTTTGTAACCTAGGCGTTCGTAGTCATCTGCGGTAAAGTGTAAATAGTGTACGCATACTTCAGCCGTTATTCTTTTTTCTTTTAGCGGAAACATATTACCGAATAATTGCAGCTCTTTTTCGGTACTGATGTGTAAAATATGCAGGCGGCTGTTGTATTTTTTTGCCAGTTGTATTGCAGATAAAGAAGATTCATAACAGGCATTCTCATCTCTAATTAAGGGATGATCTGATGCGGACAATATTCCTTTTTCGGTTTTTAACCGCTGATAATTTTCCCTGATAATTTTTTCATCTTCACAATGTGTAGCAATCAGCAATTCTGTTTCCCTGAAAATTTTTTCCAGCGTGCCGTAGTTATCTACCAGCATATTGCCCGTGCTGGCACCCATAAAAATTTTCACTCCACAAATATCAGCTTTCAGTTTATTTACTTTTAATACTTCTTCAGCATTGGTATTGCTTACGCCCATAAAAAAAGAATAATTGGCAAGCGAAGTTTGTGCAGCAATGTTATATTTATCTTCAAGCAGATTTATTGTTAATGCATTGGGAATGGTGTTAGGCATTTCCATAAAACTGGTAACGCCGCCAGCAACAGCCGCCTTGCTTTCGGTATGGATTGTTGCTTTGTGCGTTAGCCCTGGTTCTCTAAAATGAACCTGGTCATCAATTAAACCGGGCAAAAGAAATTTTCCTTCACCATTTATTTCTGTAACACCACTTTTACTATCCAGTTGGCTGCCGATTTTTTCAATTCTTTCACCATCGGTTAATAAATCAAGTACCTTAATTTTCCCTTCATTTACAATCTGTATGTTCTTAAAAAGGTATTTTTGCATATCTTCAAATTTATTGAAAGTTTAAACCGTTTAAATCCGATGCAAATTATTAAAAGCTTTTTTAAACTTGTTGTTTTTATTTGTCCCTTCGTTGCAACTGCACAATCTGTGTATTTACCACAGGGTGATAAAGGCTACCATTTTATAGACCGATTAGAAATAAAACAACAAACCAATACAGACTTCAATTTTTCTACCCTTAAACCATTTAACCGCAGGTACATTGTAAAAGAGGCTGAATATTTCGACAGTCTTCAAAAGCAATCTTCCAGCTCGCTTGTTGAGACAGAAACCAATCATCTAAAATTTACAAAATTGGATGAGTACAACTTGAAAAGCTTTTTGATGAACAATAGCGAATGGGTAACCGGATCTAAAGAATCATTTTTGAGCAGGAAGCCAATTTTTGGATCGTTGTATAAAACAAAACCTAACCTGCTGGAAGTAAATGTTAAAGACTTTTTTTTGGTTGTTAATCCTGTGTTGCAATTTAACCTGGCAAAAGAATCTGGTAATAATGAAAGATTATTTTTAAACACCAGAGGTATAACGGCAAGAGGAATGATAGCCAGAAGACTTGGCTTTGTAACGAGCATTACAGATAACCAGGAGCGAGGGCCTAAGTATTTTCAACAATATATCAATAGCGCAAAGGCGGTACCGGGTGTAGGTTTTTATAAAGAATTTAAAGGTACTGGTGTTGACTATTTTGATGCAAGAGGATACTTCACTTTTAATGCTGCAAAGTATATAGATGTGCAATTCGGTTATGATAAAAATTTTATTGGAAATGGTTACCGCAGTTTGTTTTTGAGCGATTGGGGCAACAGCTATCTGTTTCTTAAATTAAATACTAAAATCTGGAAGTTGAATTACCAGAATTTATTTATGGAACTTATGCCGCAGTTTAATAAAACCGGCGATAATTTATTAGACAGAAAATATGCTGCTATGCACCATTTAAGTATGAACGTAACTAAATGGTTGAATATAGGTGTATTTGAAAGTATTATTTTTGGAAGAAGAAATCATTTTGACTTTCAATATTTGAATCCAATAATATTCTTACGTCATATAGAAGGAACTGTTGGCAGCCCCGACAATGCGTTGCTTGGAGGAGATTTTAAAGCCAACATAGCACATAAGGTGCAGGTATATGGGCAGTTGTTGCTGGATGAATTTGTGTTGAGTAAAGTAAAAGAGAATAAGGGTTGGTGGGCAAATAAATATGGCACACAGTTAGGAATAAAATACGTTGATGCATTTGGTATTCCCAATCTTGATTTGCAGGCAGAAACTAACAGCGTACGGCCTTATACCTATTCTCACTACGATTCAGTATCTAACTACACGCATTATAACCTACCATTGGCCCATCCTTTGGGTGCCAATTTCCAGGAATTTGTCGGTATTGTACGTTATCAACCTATCCCTAAAGTATATGTGTTTGGAAAATTAATTTATTACAAAAAGGGATTGGATAGTTTAGGATACAATGCAGGAGGAAATATTTTTAGGCTGGATACAGACCGGTATGGGATTGAAGAGGGTTACAAAATTGGTGGCGGCCAAAAGGCAACTTGCATTAATGCCTTGCTGCAACTGTCTTATGAGATTAGGGAAAATTTATATTTTGATCTTTCTTACCAGCATCGTAATTATAAAATTGCAAATAACCCTTCTCAAAATACAAACACATCGCTAGTTACAGCAGGGGTTCGGTTAAATATCGCCAAAAGAGAATATGATTTTTAGAGATCAATTTCAGAATAAAAAGTAGCGGTAAATAAAATCATTATTCTACAGTTAATGAAAAAGAGATCATTCTGCTGTTAATTTTATCAATATTACTGGAAAACTTTAACGAGGAGTTGCGACTGTGCAGGTTGGCCAAGCCCCAGCTCACTTTTAATTCGGGGGTTAAAACAAAAAACGGAAAATAAAAGTGAAACCCAATGGCACCCTCTATTCCGTAATCGAATTTTTTAAGTTTAATTAGGTCATCACCATTTTGTTTGCCGGCATTTGCAGCAAGATCATAATCAAATTTTACACCACCCATCGTGTACACTTTAAAATTATCAATGCGGTCGCTGCTAAATTTAACTTGTATTGGCAAACTCATGGTAATAGATTGAACTTTTTTAATAGTCAATTTACTTTCTCCCCCCGGTACATCCGGGTAGGCCAATGTGTATTCAAAAGCTTTTTCACTGAATGTAAGATTAAGTGGATAAGTGCGAAGATCGAAATGATCACTGATCCTAACATTTACCAGCCAGCCAAGGTTAAGGCCAGTGCTGTTAATACTCTCTATCGCCAAAACACTATCCTGCTGTAAAAAAACAGGGTGATTTGTAAAACTAAAATGAGATTTATTGAAGCCAAGATTAATACCAAAATGGTATGAATTGTTATCATGGTCCAGGTTGTTCAGTTCTGTACGAAGCTGCGAAAACCCAATACATGGGAGAATTAAAAAAACGACGAGGATGGAGTTTATTTTTCTCCGCAATAGATGCTGCATATTCCTAAGCTCAAAGGTTTACAATAAGTGTTTGTGTATCCAAGATTATCAAGGATTAAAGTAAAGTTTTTGCCTTCAGGAAATTTTTTTATTGATTCGTCTAAATACTTATATGCATTGCGGTTCTTCGAAAATAATTTGCCCACGTTTGGGGCCACTAATTTCATGTAAACATTATACAGTTGCGTAACAACGGGTGCTTTAGGCTGGCTAAATTCAAGCACAACCAATTTTCCGCCAGGTTTTAATACCCTTTTAATTTCGTTCAGGCCTTTTTCCAAATGTTCAAAATTTCTTACACCAAAAGCAACTGTTACGGCATCAAACGAGTCATCGGGAAATATTATTGCTTCACTATCGCCGTTAATAAGTTCAATGGTATTTTCAAGACCTTGCTTTTTAATCTTAGCTCTTCCAATTTCCAGCATACCATCGCTAATATCAATGCCGGTAATTTTATCTGGGTCAAGTAATGAAGTTGTCATGATAGCAACATCTGCTGTACCGGTAGCCACATCTAATATTTGTTTAGGATTCAGCTTTTTTAACTGCCGGATAGCTTTTTTTCGCCACCAGATGTCTACACCAGCGCTTAAAAAACGATTTAAAAAATCGTAGCGGTAAGCAATATTGTCGAACATATCTGCTACCTGCTCTTTTTTCGAAAGGTCAGAATCCTTTAAAGGGACAATAGTATCATGTGCAAATTCTGTCATTGTTGTGCAAAGATAAAGGTTTCACATTTTTGAAGGAGTTGTAGTTGAAGATGCAGGATATGTTTAACATTTACTTTTATGCAACTACAGGGGTCTTTACTCAGGTATCATATCAGTATCTTTGTTACATGCTTATAAAATCAGCAAAATATATCATCAGCAGCCCTGATTTTGAGAAGTGCCCTGCGCCGGATAAAAAGGAATATGCTTTTATCGGCCGTAGTAATGTGGGCAAGTCTTCCCTGATTAATATGTTATGCAACAATGACAAACTTGCTAAAACCTCTGGTACACCAGGAAAGACACAACTCATCAATCATTTTGAAATTACTTCAGCCTCTTCCATCAACAATAAGAAAGAAGGAGAAAATGTAAAGTGGTACCTGGTAGATTTACCTGGTTATGGATTTGCTAAAGTTAGCATCCGAAGCAGGAGGAGATGGGAGCAAATGATAGAAAATTATCTGAGAAAAAGAACCAATCTTGAAATGGTTTTTGTATTGATTGATGCCCGGCATAAGCCGCAAAAATTAGATCTCGATTTTTTAAATCAGCTTGACGCATGGCAAATTCCTTTTGCATTAATTTTCACTAAAGCCGATAAAGAAACACAGGCAGTAGTTGCAAAAAATGTAAAATTATTTTTGGAACGCTTAAGAAAAACATGGCAGTTTTTACCGCAACATTTTGTAAGTAGTGCCAATAAAAAATTGGGAAGAGATAAAATTCTTACACTGATAGATGAAAAAAACGAATCTAAAGAAGCATGAACAAGCGGCCTTAAAATTCAAACAGCAATTTTAAATAGTAGGGAGACAACTAAAGGGTTCGTACATTTTAAAGTACAAACAATCTCACAAATCTTACTAGCTTAATTTACTACTTTGTTGGCGCAACTGCTGCTGGCAAAGGCTTCGGGCTTGGCTTTAAATGCAAATCCCATTCCCAGAATGTAACCCATTGCTTCCCTTAAAGCTTCGTTGCTTTTAAACTGGGGGTTGGTGTTAATGTCGGCATGTACTTCCATATCAACATCAAACAAAGTAAAAAGATCGCATAACTCATATGCAATTTCAATACTTTTGGCAACCTCCACCAGCATACGTTCTTTAATGCTGTACTTTACCAAAGTTTTTTCGTTGTGAATGAACATGAAACCTCCGCGGCCTTCGCGTAAAAAAACAATTACGGTTGCAAACTCTGTTTCTTTACCTTTAACCTGGCTGTCTGTACCAATACAAACTTTAAGATGGTTGCCGGCCTCGGATTCTCTTTTTATGGTTTCTTCCACCGCTTGTTTGATGGGTAGTTGAATGGGGTCGCCATTAAATTTTCTCCATAACATATAAAATGGGGTTTTCTAAAGTTACTTAAAAAAACTAATATTATTAGCGGTTAGGCATAGGCGTAATAATAATTTAATGTTTTTCTTATGGAGCCTTACCATATAATATGCATGCTGTGTGGGCAATTGTCATCAGCCATTTAGCTGAATAATTATTGATGCTGTATTCTAAAAAAAAGATAGAATGAGCAAGGCGATTTATTTATATTATTCTATTTGCTCCTTTATGGAATGGGTAAGAACAAAAAAAAGGGCCAGCCCCTTACGCTGACCCCTCTTTAACTTACACATGAATCTACCTTACTGTTTTATAATTCTTTCTGTTTGTTTTTCGTTGTTGTTTAGCAGTTGTAAAATATATACTCCTGCCGGCTGGTGATTGATATTAAGCTGATTAAATCCGGTCGTACCATTACCTCTTGCAATGGAATTACCATTAATATCACTCAACTGGTATTGATAATTAGTAGATGCGTTAACTGTAATTTGATTTCGTACAAATGTTGACACCTTAAATGATTGCACCGCTTTATCAATTGCTTTTAAAGTGACAATATTTGAATAAACTGTTTGATTTGTTCCTGAAGTTACTTTTAACCGGTAAAAAATTTCAGTATGCTCAAAAGGAGAATATTTAAAATTATTAGTCGAATTATTTACAGTTGAAATCGCATTAAAATTATTGCCGGTTGTAGACGATTCGACGGTGATTGACTTTATTGGATCATCGCTGATAATATTCCAGTTAAGGTTGTGTTTATTTTTGTCCATTCTGCCAGTCAGTTTTACCTGGTGGATGGGTAAAATACCTTTGAGACCAGTAATGCTATAAGAACCAAGGCTTCCATAATCACTTACGTTGCTATTGCCGGCTCCCCGTACTAGAAGATAATAATCGCCGGAATTCAAAATAGTATCAATAACAACATTCATTTTGTCTGAGGGATCATAGGTAGTTATCAATTTCTTTGTTGCGTCAAACAAGGAAACCTTTACGTCAAGATCTGCACCCTGGTTATTGACTCCAATACTAAATGGATCTACATTAATATGTAAATTTGAATTTTCGGGGATATTAATTTTGAATGCATCTGCATCTGTAGAGGTAGTTATAATTCCCTTTACCGGGCTAGGATTTAAATCAATAAAAGCAGGTGTTCCATTTATATCATCTGAATAGTCATCCGTTCTGTATGTGAACCCATTTTGAGAGGTAATGATGAATAAATTATCTTGTACAATTGCACAACCATAAGGTGTTGGCCCGTTGTTCCAGCCACTCATATTTTTGTAGTAGCTATTGCCCATAATTGGTGCCCAGCCTACTTCTCCGGTTCCTAATCCATCATTGTAAGTTGCGGTTAAATTACAACTGCCATCATATTTTGATTGATGAGACAAGCCCACCGAATGTCCACTTTCGTGGGAGCAGCACTCAGCTACCATTTTTGGGTTGTTGGGGCCTAATCTATTGCAAAAAACAAAGCAGGGCGTATCATCTCCCCATGTAAATGAACCAAGGTATGCAACACCACCAACACCTGCAAACCATGCACTCGTAGGTGTAATCACTACCCTCATTCTTTGTTCCAATGGGGCATTTAAAAAGACGGTAGAATCTGTAGTGATATTTAAATTAAAGGGTCTGTAATCTTCTGAAACCCTATAAAATACTTCTGTAATTTGAGCATCTGTTAATCCTGATGATGCACAAGTAAAAGGGTTGCCGCCTTGCCAAACGCCACTATTTACATTATGACCATCAAAATCTAAAAAAATTGTAGCGGCAGCAGCAGGTAAACTGCTAAGTTTTGGCAAACTATAAACATTGAAAGAAACCAATAATGCCAACAACACCAGTAAGGGAGTAAAAGTAGTTTTCATTTTGCGGTTTTTCTTTCCGGGTGTAAATCGGAATGTGTAAGGATTATGTAAGGGTATTTATTGATTACACGTTGGTAATATTTTATCCGTTGATATTTTAATAAGTTTATAATTAAGTTTATCAATTTGCTTTAATTCATACCCATCTGCAAAAGCATTGTCAAACAGGTGTCCCACATAAGTAATATTTTCATGCCCGTCAGATCTTTTAGAAAGTGTAAATAGAATATTACTAAATGCAGATAGTTTGATCATCACTGTTTGAAGGTTACTGTATTTTACAATATTGCTTTTTACGTTACCTGCAAGAATTAGTGTGTTATTAAAAGATACTTTTATATTCTGGCCCTGAACGCCGTCAAAAAATCCGTTTAATTGAGTTGCTGTACAATTAATTATTTCAGGGAATTTGCTAAATAGTAATTGCTTATTGTTAGTTGAACCTTGCGCCATCCCAAAAAGGAAAAATAGCGAAAACAGTCCTGTTAGTGAAGTGGCGATAAGGGTTTTCATGGTAATGGTATTAAAGTATTAGTTGCTATGAGGCAAAAAATACATAATCTTACACTAATGAACGCAGATGTTTACAAATTATTTTGCAAAGAAATATATAAAGGACAATTAGGCTGAACCTTAGATTAAAACGCCAACCAGAAAATTCTATTAATACTGACCTGTACTTAATAACACCAGCGTACATGCTTCCATTGTGACGATGCCTTGCTTTTTTGCCAGCATCTCCAATTCTTCGTTTTCTGTTCCGGGATTAAATATTATTCTTTTAGGGCGGAGCGATAAAATATAACTGTAATAGTCAGGTTGCCTGGCTTGGTTAATATAAAGGGTAACAGTATCTATATCTGTCAATGGTATTTTTTCAGTTTCAATTATTGTGTCACCTATCTTTCCCTTTTTACCGCCGAGTGCCACTACCGGTTGTTTTTGACTGATTAATTTTTGCACTGCCATATTACTGTATCGTTCCTTATTTTCAGAAACTCCTATTACAAGTGTTTTTTTCTTTTCCATATTTTTCTTTATAAAAACCTTGCTTTTAGTTCGGGAGTTGGTATCATGCAGGCTTCCTTTTTACCAAACCACTTGTAACGGTTTTGGGCAATCCAGGCATAAACCGCATCTCTGATAAATGCAGGAATAATGATAAAAATATACAGCCAACTCCAAACTCCTTTTATTTGTCTGGCAACTTTTAAAGCTCCGGTAGATTTACTATAAACCTTTTCATCCTGTATCAATATAAAAGAATTAAAATTTTCTACAGGGAGTTTATATTGTTTCAACAATCGTTGCCCGGCCTCGCTTTGTAAAGAAGCAAATAGAAATTGATTTTCCGGATCGTGTTTGATTACAAATTGCACAGCACCATCACAAAGGTTACAAATGCCGTCGAATAATATAATGGGCTTGGAATTCATTATCTGTAATACAAATTTACGTTTATTAACTTATTCTGTTGTGAAGTCCATGGTACAACTTGTATAACTTTCAATTTGTAAAAAAAAATTTATCGAAGTCATTAATCTGTAAACATATTAGCTTCAACTATTGTTGAAAAATAAAAAAGCGTTAGTTTTAAAACTAACACTTTTTATGTAAGAAATATCTTAAAAAAATTAGACCAGCATTGTAACCGGATTCTCCAAAAACTTCTTTAGTGTTTGTAAAAAAGCAGCACCAACAGCTCCATCCACACTTCTATGATCGCAGCTCAGGGTAAGTTTCATTACGTTTGTTACGCCAAAGCCATCGCCCATTTTCACCACTTTTTCTTTAATGGCACCAACTGCTAAAATAGCACTGTCCGGCGGATTGATGATGGCGGTAAACTCTTCAATATCCATCATACCTAAATTGGAGATGGTAAATGTGTTGCCACTGAATTCGTTGGGTTGTAATTTTTTATCCTTAGCCTTACCATACAATTCTTTTGCATCAGCAGCAATTTGGGATAAAGATTTTTGATCTGCAAAACGTATAACAGGAACAATTAAACCTTCTGGCAATGCCAACGCGGAGCCAATATGAATGTGCTGATTGTGACGGATAAAATCTCCCATCCAGCTACTGTTAACATCAGGATGATGGCGTAAAGCCATGGCACTTGCTTTAATGATCATATCATTAAAAGAAATTTTTACCGGGCTAACTTCGTTCATGGCAACACGTGAGGTTATTGCGTTGTCCATGTTTATTTCCATGGTTAAATAAAAGTGCGGTGCATCAAATTTGCTTTCACTCAACCGGCGGGCAATTACTTTACGCATTTGTGTTAACGGCGTATCAGTAAAGCCTTCCTGTCCGCTTGCAACAAAAGCCGGTGCAACAGCTTTTGCATCAATTGCAGTTTTGGGTGAATCAGCTACAGCTTGTTTAGCAACTGGTACATAACTGTCAATATCTTTTTTAGTAATACGGCCATTGTCTCCGCTACCACTAACTTTTGAAAGGTCAATGCCTTTGTCAGCTGCTAATTTTTTTGCAAGGGGAGAAGCTTTAATACGTTGATCGACGGATGCATCTTCTTTACTTTCAATTGCAGCGGCTTCTGTGTTTACAGCGATAGCTGCAATTGAAGTGGTTGTGGGAGCCGTTGCTGAATTAATACCTGATTTTTCTGCCGCTATGTAAGCGCTAACATCGGTACCCGGTTTACCAACTATGGCAATTATTTCATTTATTTTAGCAGCACTACCAGCTTCTACACCTATGTACAATAATGTGCCTTCTTCATATCCTACTACTTCCATGGTAGCTTTATCGGTTTCCACATCAGCAAGTACATCGTCACTTTTAACGAGGTCGCCCACTTTTTTATTCCAGGAAACAATTTTTCCTTCAGACATAGTATCACTTAACAAAGGCATTCTTATTTCTTTAGCACCTGCGGGCAGGGCTACTTTTGCAGCAGCAGGTGAAGCAGATTCCTTGTTATTTTCAGTTGGCATTTCTTTTGCCGGTGCTACTTTTGCAGCATCCTTATCTCCGTCGAGTAAGGCTTTGTAATCTTCTCCTTCCTTACCTACAATAGCAATAATCTGGTTTATTTTAGCCGCTTCACCAGCTGGTACACCAATGTAAAGTAAAGTGCCGTCTGCATAGCCGGTTACTTCCATGGTAGCTTTATCTGTTTCTACATCCGCCAATACATCATCACTTTTTACTTTGTCGCCTACTTTCTTATTCCAGGTTATTATTTTTCCTTCCGTCATAGTATCGCTCAACAGCGGCATGCGTATCACTTCTGCCATAATAAATTATTTCTAATGTGTTTAAATTGAAGTTCGAAATTAATGCAAAAAAGGGAAATGTAACATAGTTGATTTATTAGTCCAGCTCTAATTTTAATCTTTCTTTCAATTCTTTTATCAACGGGTATTCCTCAATTATCTTTAGATACTGTTGTTTTCTGGTTAAGGGAACATCGGTGGCGACTGTAGTATCTTCTTTTTCAACTACCATAACCTGGTAAGTAAGCACACGGTTATTAAAATGATTTTGTAAATGTGTAACAAGGTTAGGTCTTTCTACTTCAATAAACGCCTTATGTATTTCTCCCTGTGTAATAATTTCAATTGTATTGTTATCAATTACCTTTAATACTACCGCTTTAAAATTAGTAACGGCCGAAAAATTGCATTTTACTCTAAGCTTTTCAATAAACTGCCCCCAGCAAACATATAGCTCGTCTTCTGTAATTTTTATAGATTCGTTATTGCCATTTTTATTTTGCTGTGTTATTTGCTGGCGTATCCTGTTAAGCGAACCAAGTGTTGTTTTAGGTGCCGTTTTTGTGGAGTTAGCTAAATCAATATTTATATTATTTTCTGGCAATATTTTTATTTCAGGCGAAGGTTCCTCAATGAGCAATTTTGCTTCGCTTTGTTGATTTACTTTAATAAGCTGGAGAGGCTTAATTGAAGCTTCATTGGCATGCTGATCTAATAATACTTGCTTAGCTTTTATAATGGGAAGTGTCTTAAAAGCTACCGTTTTTACACCATCAATTAGTTTTTTTTTATTTATAATCCCATCGTTGTTTACTAACTCTAATGCCTGTTGTAAGTAACTAAGTTTGATTATTGTTAGCTCGACATGCAACCGTTTATTGCGGGATTGCTTATAATTTAATTCAGCTTCATTTAGGATGTTTAAGGCACTAATGATGTATGCTGCCGGAATTTTTTGAGCTGTCTGCAGATATTTTTGTTTAAAATCTTCCGCTACTTCAAGCAGCATAGCTACTTTGGCATCCCTGCTTACCAACAGGTTGCGTAAAAACTCTGCAAAGCCATTCAACACGGTATCTCCTTCAAAACCTTTGCGATTTATTTCATCATACATTAACAGGCCGCTGCTGAGATCTTGTTGCTGTAAAAAATCAAGCATTTTAAAATAATAATCTTCATCTAAAATGTTCAGGTGCTCTAAAGTGTTTGTGTAGGTTACCTGTCCATTTGTAAAGCTTACTATCTTATCCAAAATACTCAGTGAATCTCTCATGCAGCCTTCGCTTTTTTGTGCAATTACGTGCAGGGCGGCTTTATCTGCTTTGATTGATTCTTTATCACAGATTTCCTGTAAGTGTTGTACAGTATCATTGTTGGTAATCCGTTTAAAATCAAAAATCTGGCAACGGCTTAAGATAGTAGGGAGTATTTTGTGCTTCTCAGTAGTGGCTAAAATAAAAATGGCATAAGGTGGAGGCTCTTCCAGTGTTTTTAAAAATGCGTTGAACGCCGAAGAGCTAAGCATGTGTACCTCATCTACAATATATACTTTGTATTTACCAGCTTGTGGAGCAAAGCGAACCTGCTCAACAAGGCTTCTGATATCATCTACCGAGTTATTACTGGCAGCATCTAATTCGTGAATGTTTAAAGAGGTGCCTGCATCAAATGAGATACAGCTGTTACAAATGTTACAGGCTTCACCATCTTTAGTCTGGCTTTCACAATTGATAGTTTTTGCCAGAATCCTGGCACAGGTAGTTTTGCCAACACCCCTGGGGCCACAAAATAAAAAGGCATGTGCTAACTGATTATTTTTAATGGCATTTTTGAGTGTAGTGGTAATATGCGCCTGGCCTACAACAGTTGAAAAATTCTGCGGCCTGTATTTCCGGGCCGATACAACAAACTTATCCATAGGTGCAAATTACGATTAATACCTTTTTTTGTGAAGAGAATTATTGAGGTCGTTTATTTTTTTTGACTTGAGATTAATACCTATGACAATATGGGATGTCTTTTAAATTCCTTTGTTCTATCAAATAAATACCTGAAGGTAGTAAGGTTTCGGCTGCGAAAAGTTTCGCCCAAACCTTCAGCTATATTAATCATTTTTGGATTAAAATCACCAATCCATTGCATTTCATATTCTGTATAAGAAACAGCGGGCGTCTGAATAAGCCTGGCAGATTCAACTACAATAAAACTATCAATCCCTTTTCCCTGCCACTCAGGTACCACGCCAAATACAATTCCACAAAATTTTTTATTGGGTTTAAATTTTTTTAGCCATAAAAATTTAAGTTTTTGTAACAAACCAAATTTTCCATCAAGGTATTTAAACCATTGATTCAAATCGGGGAGATTTACAAAAATAGCAATGGGTTCGTCTTTATAATAAGCAAACCAAATGATACGTTCATCCATTACCGGCTTCATCTTCTTAAATAATATCACCACCTGCTCTTTTGCCATTTGCTTTAATCCGCCATGTCCAGCCCATGCTTTGTTGTACACGGTAGCAAAATCTCCCGCAAATTTCTCTAATTGATTTTTATTAATGTGTCTGGCTGTAAAATCAGGGTTACTGTCATATCTGGCATGTCTTTCAAAAACCTTTTCCGTTAATTTTGCTTTAGGATGTATACCGAAACATATTTGGTGAAAAAAGGGTTTAAAACCATAGTTTTCAAATAGCCCCTGGTAATAGGGGGGATTGTAATTCATACAATATAAAGGCTCATTAAATCCTTGAGTTACCAGTCCCCACCATCTGTCACGTTCACCAAAGTTGATGGGTCCATCCATGGCTTCCATACCTTTTTTAATAAGCCAGTCTTTGGCATTGTTTAACAACAAATCAGCAGCTTCCTGGTTATTAATACATTCAAAAAAACCAACTCCACCAACAGGTACATCATCTCCTTTGCTTTTATATTTTTTATTTACAAAAGCCGCTATGCGACCAATTAAATTGTTGTTATCTGTAAGTATCCAACGCACAGTTTCACCGAATCTGAATGCTTTATTTTTATTTGCATCAAACACTTCCTCTATATCCTTGTTCAGTGGCCTTATCCAATTAAGGTCATTTTTGTAAAGGATTACTGCTACCTGCAAAAATTGTTTGGCTGTAGCTTTATTGTTTACTGGAATGAGTTGAAACATAATGTTAAAAGAAGACAAAAATAAGTAAGGGGATGCATACTTCAAAAGTCGCTTTCATACGACTGTTTTTAAAAGCCAATATCTGCAATATTGCCATAATGGTCTGAGTACGGTACAGTAATGCGGCGATACTGGTTAATAGTAAATTTTTTGTCAGCAAAGATAAAATCGATTCTTAAAGTAGGAGATATAAACCTAAAAGTTCTCCCAATGCCGGAACCTTTTTTTAGGAAAGCATCCTGCATATTTCCTTTAACTGTAAAGTAAGTGTAAGAATTGGGTACATCATTAAAATCGCCGCACAATATAACCGGGTAAGGACTTTTCTTAACGCAATCATCCACAATATCTGCCTGCTCACTCCTGGCCTCATATCCCTTTTTTAATTTGCTTACAATTGTTCTTGAATCTTTAAAGCCATCTTTTTCACTATGCTTCATCTGGTTAAGGCTTTGGTATTCTTCTTTGCCAAACCTTACCGACTGCAGGTGAATGGTAAAGACCCTGATGGTTTGATTGTTAACCTGTATATCTGCATAAATAATTGGTTGAACATAATCCGGATCTTTAAAATCAAAAATGCCGGTATTGACAATCGGATATTTTGAAAAAATAACAATGCCGTATTCTCCGCTGTGAAACCTGTCGTCACTGGCAGTATAGTAGTGATATGGGTAGCCCATTTTCTGCAGTGTAGATATGTTGGGATCAAATGCGGCAGTGTCTTTGGGTTCAAAAAATTCCTGGAAACAAAGAACATCTGCCTGGCTTTTTTTTACTTCCTCAAGCATCAACTGCCTGTAACTGGTACCTCCGCTGCTTTGCTTGTTGTTTTCATCCCAACTGGAAACATTCCAGGATAAAATCCTTAGGTTATTAGAAGTCTTTACAATTGAAAAGGACTGTTTTGTATGCCATGCAAAAGCTACCGACAACTGTTGCCAGCTAAATGTCAGGGCTGCAAGTGAGAGCAGGCTCCAACGGCTTCGCATAATAAAACCGCCGATTATAAAAAGGAGCACCACTACAAATAATATAGGAAATACCAACCCCAAAATAGCGATGAACCAAAATTTGCCTGCATTTAAATAAGGCACAAGGCAGGCTAGTAAATAGATAAGAACCACAGAAATATTGACCGTGATAAATATATTATGGACTATTTTTTTTGAAAGCGGCAAATTGAAATAATTTTATTGGGCTAACCTATATAGTTGGCGAAATATTTTGGGCTTATTTATTTTAAGTAAGAATGAAGATAGCAACGTGCAGGAAATTTTTTAAGTTTTACTTTGTTAAATTGATGTGATTAGTATTAAATCTTCTGCAATCCCGTATAAAAACCGGGTACTGCCGTTTAAAATGAAACCTAAAATACGGGAGTAATTATTGCTAAATCCATACAATCGGAGGCCAAAATAGGGTTGTTAAAATATCCATTGTCTTATTCCAAATTTTAATTGACAACCCTTACCTTTGCGCTCTGAAAAAAGACCTCGTTACAATAAAATTTGATTTATGGCCAATACAGGCAAAATAAAATCGATCATTGGTGCTGTAGTTGACGTACAGTTTAACAGCGATAGTAAGCTCCCTGAAATTTTAAATGCATTGGAGCTAAAACGTGATAATGGCGATATCCTTGTGCTGGAAGTTCAGCAACATTTGGGAGAAGATAGTGTGCGTACCATTGCAATGGATGGTACAGAAGGTTTAGTACGTGGTACAGAAGTTATAGATACAGGTAAACCAATCGCAATGCCGGTGGGCGAAGGTATAAAAGGCCGCTTGTTTAATGTAACCGGCGATGCCATTGATGGTTTGCCACAGGTTAGCAAAGTTGGCGGACGTCCGATTCACGCTAAGCCGCCATTATTTGAAGACCTAAGTACGGCTAACGAAATTTTATTTACTGGTATTAAAGTAATTGATTTGATTGAGCCGTATGCAAAAGGGGGTAAAATTGGTTTGTTTGGTGGTGCAGGTGTAGGTAAAACCGTATTGATTCAGGAACTGATAAACAATATTGCAAAATCATATAGTGGCGTTTCGGTATTTGCAGGTGTGGGAGAACGTACAAGAGAAGGAAACGATTTGATGAGAGAAATGATTGAAGCAGGCATTATGAATTACGGCGACAAGTTTAAACATAGTATGGAAGAAGGTGGATGGGATTTAAGTGCGGTAAATCTTGAAGATCTGAAAGAATCCAAAGCAACATTTGTGTTTGGTCAAATGAACGAACCACCAGGTGCAAGGGCTCGTGTGGCATTAAGCGGATTAACCATTGCCGAATATTTTCGTGATGGAGAAGGTACCGGACAAGGGAAAGATATTTTGTTTTTTGTAGATAATATATTCCGTTTTACACAGGCAGGCTCCGAAGTATCAGCATTGCTTGGTCGTATGCCAAGTGCGGTGGGATACCAGCCAACATTGGCAACCGAAATGGGATTGATGCAGGAAAGAATTACATCAACTAAAAATGGCTCTATTACTTCTGTTCAGGCGGTATATGTGCCTGCGGATGATTTAACAGATCCGGCTCCAGCAACAACTTTTGCACATCTAGATGCCACTACAGTATTGAGTCGTAAAATTGCTGATTTAGGTATTTACCCTGCAGTTGATCCATTAGATTCTACTTCAAGAATTTTAACCCCATTGATTGTTGGGGATGAACATTACAATACTGCTAACCGAGTAAAATTAATTTTACAACGATATAAAGAATTACAGGATATCATTGCCATTCTTGGGTTGGATGAGTTGAGTGATGATGATAAACAAACGGTATCAAGAGCTCGTAAAGTACAACGTTTCTTAAGCCAGCCCTTTTTTGTGGCAGAACAGTTTACCGGTCTAAAAGGTGTATTGGTTCCTATTGAAGATACTATCCGTGGCTTCAATTCTATAATGGATGGTGAAGTGGATGAGTATCCTGAAGCAGCTTTTAACCTTGTAGGAACATTGGAAGACGCCATTGAAAAAGGTAAAAAATTAATGGCAGCGGCGCAGGCTTAAAACAGTATATTATCAAACTAGCACATTATTCAGATGACTTTAGAAATATTAACTCCGGAAAAAAAAATATTCAGTGGTGATGTATATGGTGTTCAATTGCCGGGCATTACTGGTTTGTTTGAAATATTAGACAAACATGCGCCAATGGTAAGTGCATTAAAAGCCGGCAAGCTGAAAATTTTAAAAGATAAGAATTCCACGGTTATTTATACCATACAAAGTGGCTTTGCAGAAGTGCTTAAAAATAAAACAACCGTGCTGGTGGAAGGCGCTGAAGAAGTGTAAAAAAAATGACATTAACCTTAATAAAAGCCCTCAATTTATTGAGGGCTTTTTCATGCAACTGTATTCCAATTTTTGTTGTCAACGTTTTAAATAGACTATATGAAAAAGGCAGCACTGTTTTTTACACTAATAATGGCAACAACAATAGGTATTATTAGCTGCAAAAAAGAATCAGTAAATGAAGCAACGTACACTATAAAAGTAAATGAATGCACTACAGCAGCAGGTGAAAACTTTACTGTTTGTTTCGATTCGTTGATAACAGATTCCAGGTGTCCTATAAATGCTATTTGTGTTTGGGAAGGTTTTGCGCTTGCTAGATTCTCTTTGCATCAAAATGGTAATATTATACCTTTTTCTTTAGCAACAAGGGCTTTTCAGCAGTATCATCAGGATACTACCATTAATCAAATAAAAATTTCTTTGCAGAACATATTGTATGAAACAATTGTAAAATCGCCTTCTGTAGTAACCACTTCTGCAGTGCTTAAAATAAATTAAAATAACTTGTTCCTTTGAAATTTTGCAAAAAATAACAGCAATAGCTTAATTGAATTTGTACCCTCTTTTTATAAAAATGAATAGATTTTATTCAATGCAATTTTTATCCAGTGAGTTGATAAAGTACTAACTTTATAAACGATTTTGATTGTTATGAATGGAAAAATATCTTTCGACTCTAATTATATAGCTGAACTTCAACAGCGCATAGCCGAATACGAGGATGAGGTAGCGTATAAAAAATTATTCTTTCATTTCTTTTTGCCACTTAAAAGTTTTTCGTTCTCCCTCATTAAATCAAAAGAAACTGCAGAAGAAATTGTTTCGGACATCTTTTTGGATATCTGGATAAAGCGAAAACAATTGTGTGCTATAGAGGATTTGAAAATGTATCTATATACTGCTGTTCGCAATAACTCTTTGCGCAAATTGCAACAAAATAAAAAAGCAACTTTTTTTTCTTTGGATGAAGTGCAGGTAGAGTTTGCTTCTCCTGATGAAAATGCAGAATCCATTTTGCTAACCCAGGAATTATCTCATAAAATTGATTTGGCTATTGACAAGCTTCCCCAGCGTTGTAAACTTATTTTTAAACTGGCCAAAGAAGATAAATTAAAGTACAAAGAAATAGCCGCTTTGCTCCATGTGAGTATCAAAACTATCGATAGCCAGGTTGCCACTGCATTAAAGAAAATAGCCTCCGTATTAAACATCACCGTAAAAAAACCTTCTTCTCATTAGTTGTTAATTTATTTTTAATTTTTATAGGGGATTTTATTTCTTATTGTCTCTATCAGTAATACAACTTATGAGCAGAGACAGAATTTTTACTTTATTGTCAAGAAAATTAACAGACGAAGCTACCGCATCTGAGTTGGCTGAGTTGGAAGATTTTATAAAGGAATATCCTGATCAAAAACTTTCTATAGATACCATAGCAGCATTCTGGGATAATGCCTGCGAAAAAGATCAGGATTTTTTAGAAGCTACTTACCATCTACATTTAGACCGGCTGAAAAATCGGGGTTTTAATTTGACTGAAACCAAAACAGACAGTCCTAATACCAATACTTATATTGATTTGCCAGCACCTTCCTTTAAACAAAAATATTTTAAAAAGTTGCTTGCAGCCTTTACTTTTTTAATAATTGCGGCCTTTTTATTTTTTGTTTTTACTACCAATACTAAAAAACCAATCACTTCCAATTATGTAAATGTTGCTAAAATAAATCAAAGTGAAGTAAGTACTAAAAATGGTTCCCGTACTAAGATACAATTACCCGATGGCACTGCTGTTTGGTTAAATGGCAGTAGCAAACTGGTGTACAATAACGAGCAATATGGCAGGAGCATAAGAGAAGTAACCCTTACCGGAGAAGGCTATTTTGATGTGGTAAAAAATGCTGAAAAGCCATTTATCATTCATACCAGTAAAATGGATATTAAAGTGCTGGGTACTGTTTTTAATGTAAGGTGTTATCCTGGAGAAAAAAACACAGAGACTAGTTTACTAAGAGGTAGTATTGAAGTTACCTTAAGAAGCAGGAAAGAAAAGATAATGCTAAAACCATCTGAAAAATTAATTGTTAGTGACGATATTGTTGCTGTAGCTGCAACAATAAAAAATGCAGATAAACCTATTTCGATAGTAACTCCTGATCAGATAATCGTACTCCGGCATTTAACGGTGCTCCCCAAAGACAGTACCATTGTAGAAACAGCCTGGGTAGAAAATCGCTTGGTATTTAGCAGCGAATCTTTTGAAGAAGTTGCCTTAAAAATGGAGAAATGGTATGGGGTGGAAATTAAATTTGCTGATGAAAAATTAAAATTATATCGGCTTACGGGCACTTTCGAAAAGGAAACTATTTCAGAAGCATTAGGGGCGATACAAATCTCTACACCTTTTTTTAAATACAAAATAAATCATCAAAATATTAGCATATTCAAACAATAACAAGCCATGCATACAACAATTACAAATAATTCTTCCTAAATTTTCTGGATAAAAAATAAAAAATGTTGGCATAGCTGACGGATAAAATGATAACTAAAAATAAAAATTTTAATGAGATGTAGGAAGGTTTAGATTCGTCCTTTTCATTAACTCAATCTTTCATGTATGAGAAAAACTAACCGTTTACTTTTTTTAAAAAAAAGAAGCGTTTCAAAAATGTTGCTGCTTATGAAAATGACGATTGTACTTTTATTGGTCACCAGTTTGCAGTTATCCGCAAAATCTTATTCTCAGGATAAGATCACCATCAATCTTCAATCTGCCAAACTTAAAACAGCGTTAAAACTTATTGAGGAAAAAAGCATCTTTCGCTTTTTGTACAACGATATTGTAGTTTCCTCTAATCAAAAAGTAAGTATAAATGTGGTAAACATACCTGTATCAGAAGTATTGGATATTATATTTGAAAAGACCAATTTAATTTATCGTATTCTGGAAAATAACCTTGTAGTAATTACCAAAAAAGATTTTATTTTTCAAGAGGTAAAAGTGAGGGGAAAAGTATCTGGCATTTCAGGAGATCCTTTGCCTGGTGTATCAATTAAAGTAAAAGGCTCTGCATTAGGAACTTCAACCATTGCAGACGGAACTTATGCATTAACTATCCCGGATGGTGCAACGCTAATATTTTCATCAGTAGGATTTGAAACACAAGAAATACCATTGGATGGCCGTACCGAAATAAATGTTGTTTTAAAAACCATTGCTAAAGATATTGAGCAGGTGGTAGTTGTAGGGTATGGTACTTCACGCAAAAAAGATTTAACAGGTTCTGCAGCTTCCATTAAAGGTTCGGATATTGCTAATGTGCCTGCGCTAACTGCAACGCAAGCCATACAAGGTAAAGTGGCAGGTGTACAAATTACCAGCAGCGGGGCGCCTGGCAGCACACCAATTGTTAGGATAAGAGGAGTAGGTTCTATTCTTGGAGGCGCTGATCCATTATACGTAGTTGATGGAATTATTACCGGCGATATCAGGAACATCAATAGTGCAGATATTCTTTCGGTTGATATTTTAAAAGACGCTTCTTCTACAGCAATTTATGGTGCAAGGGCTGCTAATGGGGTGGTTTTAATTACTACAAAAGCAGGCACTAAAGGTAAATTTACTGTTAACTATAATGGATATGGCGGTGTAAAAATGCTGGTGCATAAAGTACAAATGGCAGAGCCTAACCTGTTTGCAATTTACTCTAACGATGCTGCTGGTGCGCCTAATATCACCAGCGCCGATATTACCGGAAAAACAGATTGGTATAGTGAAATAACAAGGCCTGCAATTATTCAAAACCATAACTTATCCGTAAGTGGCGGAAAAAATAGGTACAAGTTTTACTTGTCTGGTGGGTATCTTAATGAACAGGGTGTTTTAAAAGGAAACGATTACAGCAGGATGTCAATAAGGTTAAATCAGGAATTTAATGTTACCAGTAAATTAAAATTTGGAAGTACCCTTTCTTTTTCTCATTATATTTCTAACAATAAACCTTACGGTGTTTTTACACAGGCCTATATTGCTGCGCCGATGTATAATGCCAGAAATGCTGATGGCACTTATGGATTTACTGAAAAAAGTAATGTAGGTAATCCGTTAGCTTCACTGGATTATACGCATGATAAAAGTTATGGTAACCGAGTTGGTGGTAATGTTTGGGGCGAATATAAAATTACAAAAGATCTATCTTTCCGTTCCTCTATTGGTGTTGATGCGGAGCAGAACAACGGGCAGGTATATGTTCCCGTTTATATGGTAAGCTCTACCCAAAAAAACGAAGTAAGCCATCTCTATTATAGTGCAGATAGTATTTACCAATGGACATGGGATAATTATTTTACCTATACAAAAAACCTGGGCAGTGATCACCATATTGTAGTAACTGCCGGGCATACTTCAGAAAGAAGAAATGGCTGGTCGCAAAATTCTTCAAAAGATAATATTTCTGGTGATAAGATGCAATGGAAACTAAATTTTAATGACACCTCAGGAAGCCAGCAGAATTTGCGTACACCTATTGGCAATTACTATAAAAGAGAATCTTATTTTGTTCGTGCCAATTATCAATTCCGCGATAAATATTTGGTAAATGCAACGTTTAGGCGTGATGCGAATAGCAATTTTTCTCCTGATAATCGGTGGGGAAATTTTCCTGCAATAGGTGTTGGATGGATTGTTTCTAAAGAAGCATTTATGAATACGCAAAAAGTATTCAGTAATCTAAAACTAAGAGCAAGCTATGGTATAGTGGGTAATGATGTTATCAGTCCAGGGCAGTTTTTACTTAGACCTGCAGAGCGTTTGTATGCGTACTTTGGCACCAATAGAATAAATGGCGCTATACCAACGGGAATAATAGATCCTAATTTAAAATGGGAAGAAAATAAAGAGTTTGATGTGGGAGTTGAATTTTCAATGTTTGATAAAAGGTTAACCGGCGAAGTAGATTATTACCATAAAAATTCTACCAATGCATTGTTTACAGTTCCACTGACTGATTTGGGTTTTGGAAGCACCTTTTTAACCAATGCGGCAAATATTGTAAACATGGGAATAGAAATTTCATTGGGTTGGAACGGGAAAATAAATGAGCACACAAAATATGCTTTAAATGGAAATGTAACTTTCAACAAAAATGAAGTAACAAATATTGGACTGGGCAAAGCACTCTATTACGGAAGTTTAAATAATGGCTACCAGGCAACCGCCACTGTAGTTGGGCAACCTATTGGATCTTTTTGGGTGTATAAAACAAATGGTATTTTTCAAACAGCCAATGACGTTGCTAACTATCCGCATTTAACCGATACCAAACCCGGCGATTTTAGGATTGTAGATGTAAATAAGGACGGCGTTATTGATGACAATGATAGGGTTTTTGTTGGCTCTTACCAACCTAAATTTTATGGAGGGTTTAATGGATCGGTAACGTATAAAAAATTTGATTTTAGTTTTGATGTGTATGGCAACTTTGGTAATAAAGTGTACAATGCTAAAAAGGGTGTACGCACCGGTGGCAATTACAATGTAGAATATGATGTAGCCATCAACAGGTGGCAACCTGGAAGCAACGAAAATATTTATCCACGGGCCTTTAATGGGGTTGTGCCACCAATGGATTATTTTATAGAATCAGGATCATTTGTAAGGATAAATAATTTAACGGTAGGCTACACTTTACAACCAAAAAACAACCTGCAT
>Ga0209511_1000915_pt1 | contig 27344 bp, 26 predicted proteins | sample SSSSmetaG_FD_184141 | JGI IMG/M metagenome (GOLD analysis project Ga0209511, IMG submission 184141) | Glacier valley bacterial and archeal communities from Borup Fiord, Nunavut, Canada, to study Microbial Dark Matter (Phase II) - ​SSSS... | ecosystem: Environmental > Aquatic > Freshwater > Ice >... | reverse complement strand
AAACACTAAAAATTCCTGCAACAATCTACCAGGTTTGGGACTTTATCTCTTCACCTCAAAATCTGAAGCACATCACCCCTGAATATATGGGATTCGACATCACGACTAAAAACCTGCCTGAAAAAGTGTACCCGGGTATGATCATCAGCTATTTAGTCAAACCTTTACTCGGCATTAAGATGAGATGGGTTACCGAAATCACGCACGTGAGTGAACTGAAGTATTTTGTGGATGAACAGCGCTTTGGCCCGTATAAAATGTGGCACCATCAACACATCATCGAAGCAATCGAAGGTGGCGTTCTGATGACCGATATTGTAGACTATCAGCCACCAATGGGTTTCATTGGTGCGATCGCTAATCAGTTGGTTATAAAGAACCAGCTCAATGAAATTTTCAACTTCAGAACAAAAAAACTGGAAGAATATTTCGGAAAATTCGAACAGGGAGTCTCCTAGTTGAAAAGGAAACACATCCGTTTTTTTAAAAATTTTTATTAATTATTTATCATTCAAAGAAACAATATGAAACTACTCGAAAAAATTTTGGTGCCAATAGATGTCAATATAGATTATAAGCAACAGCTAAATTCAGCAATTAAAATTGCCCAATCGTATAATTCCGAAATAATCGTTATGTATGTACTCTCTGAAGAAATTGTTCATAATGACATTAAAGAGATTGTTATTAATGCCATTTCTGAAAATTTAAATAAGATAAAAGAGATGCTCCAAAAAGAGGGGATTCTAATTAAGGAACCTTCAATTGTATTTGGCAATCCAGTTGACAAAATTCTCCAATCAGCCATAAATGAAAATGTTAATTTAATTCTTATAAGTTCAGGCATCACAAACAATAAAGAAAAATTTAAACTGGGAATCAATGCGGATAAGTTAATCAGGTTGTCAGATAAACCAGTTTGGGTTGTTAAGTCGAATGAAGAAACGAAATTAACGAACATTCTATGTCCTGTTGATTTTTCAGATCCTTCCAGACGTGCTTTGAAGAATGCTATTATATTGTCAAAAAAATTTAAGGCTAATTTACGGATTTTAGGTGTTTATAAGCCATTTGTGTCTACTTCCCTGAGATTGAAAGTGGACACCAAAGAGGAGAATGCTCATAGGTTAGGACTGATTGAAAAAGAAATGAAACAATTTGTAAACGAATTTGATTTAGATGGAATAAATCACTTCATAGACATTCAGGCAGGAGTCGCCCACGAAAACATATTGAATACAATTAAAGAATACGGCCACGATTTATTAGTTATGGGAACAAACGGGCGTTCAGGATTAAACAGAATAATAATGGGTAGCGTTACAGAGAAAGTTACCCGGGAAATGCCTTGTTCTTTTGTTACAACGAAAACACAAGACATTATTCAATTGAGATTTGACAATGAAATTAAGGAAATAGAAATCCATTTTAAAAATGCCAATGACTTGGCTGAAAACGGGTTTTATAAAGAAGCAATAAACCAATATATGATTTGTTTACAAATTAATGATATGCATATTCCTACAATGTATAAACTGGCAGAAGCGCACAAAATTATTGGTGATAATGCAAAAGCAGGTTATTACGACAATATGGCAAAGGATTTACTAGCCAGATTATGGGATAAAAAAATTGAGTTTGAAATAAGGAAACATTATAGATCAGACAACTAAGCGAAATAAATAATTCTACAAAATGCAATATTATTCAATTTGAAGTAATTTGTTATTAACCGTTATTATTCTTTTCCCATGAATACATTCAACAAAATGATTAAAACCATCGAAAGGATTATTATTTTAACCTTAATAACCTTGATGGCTTTTGTGCTTGTCCTTTCTGCTGCTGAAGTTGGAATTATTGTTGTTAGGGAGCTTTCAAATCCTTTTGAGACAAATGGAATTATTATTGATATTAATGGGTTAATGGAGATTTTCGGTTTCTTCTTAACTGTTTTAATAGGTTTTGAATTATTCGAAACTGTAAAATTGTATCTTAAGGAAAATATTTTTCACGGTGAGGTTATCTTGCTTGTTAGTCTCATAGCGGTTTCCCGTAAAGTAATTGTTATGGATTATTCGAAGGAAGATCCATTAACACTTATTGCAATTGCGGCACTAATTGCGGCTATTTCTTTTGGTTATCATATAACAAAGAAGACATTGAGAGGTGATAAGCCAAAAGAAATGTAGTAAATTTGAGCTCATTGGCTTTATATTCTCATCCAAAAGAATCTCTCCCGGATACACATTTGCTAAAGTTTCCATAATCAGTTCTTTTTAATTTTTGAAAACAAAATTTTCAACATAGGAATTGAAGCAAGTACAATAAAACCGAGAAGTAAATAGACACTGTAATTAATCAATTGAGGATATGCTTTACCCAGATAATATCCAAGCGGTGTAAGCGAACCAATCCAGATCACCGCACCGATAACATTCAGGTAGCTGAATCGGACCAACGACATACCAGATGCTCCCGCCAGCATCGGAATAATCGTTCGGATAACAGGTAAAAACCTTCCTGTTATAAAAGCCCACATCCCGTATTTTTCATAGAAAGCCTTACTCTTATCAAGGTAGGATCTTTTAAATATCCTGGCATCAGCCTTATTGAAGAGTTTCGGACCCAGCCATTTCCCTTTGGCATAACCCGTAAAATCGCCAAGCACAGCAGCAGCAATCATTGCTGTAACCAATACCAGCAAAGGAATATCGAGGTAGTGGGTTCCGCATACCAATCCTGCTGTAAAAATCAGGTAGTCGCCTCCCGGAAGTACCAGTCCCAGGAAGAATCCTGTTTCGAGGTAGATGAGTACCAATAGAAGGATAAAACCACCGTATTGGATCAGATGTACCGGATCGGTAATTAGCTGAATAAAGCTGAATGATAATAATATACTTTCGTTCATCATAATTTGTTATAAATGAACCGTTCGACATCTTTGTTAAAAAATTCATTTGCAAAAGAAAGCTGCCGTAGCGTGCCTTGTTTTTTGTTTTGGTGAGCCTCCATTCGTCGAAGAATATTTAAAAGTGTTGTTATGGCTTCCATTATATGGGGGCCTTTATTGAGCATTACACATTCGGCTCTTACCGACATGGAAGCATCTGTAATTTCGGCCCGGGTAGCCAAACCTGTTTGTGCAAGATTTTCGAGTATTTGTGTAGCCCAAATTACAGGCACATGAGCTGCTTCGCAAACCCACAGTATTTGCTCCTGTACTTCCGAAATCCTTTCAACGCCAAGTTCAACTGCTAAGTCTCCCCTGGCTATCATCACGCCAATATTCGACCATTTCATGGCAGTAAGTAATAAATCGGACAAATTATTAAACGACTCTTTGTTTTCAATTTTAAGCACCATACCTATATCCATACGGTTAAGTTTCGACAGGGTATCCATCAGTTGCGTCACATCATTAGCGGTTCGTACAAATGAATATCCAACAATATCAGCATGTTTTGCTATAAAGGGTAAATTACTGATATCTTCCTCAGTAAGCGAAGGAAGTTGCAAATGCGTGTCGGGCAGGTTTATACCTTTCTCTTCCTTTAATTTTGTTCCTTTTAAACTGGCTTTAGTTATAATAACTGTAGCATTTTTGGCAGATATATCCTCAATAACACCTCCAATTTTACCATCGTCAAACCAAATATTGTGTCCAATTTCAAGGTTTCCAACAACATTCGGAATGCTCATAGAAACCAACGCAGAAAAAGTTTTTTTGGCAACATTTTTCTTAATAGCATTTTTCAGCTCGGCTTCGGTAGAGTATAATTTGATCCGATCGCCAATATGCAATATTACATGACTTTTTTTCTTTTTGAGTTGATGTATTTTCTCTGAGCGAATTTTAGGTCCGGACAAATCCATGTATATTTTACAATGTTTTCCAGTTTGTTTTTCGGCTAAGCGTATGGCATCAATCATCCTTTCCCAAATCTCAGGAATGTCGTGACTGCAATTAATACGGGCTATTTCCATACCGTTTATCAACAAGGCGGCTATGTATTTTGCATCGCCGGCTGCCTCTGATGGCATGGTAACCATTATTCGGGTGCTGATTTGGTTGTTGCTTTCGCCAAAGAGCCTGTTTGTATTTTGATCCAGCAACTCAAGCGTGGTGAAAAAGTTCCAGGTACTTTCTTCCGGACTTAACAATCCTTCAACACTCTGACCCTGTATAGTTTTAAGGTGGTATAAAATATTATCGATGTTTGTAAGCACATATCTTTCCGAATTTGAGAATGAAGACAAGCCTAAAAACGATAGGTTCCCTTGTTTAATGCGAATGTCGAAAGTCCGGAGAGAGAGATAGTCAACCAGGTTTTTAGCTGCATAGGAATAGTTTTGGTGTACAGGGAATGTTTCAGTTTGAAAGCGTTCCATGTTATGAATGATACATGCCCTGATTTCCTGAATTTTTTCGATTAGCTCTATGGTGGTTATCTTTCTCATTTTCAAATAAAAATTCTATTTTTAGTAATCAACGTATACTATTAGGCTATTGTTTATTTTCCAGTAAGATTGATTCCGTATCTGTAGAGTATCGCCAAAGGTAAACTTGTAAAATTAATATGACTTTCTCTTATTTAAAAAAGTATAAGATATTCCGACGGAAGCATAATGGAATAAAGCAAAATTATAGACTTCATCATTATCCGCACCTCCTTCCAGAATACGATACCCTGCCCGTATTCTAAAGTTATCAGATAAATTATATTTTGCAGCAATCTGAACATCTTCGGCTCTCCCCTGAGGTGCGGCAAGTGCATCACCATCTAAAAGAATACCAAACTTTTCATCAATCTTCCATAAAAGCCTGAAATTAATAATGGGAACAAATCCAACATTCGTTTTCTCAGAAGTTAATCCGGATGAAGAAAGTGCAATTTTAGCATCTCTGATTTTTGCAGTAAACCCTAAGCCAAACTCAAACCTGGGTTTTTGTACAATATCGTACCGGTATGTCAGCCTGTACGAATTAAATTTATAAGTACCTGTAAGTTCAGAATTGGCAGGGAATACTACTCCTTCAAAGAAAATGTCGTTTGGCAAACTACCTTCTGATTTAGTTTCGAGAGGAGCATATAATAATGAAAGTGTATGACGCGATTTAATCGTGTAATTCGCTCTCAAACGATAAAATGCTTTTGAATTGGGTTTTAAATCATCTTTTAGAGAGAAAAATGTACCGTTATCGCCAGGAATGCGAACATCATTATAACCAGTAGAAACAAAACCTGTTTCCAGATCAAGCAAAGCCTGAGCTTTTAAAGATGATGTCCAACATAAAAGCATGAACGCTATAAGCGTTGAAAAGATTATTTTTTTCATATCGTTTGTATTTGTATTATTATTAAACATGATTAAGGATTATCGGGGTTCATTGCTTTCGCCATCTTTAAGTCTTTAATTTATTTCATTGAATTTCATTATTTAATAATATTTTCGCCTCACCCATTTCTCAAAACCTATAATGATCAGAATTGAGAAAGCCACGGAAGCGGATAAAACCCAGGCATCAAAATATAAAGGAGACGATTTAAATACCTGGTTCATAAAAGGGAGATAAACAAAGGAAACCTGAACGAGCAATACTATTGCTATTCCAAGGTATATCGAAAGATTGGAAAACAGACCTATATTGCTTGCTGAGTATTTTAAAGACCGGCATTCGATAAGATAAAACACCTGGAATAAAACCATTGCAGTTACAGCCATCGTTTGTGCTTCCGACAGCGCAAGGGCTTTATCCGTTCCCCTGGCAAGTTCAATATTGTATTCCCAAAGAAATAGTCCAATTGTTCCAACCGCCATTATAAGAGATACCAATATTATTCGGAAAGTGACGAAGGGCGTAAATATGGATTTGCCTGGTATTCTTGGAGGACGTTTCATTATATCGGGCTCCATTGCTTCCATTGCCAGTGGCAGTGCCAGCGCTACAGCAGTGATAAGGTTAATCCATAATACCTGAACTGGTAACATAGGAAGTAGTACAACCCCATCTTTTAAAGGGAAAAACAACACTGCTAAAAATACAACCAAACCTAAACCTATACTGGTAGGCAGAAGAAAAATAATGGATTTTAAGAGGTTGTCGAATACTCTGCGTCCTTCTTCAACAGCGGCTTCAATACTCTCAAAGTTATCATTAACCAAAACCATGTCGGCAGCTTCCTTGGCCACGGCAGTACCTGCAATACCCATTGCAACACCTATATCTGCACGTTTGAGGGCAGGTGCATCATTTACGCCATCGCCGGTCATGGCAACAACTTCTCCGTGTGCCTGCAATGCTTTTACAATATTTAGCTTGTCTTCGGGCGATACCCGTGCAAAAATGTTTGTGGTTTTAACTGCTTCCGACAACTGTTCAGGACTCATCAACTGAAGTTCCCTTCCGGTAATAACCCGACCGGCATTTTTAAACCCAAGTTCCCTGGCTATTATTGAAGCAGTTGCAGGATGGTCACCGGTAATCATTTTTACAATTACCCCTGCATTATGACAAGTTTCAATGGCTTTTTTTACTTCCATTCGCGGAGGGTCGCTCATTGCCTGGATTCCAATAAAATCGAAATCGCAAAGATCTTCTTCTGCAATGATGCCGGCATGTTCACCAGGCAGCCATTTAGAGGCTACAGCCAATACCCTCATTCCGGTTTCGGCAAGTTCCATCACCTCTGTTCTTATTTGTTCAGGTTCGATGGCATCAGATGATATATCCCGGGTTTTTAAAATCGGGATAACGGATTCGGGAGCTCCTTTAAGGTAAATAATTTTTTTTCCTTCCGGCGATGTATGAAGGGTTGCCATTATTTTTTTATCCGAATCAAAAGGCATTTCGTCTAACCTTGGCCAATTTACACTTATTTCACTTCTGTTTAATCCAAATTTGTCTCCTGCAACAATCAGCGATACTTCAGTAGGGTCTCCAACGGCAATCCATTGCCCATCTGTATAACTAAGACTTGCATCATTGCAAAGTACCGAAGCCAGCATAAGTTCACCAATTTCGATGTTTTTTGCCTCAGCTCCGGTATCGCTTCTCAGAATTTTACCTTCAGGATTAATGCCCGAACCTGTAGTATGATATTTTTGTTTGCCATTCCAAAGTTCACTAACTGTCATTTCATTCAGGGTAAGCGTGCCGGTTTTATCGGAGCAAATAACTGTAGTGCTGCCCAGGGTTTCCACTGCAGGTAAATGCCTGATAATCGCATTTCTTTTAGCCATTCTCATAATACCGATTGCTGCCGAAATAGTAATAACAGCAGGCAGGCCCTCAGGTATTGCAGCTACAGCAATTGTAATAGCTGATAGTATGGTATCTATAAGACTATTACTGCGAAAGATTCCGATTATTAAAACCAAAATACAGACGATCAGAATTGCATAAGTAATTGCTCTTGCAATTTTCTCAAGCGATTTTGTCAATGGCGATTTTAAAGCGGTTGTAGTTTGAAGAAGTTTAGAAATATGACCAATTTCAGTATCATTTCCTATTGAAACAACTACGCCTTCTGCTGTGCCTGAAGTAACCAATGTGCCACTATAGGCCATGCACTTTCGATCCGCTATACCTACAGTTGCTTCTGATATATGTGTGTGTTTTTCTACCGGCACTGATTCGCCTGTAAGGATTGATTCATTGCATTGCATGTTTTTTGAGAAAGTGAGGCGTATGTCAGCAAAAACCTTTTCGCCAGCCTGGAGCAAAACATAATCCCCCTGAACAAGCTCCGAAGCCGGAATATTCCTCTGCTCTCCATCCCGCATTACCGTTACAAATTCGGGTAAAAATTTAGTAAGCCCCTGAATAGCCTTACCGGCCTGAAACTCCTGAATAAAACCTATAACAGCATTAATCAGAATCACCAGGAACACTACAATGCCATCGACAACTTTCCCCAATGCAAAGGACAAAATAGTAGCCCCGATAAGAATAAATAAAATAGGATTAAGAAACTGCCGGATAAAAATTTTAAACGCACTTTCGCCTCCCTGTCTGCGCAGGATATTAAGCCCTAATTCCTTTTGCCGTTGATTAACCTCTGCTATGGAAAGACCCTTTAATGAAGTATTGAGTATTCCCAACACATCCTGATAAGGAAGTAAATGCCATTTATGATTTTGGAGGTCTTCGTTCATATTCTATTTAAGTATAAAGTTTTGGCTTAAACCTTCGTCTGTCAATTAGTCGTCCGTTATGCGAAGAACGCTCACTATTCATGGCAGGTTCGAGGTGTGCAACAGTTTTTTATTGTTTAAAAATGAATTACCCTACGAGTTTATTAACACTTTCTTGTCAGTCATTGTTTAGTCTTTCATTAGCTTTCATTCTGCTGTGTGAGTTTTTCCAGATATAGTTCTGCATTTTGCAAGTGAGCAGTTCGTTTTTCCACAGTCATTTTATCAAAACTCTTTATCAACATGCCTAATCTCGGGTTTTGCAAAAAGAATTCCCGATGTGTGTGCATAAACCGCCAGAATAAACCATCCCATATATTTTGCCATTCTCCTTTTTTGTAATCACTCATTTTCATCAGGTAATTACTTCCGCTTATGTAAGGTTTGGTGGCCATGATTCCGCCGTCATCAAATTGACTCATGCCGTAAACATTGGGAACCATCACCCAATCATAGGCATCAATAAACAATTCCATAAACCAACGGTACACTTCATCGGGATCAAATTCGCACAGGAGCATAAAGTTGCCCAACACCATCAATCGTTCGATGTGATGACAATAACCGGTTTCTAAAACTTTTTTAATAGTACGATCTATAGGCTCTATTCCTGTGGTGCCATTCCAGAAGGAAGCAGGAATTTTCCGCGTAAAACCCCAGTAATTGCGGGTGCGTTCTGTCGTGCCTTTCAATTCATAAACTGCCCTCATAAATTCTCTCCAACCTACTATCTGCCTGATGAAACCTTCCAGCGAATTTAATGGAATTAGATGTGAACCTGCATACTTCAGGGCTTCCTCTAATATAAACTGAGGCGTCAGTAAGCCAACATTCAGCATGGGCGTTAAAACGCTGTGATGTAGAATAATTTCGTCTGAAACGATGGCATCTTCATACGCCCCGAATTCAGAAAACCGTGTTTTGAAAAAATCCTCCAACCAGCTTTTGCTTTCGGTATGTGTGACCGGATAAATAAAATTGCTTTTCAGACTGCCGTAATTATCCGGGAAATACTTTTCGGTGTAAACAATGGCTTCCGAATAGATAGCATTGGGTTTTGGAAAAACAACTTCTGGGGGCGTTTTTCCTCTGGGATATCTCAAACGGTTTTCATCGTCGTAGGTCCATTTCCCGCCAATGGGTTTTTGCTGATTTTCCAGTAATATATTTCTGCTTTGCCGCTGGCGTTTATAAAAATCCGTTTGAAACATCCGCTTTCCCCCGGAAAACCAGGAAGCAATTTCTTCTGAGGAATTAAGAAATAATGGAGAACGATTTTTATTCACCACCAGATTAACCGTACTGCAAGCCTTGCTAATCCTTTGTTCCAGCCAGTAATCGGTTGTGTCGATGTATTCAAAAGTATGAATATTCTGCGACTTCAGGTAGGGTATAAGTTTTCTTACACCTGACAGTTCATTGAACGAATCAATGTAAACTACCTGAATATTTTTTGATTGTAGATAGCCTTCATAAAATTTCATGCTGGCTCTGTGAAACACAATTTTCTGTTTGTGAAAGTTGTATTGCTTAAAAAACAGTTCTTCTTCAACCATGTAAATGATGTTACATTTTGAAACAAGACTATTTTGTTCAAACAATTGATGTGGAAAAAGAATTCCTGTAGTGCTCATGATTTATTTTTTTCATCCCGCATTTATCGCTTACTTATTTTATTCAATGAAATACTTTTTTGTCGGCTGCATTTAAAGCGAGTGATTTCCGGATTTCTTTTTTCAGCATGTTTTTGGCTGATACCACTGTGCACGCTCTTTCTCCATAGGTTAAAACTGCCGCGATTTAACTCTCTGCGCATTAAAGTGATTACGTCAGCCTCCGCAAAGCCAAATTGAATGTTGATGGCTTCATACGGAGTCCGGTATTCCCAGGCCATTTCAATAATCAGTAAAACTGTTTCTTTCGTTATTCTGTTTTCCAATTTACCGAAACAATAATTTCGTTTCTCCTGCCAACGAGTTGGAATGGCGGATTATAGCCCAGAAACCTGGCATGTCCATAGTAGGTTATACCTTTTTCTTCCAGTATATTCTGAAGCTTAGCCGAATAGAATATCAAATCTTTATCAGATGCAAAACCGCCAAACCGGATTACAGCAACATATTCATCAGAGGTTTTTTGTATGCGGACATCAGGGTCATTGGGTTTTGGAAGGTTATCTTCACTGTATGACGATGGCATAACAAAACTCATGCTCGAAACAGAATCATTGATGTCCATGTGAACAGGCGAAGTCATTGAAATACTTGTATTCGTCTCATTGCCTCCAAAAATATAGCCTGCCAATTTACGAAAACCCAGACCTGACAAGTCTTTATATGTTTTTGCATTCGAATTAATGGTTGCAACAGTTGCAGATGGGTAAAATCTGATTTCGAAATCCTTGTCTTTGAGGAAAACGGTATATTTTTGTTCTTCAGTTTTATTTATAGGCATAATAATAAAAGATTGAAATAAAACGATTAATAAAATAATTACAGCTAAAATCATGATAAACATTTTCATATTTAATTGATTTAATGTTAATTTATCGCAAATTTTCTATGAATAACGAAAGAGCCCCTGAGTTGTTTATCAGCTCAATCTGTTTATAGACCAGTTCGGCACGTTTTTCATTGAACGTAGACTGCTCTTTCTGAAAGTCTATTTCATCTGTTAACAGATCGTAGGCATTGATCTGCCCTTTATCAAATCTATCCTGATTCAATGAGAAGTTCTCCTCATAAAGCGCTATATTCTGTTTAGATAATCCAGACTGATATTCAATCTGCCTAATCTCTTCAGTAAGCAGAAGACTTTTATTGCTGACACTGTTTGTCTCATCCTCGAGCCTTGATTTAAGACCGTTTTCCTCCATCTTCAACTGGCTAACCCTGTTCCTGGTACTGCTTCCTGAGAGTATCTGAAATCTGAGACTCAATCCCAGGTAACTGCTTCCATACCAGCTGTCTGAAAGGAATGGATTAAAGGTATCTGTATACTGATTGGTACCAAGGAATCCCTCAAAACCAATGGTAGGTATTTGTTTCATTCTTTCTGACTTCTGCTGCTGCTCAAGAAGTTTAGTCCTGAGCGTCAAACTTCTAAGGGAAGGAATTGAATCTAACAAAAGATCCGTTTTGCTTATCTTCAGCACATCATCCGAAAAAGGCGAAAAGTCAAAGGTGCCATCAAGTAAAGTCTCGAGAGATATTCCTGTGAGGAAGCTCATATAAATTTTTTCCCTTGTGAGGGATGAAGAAACAGCAACATAATTTGAGAGAGCATTATTATGGTTCAGAATGGTCTTGTTGACTTCCGTTTTCAGCACTTTACCCTCTTTCGATTTTAAAATGAAAAGCTCTTTCGTCCTCGAAGTGCGCAGTGTATCAAGCGCAGCAGAACGAAGCTGCTCCTCCAGGAGCCATATATTTGTAAAGCTCTTTATGACCTCCAGTTTCAGATCCCTTTCAGCGGCAGCAACATCTGTATTCTTCAGTTTCTCATTTATCCTGCTTTCTGCAACGCGGCTCTTTATGGAAAAGTCGATTATAGGTTGATACAGATTTAAGCCTGAATTCTGCTGCCAGTCGGTACCGAATTTTATCGGCCGTTTTTCATCTGTAGGTATCTGGTTGAATTGTCCAACAGGAATTATCTGAGTTGGGACTATAGGATTATATCTGTAGTTATAATTCAGTGAGAGGTCTGGCAAATATTTCTGATAAACCGATGAAGTCTGAAGCTTAGATATCTCGATATCAGTCCTTAACGCCTGTATATTCCCCCTGTTTGCTAGGGCTGAATCGATTAAGGCTATAAGTTTTATCTCCTGCCCTGATAGACTGTTGGGTAAGCAAATAAGCAGAGTAAAAATTATTAATGGTAATAATGATTTCATTTTTAATGCTTTTTATTTTTTCAGCCGCGAAATACTGCAGCCGGTTCAACATTATTGATTGTTCGTATGGAGAAGAAGAGAGAACTGCCAACTGATATAAACACTGTTACCAGGAAGAGTGCAGCATAATCTCTGATTGAATAGCTGAATACAAGTCCGGCATTGGAGACACCTGCCCTGAATCCTTCAAGGAGTATCATTGCTATTATATAACCTGTAACTGCGAAAAGGAAGCTCTGTGTGAGAATAAGCCTTGTAATATACCCATTAGTGGCACCAATCGCTTTAAGTGTTCCGTAATCCCTTATCCTGTCAATCGCTGACGAATATAACGTAAGTCCAATGATAAAAAATCCGCTTATTACAGCAAAAATAACCAGCGAACCGATGCTGGTTCCAATATTTGAAGATATGGTTATATAGCTTACCGTTGTTTTTCTAAGTTTCTCAGCATTCCATGCTTTAATACCATATACCGACCTGTTTATGTTATTTACAACATCATCAATATCATAACCAGGTTTCACTTGGATAGCTATTGTGCTTACTTTCGATTCGGGGAATGAAGTATAATAACGCGCCTTCGATAGTGTTGTATAGAAAAATGAACCTGCAAAGCCCCTTGCATTTTTAGTCTGTAGCTTAATAGTGGCACTTTTACCGTTAATTTCAACTCTTGTGCCTATTTTTACAGGGTAATCGAATATAGCCCGATCGTAGAATTCTGCCGATACAGCTTCATCATCATTAAGCGAAAGAAGGTCGCCCTCGTTTATAGATTCGGGCTTCGGACCAGCAATAAATAGAGGCGATTCGCTGCCAATAATAAGCACAGGTGCAAGTTTACCATTCTCAAATTTTACAGATGCACCAGAGACGACTATCGGATATGTATTCATGACCCCCTCTATGCTCCTTAGTTCCCTTACCAGACCCTCATTAAGCTTGGGAAGTTCATTAGCATTCCTTGTAATATTATCGACAATCCAGATCTGGCCAATGTCCTGTCTCGAGTTACTAACCAGACCGCCCATTAGTCCGGTCAGAAAACTTAAAACACCTATCTGCTGACCAATCAGGAAGATGCTGATAACTATTCCGATAATTACACCAATGCTCTTTACCTTGTCATACCTTATGAATCTGTATGCAGTTGCGATCATAACTGGCTGTTTTTAAGTTTAATTACAGATTCAACCTTGGAGTTAAGAATAAGACCGTTTTCTCCATCAAGAATTATTCTTACTTCCCTTACAAGTCTGTCTTCCTGTTCATTTGCTTTTTGGGAGAATAGAGACTTCTTTTTCAGGTAGGGTGAAAGGAAGATTACTTTTCCTTTTGCTATTACCGAATCGCTTCCAACAAACCTTATATCAGCATCGAGACCTAATCTGAGCCTGCCGGCAAAAAGCTCATCAACTTCAGTTCTCACTGTCATTGGTCCGGAAGGGGCAACCTCCGCATATTTTTCAAACTGGTTTACGGAACTTCCTTTTTCAATAAGCATTTCGAGCATCAGCCCCTCATAAGGTGAACGCAATATCTTTTTCAAAGCTTCGGCTTCAGCATATCTGACCTCTTCGGCAAGCTCCATCAGTTTGCTGGCAGATAGTTTTATTGAGGCGTGGTACTTTTCTACATTAATAGAAAGGGTGGAGACCTCTGTCTCAAGATCATCGAGAGTCTGCTTTGTTTCCGCTCCTTTTAATGAAAGAACTCTTACAGATTCCAGGAGCCGCTTCTTATTAGCAAACCTTGCTTCCGACTCCTTCAGGTTAAGCTCATCGATTTCTCTCTGAGCTTTCTGAGTGTTGTATTGGCTTCTTAACTGGGATACCCTTATCAGTTCAAGCTCATCATCAAGTCTAACCAGAGGCTCGTCTTTTTTGATACTATCTCCGTCGCTCCTGTATATCTCCTTAACAACACCGCCAGTTGCAGCTGCAAGACTTATTATCTCTTTTTCAGGTTCAACCTTGCCAACCCCTACAACTTCTGATACCTCAACTATTGCACTGTTGACAGAATGGGAAATAGTGCCTGATTTTTCTTTGTTTTCTTTACTACCTCCACAGGCCATAATAATCAATGGTATTATAACCAGGTAAATTTTTTTATTCATTACTTTAATATTAAAATTCTGTTGCATTGATTTTCTGATTTTTAGTTATGAAATATCTCATCCTCTGATGGCTTGTCGGTGGCGATCCCGTTGTTCACATAAATGATCCTGTCGGCAAACGGTTTCAGTCTCAGGTCGTGTGTTACCACAATTACCGATTTTCCTGAATCTGAGAGCATTTTAAGCTCTTCCATTACTATGCCAACACTTTTTATATCTAGTGAAGCAGTGGGTTCATCGCAAAGCATTATGGATGGTTCGGTAACAAGTGCTCTTGCAATTGCCACTCTCTGCTGCTGTCCACCACTGAGGTTTTTCGGCAGACTCTTAACCCGGCTTTCCATGTTTACCTTTTTAAGTGCTTCCTCTGCCTTAAGCTTTGCTTCCTTTTTACTAATTCCGGCAAGCCTTAGGGGCTGCATAACATTTTCCAGTACATTGAGTGGCGCAAGCAGGTTGAAGCTTTGAAAGACAAAACCGATATTTTTCAGTCTAACTCTGGCCAGTTCCTTATCACTCAGATTATTCACCAGAAGGTTATCGATATATACTTCGCCTGAAGTTGGAAAAATCACACATCCCAAAAGAGAAAGAAGAGTTGTTTTACCTGAACCTGAAGGACCTATTATAAGAGTAAGCTCCTTCTTCATGAAATCGAAAGTCGTTGGCTGAAGAGCAGTAATCACAGTGTCGCCTGTTTTGTACTCTTTACTTGCGCCCCTTATACTGGCAGCTATTTCCATATCTATTTGTTATTATGAAGATTAAACAATATAAGTACAATATAGTTCAAATGTAAAAAATAAAATACTTGATATAACTTATGTAGTCTATTCTTGCTTTAGAATAGAATTATGATAACTATGAAAAAAGAATGAAGTTCGTTTCCAGTCAACGGAAACAGTGGATACTGTTGCCACAATAACCGAATCCGGTGTATGCTTGCCCAAAAAGGCGAAATCGTCTCCATAAATTGATTTAAAATCGTAATGAATTAAATAATCTATCACTTTATTTACCTTCCATTTTGGGTAATCCACTATATATTCCTGCGAAAGAAGGCTATTTATTTTCGTATATCATTAGTAATGTTCAAAGATGAATTCTTCTACACTGCCAGGCAGCATTTGTTCGCTTATCTTGGCAGTATTTACTTTTATACGATTGGCTGGGCATCGAGATCGTCTATCGTCCACCACTCAACATCATCAAGCCCCCGAACAACCTGATAGGTATCAACTTTAATCCGGACAAGAGAACAATCTTCTGACTGCATGAAGGATAGAAGTCCGGGGTGCCTTTTCAAATGAGCCTCGAAAACCATATTTTTCTCTTCTGTCTCAATATCTTCAACATGACCAAATGCAGTCAGCACAAAGCTTTCCTTTAGACCAGAACTGTTAATATCAATACTTTCAACCAAAACAGCCACCTTGCCATTGTTAGTGATGTTTTGGAACTTACGTGTATTCCGATAGGTGGCAAAGATTAGTTTCCGGTAACCTTCCATCGGGGTAACCGCAATCAGGCTTGCATGAGGCTGGCCGTCTCCTTCAGTGGCAAGAACTGCAAACCGGCTATTTTTAAATATTTCCTCAATATATGTTTTGATCGCGTTAACCCTATCCATATGTTCGTTATTTTAATCTGGACAAATTTTCTTTTTCAAAGTAAAAGACCTAAAATTTATAACAGATGCATTGACTTTAGAAAAATGTATGAATTTAGGACCATATAAAGCAAAGCCGGCAACGAAACCCATAAACTATCTTTAACTTTTAACCTGGCCAGAAAGCCTAAAAGCATTAATAAAGCCAGACCTCCTGAAGAGATCAGCAAAATCGAATTGATCATAAGTCCTGCCAGCAATCCGAGTGCTCCGCCTATCTCCAAAACCGCTGTAAGCAGTCCGAATTTCTCAAGCCCAAAACGAATAAATTCGCTTTTCATATGTGGAGATGTAAAATAAGTTACGCCGTAAGCTAAAAAGGATAAACTGGAAATCAGAATAAATATAACAGTAATGCGTGTCAAGAAATTAAATTTAGGGAAACCGAAGCAATAAAAAGACAAAGTAGCAGAAGAAATAGCGACGGCATTCGTTTCTGCCAGGGGTTGTTCACTTTAAAGTGAAAATACTGTGCGCTTGCCATCAGAAAAGCCATTATAAGTGCCGGAATAAGAACCAGCGACGGATACCAGATGCCGGCAACCAGCAATGTTGCCAGTGCTATTTTTGTTGAGCCAACCATCGTGCGGGTTAAGTCGCTCAGGCCATATTGTTTAAATTCTTTCACGATATTATCGAAACGGAATACCCATACAATTACGATGGAAACAGCAACAATCAGTAGAGCAATTACAGTTAATTCAGTCATCATATTTTATTGTTTTTTAATTTTCCTACTCATTTGGCTTTTCGGTATCGCCCCCGCATTTTAAACCTGTGCGGGGCAGGCCCGTTTTTTAAATTGAGCTCTGGCCTTCACTTGTCGTTACTAATAACTCATATCGTCCAGCACTACCTTTCCCCTGAATGTTCTGAAGAGGAAAATTGTATAAATCAAAACAAGCGGTGCTCCGATCATTACAAAAGTTAGAATGATGCCCAGCGATTTCTGAGAAGCAGCACTATTGGCAATAGTCAGCGAATAAGCACTGTCGATGCTTGAAAGTAAAAGATTGGGGTATATGCCTATTGCGATGGTTATCAGTAATAATGAAGTTAAAAGAGCGGAAGTCAAAAAAGCCATCCAATATTTTTTCTTAACAATCAATCTTCTTTCATTCAGAAGCAATAAGAGGGTAATAACAGGAATCACAAACAAGATTGGCATTGCTTCGAATTCTTCCGCTGCATGGGGAACAAACATCAGGGTGGCAATTGATAACAACACATAAAAGATGGTGAAGATCATGCCCGCAATTTTGGAAATATAATCAAGCCGTTCGGCCAATTTATCCTGCGTTTTCATAATGAGGTAAACCGAACCATGCAGCGCGAAAAGTGCCACTACTGTGAGACCTGTGAGCAGGGCATAAGGATTGAAAATATCCAGCAAACCGCCCTTGTAAATCATGTTCTCATCAATGGCGATTCCACGAACAATATTGCCAAGCACTACCCCAAGTGTTAAGCCTATCAGCGTGCTCGAAACAGAATAGGCGACATCCCAGAGATTCCGCCACCAGCGCATGGTCTCTTTGCTTCGGAATTCAATCGCAATGGCCCGCATAATAAGCAAAAGCAGAAATAAAATAAATGGGGTATAAAAGGCAGAAAGCAAAGTTGCATATACTTTCGGAAAACCGGCAAAGAGCGTTCCGCCGCCGATGACCAGCCAAACTTCGTTTCCATCCCAGACCGGACCAATTGCATTGAGAGCAATTCGCCGGCTTTCTTCTTTGCGTAGAAAAAGATGTACGGTGCCGGCTCCCAGATCGAAACCATCAAGGATGGCATATCCGCTGAAAACAGCCCCGATGACAAGAAACATCCAGGTTCCCAGTTCTATATTTAAAAATGTTTCCATTATTCTGAAGTTAAATTAGTTGAGGCATATTTCTTATCTGATCCGTGAGACGCTATTCCGGTTTGTATTTTTTTATTCAACAGATAGATAAACAAGCCGAATAAGATCAGATAAACAATTGTAAATAAGATAAGGGAAAACATAACTTGTCCTGCTCTGACATTTTCAGAAAGTGCATCCGAAGTTCTTAAAAGTCCATATACCACCCAGGGCTGACGGCCAACTTCGGCCGAATACCAGCCTACCTGATTGGCTATTTGCGGCAGCAATACTGAAAAGCTAAAGACAATCATCAGCCAGCGCTGATTAAATAATTTCCCTCGCCACCATAAAAACAAGGCAAACAAGGTAAGCCCGATAAGCGCCATGCCTATGACAATCATGATGTGATAGGTCTGAAAAACAAAGTTAACCTGGCCTGGCCTGTCGTTTTTGTCAAAAGCATTGAGGCCGGTAACTGGCGTTTTAAAATCCTGGTGTATAAGAAAAGTCAGGCCACCGGGGATTTTTACGCCGGTAACTTTTTGTTCGGCGTCGTCCACCCAACCAAACAGGTACATATCAGCAACAGCTAAACTATCGTAGTGCCCTTCAAAGGCAGCAAGTTTGGCCGGTTGGTTCACTGCTACACCATTCGCTGAACTATGACCGGTAACCAATTGTGCAAGCGCAGAAATCGTAGCAATTATGAGGATTACACCGAATGCCTTCTTTGATTGCTCAACGTACCGGTTCTTTAAAATATAGTAGGCATGAACACTCAATACCAGAAAAGTACCTGCCAGAAAAGCGCCTATCCACACATGTAAAATCCGGTCAACCGATGACGGATTGAAAACCATTTCCCAGAAATCGGTAATTTCGGCTCTGGCATTCATTCCTTCTCCCACAATTTTAAATCCTGAAGGTGTTTGCTGCCACGAGTTTGCCACTACAATCCAAATAGCCGAAAACATAGAACCAAGCATTACCATTATTGTGGAGAAAAAATGAACTCTGGGACTCACTTTATTCCAGCCAAAAAGCAAAATACCAAGGAAAGTTGATTCAAGCGCAAAGGCAAAAACGCCTTCAGCGGCCAGCGCACTTCCGAATATATCACCGACATATCGCGAATAGGCAGCCCAGTTAGTGCCAAACTCAAATTCCATAACAATTCCTGTTGCTACTCCAATACCAAATATCAGGGCAAATATCCTGATCCAGAATTTGGTAAGCTGCTCATAGTGTTTGTCTTTGGTGCGAAGATACATCCCTTCAAACACAACCAATGCAACGCCAAGCCCTATACTGAGGGGTGGATATATGTAATGAAATGCAATGGTAAATGCAAACTGAATCCTCGATAAAATTTCTACATCCATCTATTTAAGTTTTAGATTTAATAATTTGTTTAGAATTCTTGAATATGCTGCTCTTTTGGTCAAGCAAGGATAGATCTTCAGCAGTAAGTGAGAATGTCATTGCCCCGGCATTCTCTTTTGCATGAGATTCCTTTGTGGCTCCCGGAATGGCCACCACAGTTTCGCCATGAAAATTGATCAGCCAGTTAAGCGCGATCCGAGATGAAGTAACACCATATTTGATTGCGAGTTCCTGAACCGTCTTTATCAATGGTCTGCTCTTTCAAGCCCAGCGGATTTGAAAGCCGAAGAATATTTACGCATGCCGATATTTTTCAATAAGTCTGGGTTATCGTGAAACTTGCCGGTGACCAGACCCTGTGCCAGCGAGGAATAGGCAATGATTGTAATTCCAAGTTCTTTCGCAGTTTGCAGGATTCCGTTGGATTCAATTTTCCGATCGAGCAGGTTGTACCTCACCTGATTGGAAACCAGATGAATGCCGTGCTTCTGAAGCGCTTCCCATGCAGATCTCATTTGTGCGGCCGAAAAATTACTTACCCCGACATACCGTATCTTGTGTTCTTCTACCAACCTCGCCATGGCTTCCATTTCGGCTTTTTCGTTTGAGAAACCCCAGGGCTGGTGAACCTGGTAAAGATCAATAGGATAAGGTGCAAGAGCCTCTATCCGCTGATCAATTGTTTTCAGGATATTGGAAGCGAATCTGAACATGGGCCACCATTTGGTAGCCACAATGATTTCGCCCGGCTTTTTACCAATATTGGTGAGAGAAGCAGCCAGTGCTTTTTCTGAAGCCCCGTTTCCATAGATCTCGGCAGTATCGAACCAGTTGATACCGCCTTCAAGGGAGATTTTGACCATTTGTTGAATGAGATCATCCTCCATTTTTGGCCAGAATTTTCCGGCCATGTTTTGTTGCTTGCTGAACTGCCAGCAACCTAATCCAATCGGTGTTATCATCAGATCGGATTTTCCAAGTGATCGGAGGGGGAGGGTTTGATTCATTATTAATTTGGTTCTACTGTTAATTTAGTGAGCATATTTAATTTGTGACTGCGATTCATAATTGAGCTAAACTACCGGGCTACTATTCTTTCCTTAAATAGTCATCCGGTCACTCTTCATTTCTCATTTTCGCCCTTTCGCCTCTTCTCATCTTCGCCCCGTAATCTTCGGTCTTCCGACTTCCGTCTCTATATTTAACCGGATGCAATCTTTTTAATCATTCCGCTGAAAATAAAACCGTGAAGAGGTAAAACCGCATACCAATAAAGCCTGCCAGGCAATCCCAATGGTCGGAATGTAGCTGTTTGTGTCAGAATATTGCGTTCATCAATTTTAAATTCCAACCAGGCTTCGCCCGGTAATTTCATTTCGGCATAAAGCAATAATCTTTTTTCGTCACGATCCGCATAGATGACTCTCCAGAAATCCAAAGCATCGCCGGCAGATATGTCAGTGCCGCTTTTTCTGCCTCTTCGCATACCTACTCCGCCTGCCAGTCTGTCAATAAATCCCCGGAATTCCCAAAGCCAATTTCCGTAATACCATCCTGTTTTACCACCTATCGACCATATTCTATTCAGTGTAGTCTGGCAGTTATTAACTTCGGTTTTGCGGACATCTTTAAAGCAGCCATTTACGGGTATTTCAATAAACTGCGAAATGCCTTTTTGCAGGAGATTACTTGTTTGTGCGTCTTTCCAGCTCGACACAACCAGGTTTTGCTCAATTTTATCGAAAGCCAGTTTTATGGAGGTATCATAATCAATTAATGTAATACCCAGCATGGAAGCTAAATTATTCGGTGTGCAAATCACTTCAACTTTCATGCTGCTTACCAAATTCTTAGCTAAAGCAAACGATGTGGCTGTCACAAAATATAACCAATAGGATGATATTTTAGGAGTCATTACTGGTACAACAATTATTTTTCGCTTCAGCCCCCTGATAGCGGCAAAATGCAACAACATTTGCTTATAAGTTAAGATGTCCGGTCCGCCTATATCGTAACTTTTATGATAGGTTTCGGTATTGCCGATAACGCCGGTTAAAAATTCGATCACATTACGGATAGCGATAGGCTGGCATTTTGTCTCAAGCCAACGTGGAGCCACCATCACAGGAAGTTTTTCAACCAGATCGCGGATAATTTCGAACGAGGCACTGCCTGAACCCACAATAATGCCAGCCTTTAGGGTAGTAAGGGCAAAGGTTGATTCCTTTAGTATGCTTTCCACATTTTTTCGCGACGACAAATGTTTCGATAACTCTGCTTCATTTACTATTCCACTTAAATATATTACCTGCCGGGCATTTGTATTTTGAATCCTTTCGCGGAAATTTTCGGCACAAACCTGTTCCATGGATTCAAAGTCGCCGGTTTGTGTCGACATGGAATGAATGAGGTAAAAAGCTACATCAATGTCGCCTGGAATACTTTCAAGACTCTCTTTATTCAGAAAGTCAGCTTCAATTACACTTAAATTTTCGGTGGCATAATTTTTTGTACTGAAACGGAACCTATCTCGTACACAGCATACTACCTCGTGGCCGTTTTGCAACAAAACCGGTAACAGCCGCCGGGCAATATATCCTGTAACACCTGTAAGTAGAATCTTCATATGTTAAACTTTGAGTGACGACATACCACCGTCGACATGAAATATCTGGCCGGAAATCCAGCTGCCCTTTTCCGAAAGTAAAAATGCTGCCATATCAGCAATATTCGCAGGCATACCAGTTTTTTTTAATGGATGACGCAGTGCATTGGCTTCCCGTTTCTGTTCAGTATTTAATAAAAGAGCAGCAAGAGGGGTATCGGTTAAGGAAGGAGCGATGCAATTTACGCGAATCTTTGGGGCAAACTCTGCTGCCAGGGCCCGGGTTAAACCTTCAATAGCGCCTTTTGAAGCCGAAACCTGCGTGTGAAAAGGAAATCCTGTTTGAACAGCAACAGTCGAAAATAATACAATTGAACCATTCTCAGCTTTTTTCAATCTGGGCAATGCCGTCTGAATTATTTTAATAGCTCCTGTTACCTGCAAGTTAAAATCAGCAACAAAATCGGATGGTTTTATCCGTTCAAAAGGCCTCAGATTTATACTTCCGGGACAATAGACCAAACCGCCTAATGTCTCGGGCAGAAAATCGAGCGAGATGTTTTCTTCAAGTACATTCAAATAATGATAATCTGGTAAACCAGCATTGGCTTCAGGTTTGTTTTTGAAGTAGGTGGCATACACCCTTTGCCCGGAATTAACCAATTGTTCAGCAAGTCTTTTACCGATACCTGATGAAGCTCCGATTATCAAATAATTTGACATGTTAATAAAACAATAAAGAATTATATCAATGGTTGTTTAAAAATGAGGAATACATCCAGACTAATTTTTCCTGCAACCGGATATAGTCACTCATTAAAGCGTTCGTCCCTTCGTCACCGGCGTCAGCAGACAAAAGAAGTAATTCGCGCTGTAGAATAATAATTGTCTGGAATGCATCCAGGATTCCACCAATAGCTTTAATGCCATCACTAATCTGCTCACTCTCTGTGATTTTTGAAGTCGTTCTATAATCAGAGTAATTGTGAGACGGAGTATGTCCTAAAGTTAAAATCCTTTCGGCAACCTCATCAATTTTCAGGAACAAATCGTTGTACAGTTCTTCAAACTTAACGTGAAGTTCAAAAAATTTCTCACCTTTAATATTCCAATGATATCCCCTGGTATTCTGGTAAAAGATAGAGTAATTTGCCAAAAGCTCGTTTAGTTTTTCAGCTAATTTTTTGGCTTTGGTGCTGTCAATTCCGATTGCATTTAAGTTTTTCATTCGATTAATTTTGAAGAAATTGTTATGTTTAATATTTTTTAAGAATTATTTTTGTTTGCTTTTAATCCTTTATCCGGCCAAAGACTTACAAATAGAAAGTATTACAAGTATTATTTGTATAACATTTGGGGAATTAAATTGTTTAACTGCTTAAAATATAAATTAAACCAAGGGAAAAAAAGGATGTGAAATTTAATTAAAGGAAGCATTTTCTGCATGGTAATTTTGGCGCTATAACGGATCGTGTGGGTAATTGGATTTTGTAATGATTGCTGTTTTCAAATTTCACCTGCGCATTCCGTTATGGAGCATTAATTTTCGATTTATTTCCTTTTTATTAGATTTATTTTATTTTACTTCCATTTTATGTAATATTTTAACCAATTTCGTGACATATTAAACAAATTTGATTCTAAATGTTTTTAGAAAAGGTATACCAAGGTAAAAATGATATTGGCCGGTGGATTGCAATGATTGTAATCTTGCTGATCGTCACCCAAATCGTTGGCGGTATACCTCTTGGAATAATAATTTTCCTGAAAACGATGGACAACCCGGACCTCGTTCCCAATCCGGAGAATCTGATGGATCTTTCGGCTTTCGAAATACTTCCAATCACCGGATTTGCATTGATGATCATTCCTTTTGTTCTAGGCCTTGTCACATTACTACTGTTGATGAAACCTCTTCACGAAAGGACAATACTTTCGGTCGTTACAGGTCATTCGTCCTTTCGCTGGAATAGGTTTTTCTGGGGAGCCGGTATTTGGTTGGTGCTGCTTTCCGCATATGCATTTTTTGCAACTGCAACAGGAATCCAGAAAATTGAACTTCAGTTTGATTCCACCACATTTTTCACATTGATAGCGGTTTCAGTGTTGCTTTTACCGTTTCAGACCGGATTCGAGGAGGTTTTTTTCAGGGGATATTTAATGCAAGGATTTGCCAAAATATTAAAATACAGGTGGGTACCATTAATGATAACAGCACTTATTTTCGGTTCACTCCATTTCTTCAATCCTGAAGTAAAAGAGTACGGTGCTGCCATTGTGATGCCGCAATACATTTGGTTTGGGGTTTTCTTCGGAATTTGTGCCCTTATGGACGATGGCCTCGAATTGGTATGGGGCATTCATGCAATCAACAATATATTCTTGTCTGTATTTTTCACACAAGATTCGAGTGCCTTGCAAACCCCGGCATTATACCGGATTACCGAATTTAGCCCTCTTTTCGATTTGATATCACTGTTTTTTCTTTCAGTGATTTTTATCTTTGTAGCACGGCACAAATTTAAATGGCCCGATTGGCATTATCTGCTGGAGAAAATCAATCCGCCCGATCAAAAAGAGGAAGACCTATCCGATTTTATTGAAGATGAGTACGATGAATATGAAGAAAAATAAATATTAAACCCTTAGCAACTATGGAATTATTTTCAGCAAAAGAAGTCTCAAAAACCTATGCCAATCATCAGGCATTGACCAAAGTTTCTATTTCGGTCGAAGAGGGATCCATTTTCGGGTTACTTGGACCAAACGGTGCCGGTAAAACAACGCTAATCAGGATCATCAACCAGATTACCGGGCCCGACAGCGGTTCAGTCTGGTTAGATGGCAAACCTCTGAAAGCCGAAGATATCGATCAGATCGGCTATCTACCCGAAGAACGCGGCCTGTACAAAAAAATGAAAGTTGGTGAACAGGCACTTTATCTTGGACAACTAAAAGGACTTTCGCGTCGCGATGCGATGAAAGAGCTTAAAATCTGGTTCGAAAAGTTCGAAATTACCGCGTGGTGGGACAAAAAAGTGATGGAGTTATCGAAAGGAATGCAGCAAAAAGTGCAGTTTATCTGCACCGTGCTTCACAAGCCGCGGTTGCTGATTTTCGATGAGCCATTCAGTGGTTTCGATCCGATCAACACCGATATTATTACACGTGAGATTCTTCAAATGAAAAAAGATGGTGCAACCATAATCTTTTCGACGCACAATATGGAATCTGTCGAGCAACTATGCGATCATATTGCATTGATTGACAAATCGAAGAAGATCCTTGATGGACCAACTAAACAGATCAGGGAAAAGTACAAATCGAATATTTACGATATTGCTTATCGCGGTGATCTGGATATTCACGGTCATGTGCTTGCCGGAAAATATAATATCCTGGCAAACGAACAAAATGGAATGGGAAACAAATTAAGTATCCAGTATCCCGACGGAAGTAATTCAAGAGAACTGATCAGGGACCTTGTAGAACATGTCGAGATCGTTTCGTTCAACGAAGTAATTCCCAGCATGAACGAAGTTTTCATTAAAGTAGTCAAACAAAACGCCTAAAAACAAAGCCATGCATAAAATAGCACTTATTATCAGAAGAGAATATATGACCCGTGTTCAGAAGAAATCGTTTATTATTCTGACGCTGCTCATGCCTATTCTAATGTCGGCATTGATGATTCTTCCTGCCTATTTCGCCACAATGGACGATGAAGAGATCCGCACAGTTGCGGTTTACGATGGTTCCTCGGTGATTCTTGGCAGACTCGAAAACTCCGAATTCACCAAATTCAAATTTATCCCCGAGGAGGAATACAAAAACATTAAAGACAAAGTTCAAGGATCGGATTATTATGCCCTTTTGGTTGTCGCGCCAAATTTTCTGACAACAAAAACAGTTCAACTTATTTCAGGAGGCAATATTCCAATAGATCTGAAATCACAGATTCAGGATAAAATCCAGTCAGTGATCCAAAAAGATAAGATGGCTGAAGTAGTACGACAGACGAACATCCCCGATCTTGAGAAAAGAATTGAGGCAACACGAACCCGTATCAATATTGATACCATTAAATTAGGCGTAGGTGGCGAAGCTAAAAAAAGCTCCACCGAGATAGGGATGATTCTTGGTTATGTCTTTGGGTTTATGATTTATATGTTCATTTTTATCTATGGCACCATGGTGATGCAAGGGGTCATGGAGGAGAAACAAAGCCGGATTGTAGAGGTGATTATTTCAAGCGTAAAGCCCTTTCAACTGATGATGGGAAAAATAGTCGGGATCGCCTTTGTCGGCCTGACACAATTTGCAATATGGGTGATTCTGGGATTTACGATTCTGTCAGCCTCCCGAAGCTTCTATCCTGAATCTGCTCAAAAACAGCAAATACAAAATGTGATGTCACAGAATCAGGATGCAGTGCAGGCTGCAACACCACAAGCAGATCAGATGAAGGATGTCTTTTCGATGATTGATACCATTAACTTTCCATTGATTATCGGCTGTTTCCTCTTCTTTTTTATTGGAGGCTACCTGCTTTACAGCTCCATGTTTGCTGCGGTTGGCTCTGCCATTGACGCCCAGGAAGATGCTCAACAATTTATAATGCCGATCACCTTGCCGATTATCCTCTCAATTATAGTGCTGATGAGCGCTATCAAAAACCCGGAGGGTCCGATTGCATTTTGGTTCAGTATGATACCATTCACGTCACCAGTTGTAATGATGGCAAGGATACCGTTTGGCGTACCCGCATGGGAATTAGCGCTTTCAATGTTTCTGCTCGTTGCAACTTTCGTTGGAATGGTTTGGGTCGCCGGGAAAATTTACAGGACAGGCATCCTGATGTATGGCAAAAAACCTTCATGGAAGGAGCTTGGCAAGTGGCTGATGTACAAATCGTAATTTGAAACGAAATATATAGTATTTAAGGGAAGGCAGGAATTTTGAAAAGTTTCCTGCCTTTTTCATTATTAAAAGGTTCGTAAAAACGAATCACAATAAGCGACTTTTTAAGATTGAAAAAATAACTAAATTTGTACAAAGATTTGACTATGAATACAACAGATTTGAAATATGAGATTCAAAAAGCAATTGATAATGTACCTGAATCAGTTCTTGTCGATCTACTGGACTATCTCAAACAGATTCAGATAACTCCAAACGAAAAAATTAATTTATCAACACACTTGGCATTAATACTTCGTGAGGATAAAGAATTATTGCAACGATTGGCCTTATGATTGACATCCATGATACTATAAGAATCCATGAAGTATTGATTGAGAAATTCGGAGGTAGTCAAGGTATTCGGGATTTGGCTTTACTTGAATCTGCATTATCAAGACCATTTCAGACTTTTGACCAGGAAGATCTGTATCCGACACCAATTGACAAAGCAGCTGCATTAATTGAAAGCATTTTAATAAATCATCCATTTATCGATGGAAATAAGCGCATTGGATACGTTTTAATGAGATTATTAATGGATTATGGATTTGATGTTTTAGCCACACAAGACGAAAAATATGATTTTGTGATTAAGATTGCCAGAGGAGAATATCGCTATTCAGAAATTGCTGACTGGTTAACTAGCAATATTCATCCATG
>Ga0209511_1000913_pt1 | contig 27399 bp, 23 predicted proteins | sample SSSSmetaG_FD_184141 | JGI IMG/M metagenome (GOLD analysis project Ga0209511, IMG submission 184141) | Glacier valley bacterial and archeal communities from Borup Fiord, Nunavut, Canada, to study Microbial Dark Matter (Phase II) - ​SSSS... | ecosystem: Environmental > Aquatic > Freshwater > Ice >... | reverse complement strand
ACCTGCGCGCGGATCGGACCCGAGGCGTTCGGCTCGGGCGTGGTGTTCTGTACCGCCTTGCCGCATGCAGGACAGAACCGAGCATCCACCGCGAGTGGCGTCTGGCAATGCGGACAGTTCACGCACCGCGAAGCTTAACGCGGGCTCAGGTCTGGGCCAACGCGAAGATGGCGTATAGCGGCTGAGAGCCACCGCGGAGCACGCGAATCTCGACGCGATTCTGGTCGTAGAGCGCGACGACGACGAGGGCTTCGCCGCCACCATCCGGGAGGCTAGCGAACGCGAGGTACACGCGCTGGGGCGAACCATTGAACGTGATGCCCGAGAGCACGTCGGCCTCGGCGCCTTGCACCGAGGAGATCGCCGCACTCCCGACGAGGCCGCTGACCGAGAGCTTGCCGCGCATGCCGTGGGTGTCGATGCCGTCGATCGAGAGTGTCGCGGTCGCATCCTGCGCGATGCCGACGCGCAAGACGGGCGTGTCACCGACGCGTTTTCCGTTCCACATGCCCTCGTAGCCGCGCACGTCGTTACATGCGGCAAAGCACAGCAGGAGGAGGAGCGTGGCGCAACGCACGGTCCGACGGTAGCACCCACCATGTTCGGTGCGCTACGTTCGAGGTGTGCGGGGCTTGTTCGTGGTGTGCCTGTGCCAGCTCGTGCTGGCGGCACATGCGCGCGCGCAGCCGGCGCCTGCCGAACCGACGCGGGCACCCGCCGAGCCGACCGCGCCGGACATGACACCCGAAGCATCGCCGCCGCCAGCCGTCGAAGAAGCGCCGCACGAGCAGTTCCACGAGGACAACGAGTTCGGCCCGGTGATCCTGATCGAGGCGATCAACATCACCGGCAACACCGCGACGCAGACCGAGATCATCCGGCGCGCGCTGCCGATCAGCCCGGGCGATATCCTGCACGCGAGTGATCGTCGGTTGCGCGATAGCCGGTTCAAGGTGCTCGCGCTCGGCTACTTTCGCGATGTCACGCTGACGATGTCTAAGGGCACGGCGCGCGGCCAGGTCATCATCGAGTTCCACGTCGTCGAGCGCGGCACGTTCGTGCTCAATCGGCTGTGGTTCGGATCGAACAGCGTGTCGCCCTATTGGTTCGGCGCGGATGTCGGCGAGCGCAACCTGCTCGGCCTCGGCATCGCCGTCGGTGGTGGCTTGATCTATGCCGGCGACGGTCAGATCGCCGGCGATCGCGATCAGTGGGCGGGCGAATTGCGCGCGAGCGATACGTCGCTCTACGGATCGCGCTGGGGCGCGAACGGTTCGCTCACGCTCGTCCACGGCAGCGAACCGTATCGGATCGCGGGCACCGATAGCGATCAAGCCGCAGAGTTCCGCGCCTTCCCGTATCGCCGGTTCGGTGGTCGGCTCGGTGTCACCTACGACGCGACGGAGCTGTCGCGCATCACGGGCGGGATCCGGATCGAATCGGTCGATACCGAGCTACCGGTCGCGCCGACGCGCACGCTGCCCGATGGCCGCGTGACCGCGATCGATCTGCATCTCGGTCCGGGCGCGAGCCGCGTGGTCACCGCAGGTATCGGCTTCGATCGCGACACGCGGCCCGATCCGATCCTGCCCCATGCCGGCAATCGGCTGACCGCGAATGCCGAGGTCGGCTCGGCCGCGCTCGGTGGTAGCTACGACTTCGCGACGCTGTTCGCGCGTGAAGAGCAGTGGTGGCCGGTCACGCCGCACACCGCGCTCGGCATGCGGCTCGCCGGTGGCGTCGTGATCGGCGATGCGCCACGCTTCGATCGCATCCACATCTCCGATGTCGATCACATGCTGACGCCGCGCGCGCTCGGCCTCGTGCTGTCGAATGCCTCACCGCTCGACATCCTCGGGACGAAGCCCGAGCAGCCGAGCTACGGCGCGATCGGTGGCTCGGCATCGCTCGAGCTCACGAGCGAGTTGTTCCGCGGCAGCGGCAAGAACCGCGTGTACGGCGGTGATTGGTTCATCGGCGCCGGGCTGTGGGCACTCGCGCAGACCGAAGAGCTCACGCTGCGCGATAGTGGCATCTGGAGATCGTTGCCGGTCGATGTCTACGTCGATGCGGGCCTCCGCATCGATACCGATGTCGGCGTGTTCGAGCTCACGATTTCAAACGCGCTGGGGCGCGTTCGATGAGGAGAGCGATCGTCGCGCTCCTTCTGGTTTCGGCTATCGCACGTGCCGAGGACGATCTCCCCGAGGACGTCAAGATGCGCTTCGTCGAAATCGGACCCGACCTGACCGCCTCGGTGAAGATCCAGAAGCTGTTCGACCAAGCCGCGTATCTGGCCCTGTCCTCGGGCTTTCCTTCGACGATCGTCGTCAATACGTTCGTCTATCCCAAGGACGAGCGCGAACCGATCGCGGCGCGGCAGCTCGTGCGCTCGGTGGTCTACGACCTGTGGGACGAGGACTACGTGATCCGCCTCGATCCGACCGCGAAGCCGGTGAAGGTAAAGTTCCAGAGTGAAGCCCTGAAACTGCTCGGCTCGGTCGACGGCATGCCGGTCGCGCGGCTCGCCGATCTGCCGTACCTGGACCAGTACTACCTGCGGATGACGGTACTGCTCAACCCCGTCGACAAGAAGACGCTCGCCGAGGTCCAGCGCTGGCTCTCGCAGGGCACCGGCGGTGGGCTCGATCGCGGCGGCGTGTTCTTCGGCAGCTTCGTCTCGGTGTTCGTGCATCCAAAGATCGCGGATGCCGATCGCGTGCTCGAGCTGCGCTCGCAACTGTTCTTCAGGCCAAAACCATGAAACGCCGAGGTCCGCGCTTCGCACTGCAATGGCGCGTCACCACGGCGCTCATCGGCATCCTGCTGTTGCCATTCGTGCTGTCGTACGCGCTGCTCCAGCAGGTCGGTCACTCGGCGGCGAACTACAAGGCGAACGAGGCGCGCGAGTCCGTCGCGGCGATGGAGAAATCGCTCGATGCGTATCGCGATCTGTTCGAGACCACGAAGCGGCTCCACGCCGATATCGCGGACCGGCTGAGCCGGCGTGCGCAGTTGACCGCGCTCGATCCGAAATCGGATCTAGCCGCGATCCTCGACGAGGAAGTCGCGGCGCAATCTCACCTACGCGCGCTCGCGCTGCTGCGGGAAGATGGCAGTGTGGTGATCGAAGCCGAGCATCCGCTCGATCCGAAGCAGGCCGCGAAGCTGCGCGACAAGGTCGTCGATCAGCCGCTCGACAATGGTGGTTCGTTGCGGCTCACGTTCACCGTCTCCGCGACGCTTCAGGAGGAATACCAGAACCTCAACAAGATGATCGAGAAGCTCAGCTACTCGACCCAGATCCGCACCGCACTTCCCGATGGCTATCGAATCACGTTTGTCGTCACGATCGTGCTGGCCTCGCTCGTGGTCGGCATCCTCGGCATCGTGATGTCGCGACGGATCATCACGCGACGCGTCGATGCACTCGTCGCGACCGCACGACGGGTCTCCGATGGCCATGTCGACGCGCGCGTCGATCTGCCGGGGCAAGACGAGATGGCCGAGCTCGGCAATGCGTTCAACACGATGCTCGATGACCTCGCGCAGACGCGCAGCCAGATCGAATACCTCCAGCGGATCGGCGCGTGGCAAGACGTCGCGCGCCGCCTCGCGCACGAGATCAAGAATCCGCTCACGCCGATCCAGCTCGCGGTCCAGCAGACCGTGTCCTCGTACAAAGGCGACGATGCGCGGTTCAAGAAGCAGCTCGTCGATACCGGGGAGATCGTCGAAGAAGAGATCGAGGGGCTGCGCCGGCTCGTCGATACGTTCCGCACGCTCGGCCAGCTTCCGAAGGTCGAGAAGGCACCGATCGATCTCGCCGAGCTGGTCGAGGAGCTCAAGCTCGATCCGATGTTCGCGGCCAAGCTCGTCGTCCATCCTCCGAAGGCACCGGTCGTGGTCCGTGCCGACAAGCTGCTGTTGAAGCGCGTGCTCGCAAACCTCGTCGAGAACGGCATCCATGCTGGCGAAGAAGCCGGCAAAGACGGTCAGGTTGCGATCGCGTGGGGCGTGGACCCGCGCGGCGAGAACGTGCTCATCACCGTCGACGATCGCGGCAAGGGCGTCTCCGAAGACAACCGCGACAAGATCTTCGAACCTTATGTCACGACGAAAGCGACCGGGACGGGCCTCGGGCTCGCGATCGCGCGCAAGATCGCGATCGAGCACGGCGGCGAGCTGGCCGTGGCTCCCACGCTCGCTCCGACAGGAGGCGCCAGGTTCGAGATTTCTCTACCATTACGGGGTCCTGATGCATCGTTAGGGTAAGCTCGCGCCTATGCATGGTGTGCGTGGCCTGCTCTTCCTGGACTACGTCCGGATGCTGCGTGCGCAAAAAACCGTCGATTGGACGCAGTGGTTGTTCCCAGAAGACTGCACGTACTTGATCGCGAAGATCGATCCTGACGCCTGGTACCCGATGGCGACGTTCGAACGGATGGGCAACGAGATCCTGCGCACGATCGCCCAGGGTCAGCTCCATGTCGTCCAGCTGTGGGGGCGCCACTCCGCGGGTCAGCTCGCCGTCGCGAATCCAGCGTTGCTCACGCCAGGCGATCCGATCCAGACGCTCCAGCAGTTCCACGCGCTGCGCCAGACGTTCTTCAATTTTCCGGCGCTCGAGATTCCCGTGCTGCGCGACGCCGAAGCGCAGGTGATCGTCCATTACCACATGGGTATGCCCGCCGAAGAAGCGGCCGCGTGCCAGACGCTCGGCTTCTTCGAAGGCCTCGTCACGCTCGCGGGCGCGAAGATCACGAGCTCGTCGCTCGTCGAGCGCAGCTGGGACGGCGGCGACCGCACGCTGTTTCGCGTGACGTGGACGCAGCCCGGAACTAATTAGCCCAGGAACGGTTCGTGGCAACAAGTCTCGATGTTGTGACCGTCGGGGTCGCGCACGAACGCGCCATAGTAGTTCTCGTGATAGTGCGGGCGCGTCCCGGGTGCGCCGTTGTCCGTCGCGCCTGAAGCGATCGCCGCAGCGTAGAAATCGCGCACGAGCTGGCGACCCGAAGAGCGAAAACCAATGTGAACACGGTCCTTCGGCGCGGCGCTGCTGTCGAGCCAGAAGTCGGCTTTGCCGTTGCTCCCGAAGCCAGCGTTCGTGCCGAACTGGGTGATCAGCGTGTAGCCGAGAGGCGCGAGTGCCTTCGTGTAGAACGCGATGCTCTTCGCGAGATCCGTGACTCGAATGCCGGCGTGATCGATCATCGAGCCGACCATACATGGAGTAGGCTCTCGGCGTGCGTCGACTGCTCCTGTTAGCGATGGTGGTGGCTCCTGGGACCGCGAGCGCCGGGCGCACGTTCTACGGGTGGCTCCAAGGTTCCGAAACCATGCCGGAGCGTGGCGCCGAGATCGGCACGTTCATCAGCGAAGAGAACCGGCTCGAAGACCTCCACAACAACCGCGATACCACCTGGTGGTTCGCGCCTTCGATCGGCATCAACGATCAGCTCGAGCTGACGCTGCCGATCGAGTTCGCGTGGGACCGCGCCGATAACACTGGACCGCGCTCGACGATGCTGCACTACGCGGCCGAGCTCAAGTATCGCTTCGTCACCTCGGATTCGGTCGACAAGCCGGCCTTCGCGCCCGCGATCCGCATCGGCATCAACCGCGTCGTGACGGGTTCGCGCGATGTCGTCGAACCACACGCCACGCTGATCGGCACGTACGAAGCGGGCGCGTTCCACGCTGCGATCAACCTCGGCGTCGAGGCGCTCGTCGGTCCCGATCAGCAGTACTACCAGGGTATGCCGGGCGTCGGCCTCAGCATCGCCGCTACCGAGGACCTCCGGTTCGGCGTCGAGGCCTTCGGCGAATTCGCGCTCAACCACACCGACGATGGCAACTATAGCTGGTTCGCCGTCGGGCCGAACCTGGCGTGGACGCACGGCCGGACCTGGATCTCGGCGGCGTACGGCATCGGCGTCTACAAGATTCGCGATGCGCCAAAGCTCAACTGGGGCATCGCATTCTGAAGCTGTTCGCATTGCTCGCGCTGATGGGTGTTGCGGCCGCAGGCAGTACGGGCCGCGTCGTGGGCGGCGTCGTGGGCGGCGCCGTGGGCCGCGTCGTGGGCCGCGTCGTGGGCAACGTGAAGATCACAGATGCTGATGGCAAGCCTTCGAACGCCGACGCGATCATCTATGTCGTCGGCTTCAAGGAAGCGCCCGGCGCCGAGATCACGCAGGTCGCGCAGAAGGACAAGAAGTTCGTCCCGGACCTCGTCGCGATCACGGTCGGCGAGCACGTGAAGTTTCCGAACGGCGATGCGTTCCTGCACAACGTGTTCTCGCAATCGACCGCACGAAAGTTCGATCTCGGATCGTTCAAGCGCGGCGATGCGAAGGACAAAGACTTCCCGGATCCCGGTGTCATCGATGTGTATTGCAACATCCATCCCGAGATGGCCGCAACGATCCTGGTGCTTCCAAATCGTCGCCACACCAAGCGCAACGCGGATGGCTCCTATCTGATCGATGGCGTGCCGCCCGGATCGTGGACGGTGTTCGCATACACCCGGCGCGCTGCGAAACCGGTCAGTGCGCCGGTGACCGTCACGGCGGGTCAGGACTCCCTCATCAACCTCGCCCTCACGCGCGGCGCCGAGCCAGATCACCTGAACAAGTACGGCGAGAAGTATCACGATAACGCGACGACGACGTATCGCTAGTCTTCGCCGAGGTACCGGATCATCGAAGCGTCGAGCTTGCTCGACACCAAGCGGATCACGCTCTCGATCTGCTCGACCGGGATCTTCAAGCGCTCGGATAGCCGCTGATGGGTCGCCGCGACGAGCGCCGCGCGTGCACGCGTGAGCCAGCGCGCCGCGGTCGCGCGATGCACGCCGTATGCGACGCCAATCGCATCGATCGAAAGATCGTCGACGATCGATTGCCGCAAGAGCGTGCGGTCTTCGGCGCCCAAGAGGTCGATCGCTTCGCGCAACGCGAGCGAGAACTCGGCGCGGTATTCGGACTTCAGGGCTTCGAGCGCCGGATCGCCGCCACTCGTCAGCATGCCTTCGAGCGTGCGCGTGCCCTTGGCCGAGACGTGATCGAGCGTGACGTTGCGCGCGGACTTCTTCTTGTGGCGGATCAGCTCACGCGTCGCGGTGATCCGGACCCACCCGCGCAGGGGGCCTTTGCCGCGATAGCCCGCGATGCCGGGCGGTTTGCCATCCTTCGCGACGAGCAGCTGCATGCGCAGCACCTGCTTCACTTCATCGATCTGATCTTTGCTCGCGCCCACCGCCGAGCCCGCGGCATCGACCTCGACGAGCACCATATCGAAGGCGGCATGCGCACTCGGGACCTGTTCGACACAGCCGGCGGCGAGCACCAGATCCGCGGCGGGCGCGGCGGCGAGGGCGGCGGCGAGCTCGGTGCCGTAGAGCCGCTCGCCGATGAACGCAGCGAGACGTTCTTCATCGACGGCGACTCCCGGAAGCGTCTCTCGCGCTGTCGCGAGCAGCGTGTCCCACGCGCCGATCACCGCGGCAGCCGCACCTGCGGCCAGCCCGCTCGCGGTCGTCAGCTGAGCTACACGGTCCGATGCCACTGCGTTCTATTGTGTCACAATGTTCGCGGTGGAGTGCCTCGACGCGAACGTCGTCCAGGACCTGATGTCGGGAGCTCTCGACGAGGTGATGCGAGCAAATGTTCTCGGTCATCTCGATACATGCGAGGACTGTCGAGAGCTGCTCGGCGTGACCGCCAAGGTCGCGCTGCAAGAGGTTGTTACCGAGACGCAGCCTTATTCGTCCCACCTGATCGCTCCGCGCCGCGGGTCCGGAGATCTCGCGCTCGACGAAACGATCGCACCGAGCGATGCCGAGCAGGCGTTGGGCGCGACGCTCGATAGCGGTGATCACTCGGCGGGCGGCACGATGCGTCCGACCTCGCGGTTGGTGCCGCCACGTGGGCGCGCGGTAAGCGAAGGCGGGCCTTTCGGGCGCTACGTGCTCGACGAGAAGATCGGCTCCGGCGCGATGGGCGTGGTCTGGCGCGCGCACGATCCGAAGCTCGGTCGGCTCGTCGCGCTGAAGCTGTTGCGCCGCTACGACCCGGCGCTGATGGATCGCCTCGTGCGCGAAGCCCAGTCGATGGCCCAGGTCACCCATCCGAATGTCGTCGGTGTCTACGACGTGGGCGCGACCGATGGCGCGAGCTTTATCGCGATGGAGCTCGTCTCGGGTCAGAGCCTTCGCGCGTGGCAGACCGAAGGTAAGCGGACGTTGCCCGAAATCATCACCGCGTACATCGCTGCAGGTCGCGGACTCGCCGCCGCGCACAGTGCGGGCATCATCCACCGCGACTTCAAAGCGGACAACGTGCTGGTCGGGCAGGATGGCAGCGTCAAGGTCACCGATTTCGGCCTCGCCGCAGCGAAGCCGAGCGAGACCGGCACGAAACATCCGATCGCCGAGGTCAACCTCACGACCGAAGGATCGGTGCTCGGCACGCCGGCATACATGGCGCCGGAGCAATTCGCGGGGCTCAATGTCGATCCGCGCACCGATCAGTTCAACTTCTGCGCGACGCTCTACGAAGCGCTCTACGGCGAGCGTCCGTTCGAAGGCAAGATGTTCGCCGAGCTGTCGGAGAACGTGATCGCGGGCAAGATCAAACCCGCGCCCGGTACCACGTCGGTTTCGAACGGGTTACGCGCGATCCTCGTGCGCGGGCTTTCGGTCAAGCCCGGCGATCGCTTTCCGACGATGGACTTCTTGCTCGCCGAGCTCGGTCGCGATCGCGCGCGGCCGTGGCGACGCACGGCGTGGATCGCACTCGCCGTCGCGGCAGTGCTTGGCCTCGGGCTCGTCACAGACTGGACCGTGCGCGGGCGGCTGAACGCACAGGTCGACGAGTCGTTCGCGCTGACCGGGCGCCAGGTCGACAAGACCTTGATCCGCGTCGGAAAAAACTTCAATCGCTCGTCCGAGATCGCCTACAACGAATCCGCGATGCGCGAAGTTGCCGGGCATCACGACCAGGCCGATTTTGGGCTCGGCACACCCGAGGCGGATCTCGAGGATCTTGAGAAGCTGCACGGCACACTCGCCTCGCTGCAGTGGTCGGGACTCGCGACGCGGCACCGCGCGGTGGTCGACTACAAAGGCCGGCTGCTGTTCACGAGCTTCGCGCCGCAAATCTGGAACACCGACACGCACGCGATTCCGGCGGTCAAACGCGCACTCGATTCCGGGACGAGTCAGAGCCTGACTGTGAGTTCGTACGCTGATCCGGTGTTCAAGCCGAGTCAGATCTTCGGCAACGTGCCACCCGCGGGGTTGGTCATCACTCACCTGCGCGCGCTCACCCTCGGCAATAACGCGACCAGCTCGAACGAGACCCGCGCGATTCTGCTCCAGTTCGAAGACCTCAACGAGATCATCGCCGACCTCCGCCTCGACGACGAGACGCTGTTCGCGGTCGTCGCACCGAATAATACCTTCGTCGCCGATCTTGGCCTCGACGAGAGCATCGTGCGTGCAGCACCGCGCGATGGCATCGCGCAGGTCAGCGAGCACGGTCACGAATATCGCGTGCTGCAATTCCCTGTGGTCGACGACGGTCAGGAGATCGCTCAGATCGTGATGGCGCGTAGAGTCGACGGCGTGCTGACGCTGTTCCCGCACGCACGGTTGTTACTCGCACTCGCCGCGCTCTTTGCGTTGAGCCTTGCATGCGGGACGGCGTGGCAGGCACGCAAGATCACGGGGGCACGAGTGGCGTGAAGGGCGTGAAGGGCTTCGGGAGGGCAGGGGAGCGGGTGGACGCTATCGCCGATCCGAGCAAGGTGGGCGCGGACCGTGGTCCTAGATCGTCACGCCGTATTCGGCGAGGACCTCCGCGGTATGTTGTCCGTGCTTGGGCGGCGGCGAGGCCTTTGCCGGTTTACCGACCGGCGTCCGCACCTGCAAGATGGAACCGATGCCGGGTCCGCCATCGATCTCGAAGAATACTTCGCGCGCCGCGTGGAGCGGGTGGGTCGGCAACTCCTCGAGCTCGGTCACGATCTCGACGCAGCAATCGTGGGGAGCGAGCACCGCATGCCATTCGGCGGCAGTCTGCTGCATGAAGATGTCGGCGAGCTCGCCGCGAATCCGCGCCTGATCGGCCGGCGAACCGATAAGCTCGGCCGCGACAGGCGGGCGCCCGATCGCGGCGTTCAGCGCGAGCCAGAACTTCGGCTCGAGCGCGCCGACCGCGAGGTAACGCTCGTCCTTCGTGCGGTAAACGCCGTAGCACGCGAGGCCACCATTCAACATCTCGACGCCACGCGTGGGCCTGGCTCCGCAATCGAGATTGCCGAGCTCCGGCGTGACGAGTGCGAGCGCGCCTTCGGTCATCGAGATATCGAGGTGCGCACCCTTACCGGTGCGATGGCGACCGACGAGCGCGCCCAGGATCGCGGTCGCGCTCCAGAGTGCACCGCCGGCGAGATCCGCGATCTGCACTCCCGGCATCTGCGGTCCGGCGTGGGCAGGGCCCGTCATCGCGAGCACGCCCGCGAGTGCGATGTAATCCAGATCGTGGCCCGCGCGATGGCTATACGGGCCAGTCTGGCCATAGCCGCTGATCGAGCACATGACGATCTTGGGATTTCTCGCCGCCAGCACTTCGTACGAGAGCCCGAGCTTGGCCATCACCCCCGGGCGAAAGCTCTCGACGACGACGTCGGCTTTCTCGACCATCGCGAGCAGTGCATCGCGCCCCGCCGCCTGCTTGAGGTCGAGCACCATCGAGCGCTTGCCGCGATTGACCGCGAGATAACGCCCGCCCACACCGCCCTTGACAGGCGGGACGGCCCGCATGTAGTCGCCGAGGTTCGGATCCTCGACTTTGACGACGTCGGCCCCCATATCCGCGAGAATCATCGTCAGAAACGGGCCCGGTAGCAGACGCGAGAGATCGAGGACGCGGAGACCTTGCAACGCGTCGGCGAGCGGAGACGGAGCCATGGCGGCAGTGTACGATCCCAGCCGATGAATCAGGGGCCGCCCTGCCCAAACTGCGGCTCGCTGCTACGCTGGTATTCCGACCAGCAGCAGTGGGGATGTGACACGTGCAGGGTCATGTTCCCTCCGCAGGTAATGGTCCATCCGCAGGACTACGCGACCGGTGCGCCGCGCAACAAGCGTGCGCAGCGCCAGGCGCCCGCGAAGAAGTGGCGACTTTTGCCGCTCGTCATCGCAGGGCTCTTGCTCGCGGGAGGTGCGACCGGTGTGACGCTGCTGCTGCTTCACAAGCCGACGCCGAAGGTCGCCGACCTCGGCGGCTACGCCGACCGCGACACCGCCGTGCGCGAGACCTTTCGTGCACTGGCGGCAGCGGACCTCGAAGGTCTTGTCGCGAAGTCTGGCAGCGGTCTCATACGGATGATCGTCGATTGTGACGACCGCCACGAGCAGACCGCCGCCGATGACCAGAAGGCCGCCGGGCTCGTTCGCGACGAGCTCTCGCACGCGGTCGATCACGCGAAGGGCACCTCGTTCTCGGTCACCAAGATCGAAGAGCCGACCGCAGCGAAGGTGATCGCGAAGGGCGAGCCGATGTCGCGCGGCTGCAAGCTCACGCAGCCGTTCACGAGCCACAAGCTCGCGGTCCAGTTGCAGCTCGCGCGCAATGGCAAGCCGTCGACGACCGACGCCACGCTCGTCATCACCGAAGTCGAGGGTCGGTTCTTCGTTGCGACGGCCCCGAAGCTCGGCGGTTGTGACGCCGCGATCGCACAGCTCGTGATGGTCCAGGCCGAGGCCGCGAAGGTCGAAGCATCGCTCGTCGCCGCATGCAGCGACGACGCGTGGGCGCCGAAGGTGATCGAGTGCACGACCCACGCGCTGCAGCTCGCCGATGCGAAATCGTGCTTCAACGACCTCGATGCGAATGAGCTCGCGGATGTTCGCACCGCGATCGCGTCGGTGCCTGCGCTCGCCTCGATCGCGCCCGAAGCGGCGACTCCCACGCTCGATTCGAACGCGACGCTCGGTCCCGCGACGCAGCTCGGCATCGCTGACTTCTGGGTCGCGCCGCGCTCCGATGGCGCGTTCGTCGTGACATCGCCGCTCGTCACCGCGATATTCCCGTTCAAGCCGACCGCGAAGGCGACCCAGTCTTCGAAGCCGAATGCCGATGGCAAGCGCTTCGACATCTACACGATCTCGGCGCAACCGCCGGCCGGCTCGAATGGACCGGTCTACGAGCTCGAGCTGATCGCGATGGGGCGCAACATGCGCGATCAAGGTGGGCTCAAAGAGATCGGGACCGAGCTCGCGAAGCACGGCACCGTGACGAAGGCCGAGCGCACCGACGACAAGCAAGTGATCACGAGGTTCACGGTGAAGGGCACCGGCGTCGAGATCGTCGTCGATGCGCAGATCGATACCGCGCGTGGGCTGATCGCGAGCTCGAGCGCGAACGGCGCACAGTCCGCCGTGACCGAGGGCTTTCTCGCGAGCGTCCACCTGCGCCAGGGCTCAGATGCGGTCGACGATTCGGCAACGCTCACCGGCATCCGCTCGCGCAGCGGCGCCAAGGGCAAGTTCGTCATCCACGATCAGACCGAAAGCTTCACGCTCGAGGTGCCGGCCAAGCCGGAGATCAAGCGCACGGTCGATGCGCCGGGTCACGCCGTGGTGGTCACGGCGACCTCGACCCAGAAGCGCGCGAAGTACGTCCTCACGATCTCGGAGATGTCGGTGTGGGACGCGCTCGCGCTCGGACCGACCAAGCTCGCCGAGCTCCAAAACAAAAAGCCCAAAGCAACAGCCATCTGGAATCCCTTCCAGCACCGGCTGTTCCGTTTGGTCTGTACCGATACGCCGTGTGACGTGATCGCGAAGTCAGTGCACTTCGCAGATCCGACACCTACGAAGTAGAAATCACTTCGGGCGAGCGATTTCGAACAGCTGCTGCAGCTTCATCGCGAGCATCGGGTCGCCCGAGACACGAAGCTTGCCCTGGAAGTACAGCTGCATGCCCGCGTTCGGATCCGAGAGCATCGTTTTGAAGTCGTCCGCAGCGACTTCGACCGTGCACTGCGCCTTGCCCGTGTCACCACGGACGCAGGCCGGCGGGTCGCTCGTGCAGTCAACCGTCCACTCGCCGCCGCCTTCACCGCTGACCTTGAAGCAGTAGATCGCGTTGAGCTCGCGGGCCTTATCCGGATAAGCCTTCAAGCCTTCGGGGACGAGGTTGTCGAACAGATCCTGAGCGTCTTTGGGCAGATTCGCCATGCGTTCCTCCGACGAGGTTGTTACCGCGGGCGACAAGATACAGTCAACTGTGACCGCAGCTTACTGAACCGGCGGCAGGTCGACGTCGGCGAACGCGCAGGAGGAGGCGGCACCCTCGGTGGGCTGGAAGCTGGCGTTGTCCGTGTAGTAGGTCCGGCGGTAGTCCGTGCCCCAGCATTCCGAGGCAATCGCCTGGACCGTGCCCAGGTCGCCACCGGCGATCCGCGCATCGCCACGGCCCGCGCCGGCTGCGGTCCACCGCGACCGCACCGTCATCTGTTCGTTCGCGGCCGTGCCGCCCGCGTTGCCGAACACGTTGAAGGTCATGTCGCCCGAACCATCGGCGCCTTCGGCGTACGCGTAGTCGGCGACTTCCGCCGCGCCATTGTCATCGGTCGTGTCGATGTGAAGCGAGAGCTTCTTCGCCGCGAGATCGTAGGTCGCTTCGATCACACCCTTGTCCGTCGGGTTATCGATCGGATCGACGCTGTGGCTCGCGTTCAGGTCGAGGGTAAAGTGACCGTTGCCGGCGAGCTCGCCCGGGGTCGGGTCCGCATCGCCCGTGATGATCATCTGGAACTGCGAACCGCCCTGAGTCTTACTGCGACCCGAGAGCGAGTAGGCGTACGTGCCGTCGCCATTCGCGGTGACGTCGAGGCGGTACTCTGCCGGGTCAAGCGCGTGGCTCCACGGGCCCCACGTATAGGTGTTGCCGCTGACCGACGTGACCGGGTACTGGACGATCGCGTGGAGGAGCGTGAGCACCCAGGCGGCGCCGCCATTGAACGTCAGCGTCGCGGCGCGCGTCGTCAGGTAGTACGTCGCGAGGTCGCCGACCGTCCGGCTCTGCCCCGCGGTCGGGAGCTTGATCGTGATCTGATCAGCGGTCGGGATTGCGTTGTCGATGTCGCTCGTCGGGGTGGCATCCTGGCGGACGCAACCGGTAGCGGCGAGGGACATCACGACGGTCGTGGCGAGCAGGCGCTTCATCATGTTCATCATGACGAGCTGCTAAAGCACCTTGGATGCCAATGTTTTGAGAGCCTGATCGCGTAGTTACGGTGCAGCGTTTTCCGACGGCGGACGCGTCGCGCCGGGAGCCGTAGGAGGGGCCGACAACTCCGGCAAGACCGTGAGGGTGTCGCCGTCGTGGAACACGACAACTGCATCCGGGCCAACCGCGATCCCGATCGGGTCGGGACGCTGAACGACAGGGAGCGGGTACACCCACATCAGCAGCGCATTCGCCGCGTAGCCCACGACGAAGTGATGGTCGAGCGAGCGATCGAGCTGGATCGCGAGCGCGGCATCGCCGACCGAATCGATGCCGTGACCATGGATGCCGATGCCCGGCACGGGAAACGCGACCGTGCCGTGGAGCGAGCCCGTGGCATCGATATCGAACAAGCTCATCTCGGCCACGCCCCTGAACCGGCCGACGTTCGAGACGCGCACCATCGGTGTTTGCTCCGGCAGGTAGACCGCGCCGATCAGCTCGGTGAACGTGCGCTGCGATTTCCACGCAGGCTTGCCCTTTTGCGTCGCTGACAAGACACCTTCGTCATCTCGCGTGACGTCCCACGCGCGATCCTTGTAGGTGATCGTGAGCGGCGGCTCGGTCGCGGGCGCGGAGCTCGCGAGCCCGGTGACCGCGTCGACGAGCACGGCCTTGTCGCCGCGCTTCCAGAGCAACCTTTCGCCGCCCGCAGGCCACAGATGTTGTGGTCCTGGCTCGTCGGCGAACTCCTGGACTTCTTTCTGATGACCACGAATCGCGGTGTAGTTGACGTCTTCGCCGGTCGTGTTCACGGTGCGCACGCAGCCGAGCAACAGATCCTCGCGCTTCACCTCGGGCGGCTGCAGGCATTCTCCGACGAGCACGAACGTACCCGCGCGCGCGATCGGCGGCGCGACATGGAGCCCTGCGGGCTTACTCCAGATCACCTGCCCGCGGCGATAATCGACCGCGACGAAGCCAAACTGCGATGACGATACGACCGCGATGCCATTCGCGAGCGCTGGGCCGCCGACATCGAAGCGCGGAACCGTCGTCTTTACGGGCAGCGGTACGACGTGCATCGGCTCGGTCTTGGTGAACCGCGCGAGCTCGGCCCACTCGTCCTGCTTCGGCGCGGCATCGCCGTGCAATACGGCGGCGGTCGCGGCATCCTCGAACACGTGCGCCTCCGGTTTGCCCTTGCAACCGATCGCAACCAGAACGAAGGCGAACCGCTTCACTTGCGACCGAACATACGACGCAAGAAGCTCGGCCGTTTCTCGGGTTCAGGCGCGGCTGCTAGCGAATCGAGATCGCCGGGGCCACGCACGTAGCCGGCGACGCGCCCGTCGGAGACGAGCATCACCGCGGGCGAGATCGAGCGGCCTCCACCCTGGTCGTGGCGCGTGCGCGCTAGCTGCGTGAACCGTGCGATCGCCTCGGGCGCGCCGGTGATCTTGCCGACCAGCAAGCAACCGCGTGCAGGCGCGGCGGCTGCGAGCAGATCCGCACCGAGATCGACGTGAAGCGAGCGCATGAAATCGCGGTCCAGCAACTTCTCTGCCGCGTAAAAACTTCCCGACACGATGATGATCTGCGCATCGTCGAATGGCAGCACGTCGCACTGCACCGTCTCCTCGGCGAGGTTCGCGTACGCTTCGGCGAGCGCTTGCTCGGCAGATGTTGGCAGCGCTTCTTTGCGGAGCATCGCGAACGTCCGCTCGCCATCGATGCCACACACGATGATGGGCAGATCCTTCGGCGCCTCGTCGTCGACGACTGGGCGCCACAGGATCTCGTCGAGCATGACATCAGCCCGCGCGCGCAAGCTCGGCATCAGCCGGCCGGTCGCGGCGGGCACCCGATCACCGGCTGCAGCGAGCAGCTCGAACAGCGATGCCGCCCCGACGTCCTCGATCACGCGTTGCGCGCGATTCGTGGGGAACACCAGATGACCGGTCTCGTCGAGCGCGAAGCCGAAAGGTACGAGCGCGCGCTCGGTCTGGATCCAGCGGCCCCCGTACCTAGTGCGCAGCAGCTCGCCGGTCAGCGCCGCAAGCTCGAGCACGCGCGTCCAGTACGCCGCCTCGTCGGCGCGGTCCGGTGGGTTCGTGGTGGTTTGCTGTTCTAGCATGTGCAGCGCCATCGCGAGATCGCGCACGCCGATCCGTGCGGCGGCACGCTTCGCGAGCTGAGCGAACATGCGATCTGCCAGGTCGCCGGTCGCCACGGTCGAGCCGGGGCCGAGTGCTTCGAGCGCCATCTTGCGATCCGAGCGCTCGATCTTCGCGCCGGTCGCGACGAGTGCTTCGCGCAGCCTATCCGGAGGCTTCGCGCCTATCACGTAGTGCACCGCGGCGTTGCGGTGACCGTCGTCCGCGAGCTGCGCCCGTGCGTTGACGATGCGCGCCATCGCGAACAGCACCGATAGCTCGGGCTCCGCCGCAATCTCCGCGGTGGTGCGGTGATCGGTCTGGATCGCGATCGGTCTTCCGTCGATCCGAGCAGCCAGGTCGATTTTGTCGATCGAGCAGTACACCTCGGTTAAGAGGTAGCACGGGACTCAACCGCCTTCAGGCGGCTTCTTGCGCTTGGATTGTGCTTCGCGGAAGCGGTCGGCCCAACCCTCGACGTTGACTTGCTTGACGCGCGTGATGGCGAGGGCCCCACGCGGGACATCTTTGGTTACCGTCGTGCCCGAGCCGACATACGCATCGCGTCCGATCGTGACCGGAGCGACGAGCTGGCTATCGGAACCGACGAACGCGCCGGCTTCGATCGTGGTCTTGTACTTGCCGACCCCGTCGTAGTTGCACGTGATCACGCCCGCGCCGATGTTGCACTTGGAGCCGACCGAGGCATCGCCGAGATATGCGAGATGGTTCGCCTTTGCGCCCGCCATCATGTGGGTCTTCTTGGTCTCGACGAAGTTGCCGAGATGGACATCTTCGTCGACGCGCGTGCCGGGGCGCAGATGGCTGAACGGACCGATCTGGGCGCGCTCGCCGACCTGTGATTCGGCGATCACCGAGTACGGCTTGACGTGCGTGCCGGCGGCGATCGACGCGTCGGTGATCACCGCGCCGTGATCGATTCGGACGCCATCGCCGACCGTGGTCTTGCCGCGTAGCGCGACATTCGCGCCGAGGATCACGTCCTTGCCGAGCGGGCCGACATCGGCATCGACGTACGTGCTCGCCGGGTCGATCATCGTGACACCGGCGCGCATCCAGCCTTCGTTGATCCGCTTGCGCGCGGCGGTCTCGACGGCCGCGAGGTCGACGCGATCGTTGATGCCAGTGACTTCGGTGAACGGCGCATCGATCGAGGTCGCACCACCGCGCGCGTACGCGTGCGCGACCAGGTCGGTGAGATAGAGCTCGGCCTTTGCATTATCGGCGGAGAGCTTCGTGAGATCCGAGCGCAGATGGCCGAGCCGGATCGCGTAGAACCCGGCGTTCGTATCTTTGATCAGGCGTTGCTCGGGCGATGCATCGGGATGCTCGACGATCTTCGCGAGCACACCCTTGGGGTCGCGCACGAGCCGGCCGTACGGCATCGGCCGATCGGGCACGGTCGAGACGAGCGCCATGCCGGCCGGCGACGCGGCGGCGGCGGCGACCAGCTCGGAGATCCGCTCGGCGGGGAGCAGGGGCGCATCGCCGGTGAGGATCACGACGATCCGGTCGTCGGGCTCGCTCGCGACCGAGGACAGGGCGCATTGCACCGCGTGACCGGTGCCGCGCTGTTCGGCCTGTTGCGCGATGTCGACGGCACCCGCGCCGAAGCTGGCGTCGAGCGAGGTCTTCACGGCTTCGATCTGATGGCCGAGGATCGCGACGACGCGCGAGGCTCCGGCGCTGCGCGCCGTGGTCACGACCCAATGCAACATCGGGCGACCTGCGACTTTGTGCAGCACTTTGGCCGTTTCGCTCTTCATCCGCGTGCCGAGTCCGGCGGCCATGATGAAGACGAGGGGGGCTTGACGACTCATGTGGCATGAAACGTACACCGAAGTTTCTCGTCAGAGCACCCTGAGCTCCGGCACAATAAGGGGTGTGAAGTACGCCATTGCCATCGTGCCAGTGGTGGCTGCGTGGGCTGCGTGGGCCGCGTGCAGCGCGCAGCTCGGTGATGCGATAGGCACCCACACGGCAGGCGTCGATGGCAAGCTCGCGATTCCGGTCGACGCGATGCCGGATGCGCGGCCGTGCACCGGCGGTGACTCGAACATGGCGGATGCCAGCGGCAACTGCTTCATGCTGTTCAAGACGGCGACGACCTTCAATGCCGCGAAGGCCGCGTGCGTCGCGGTCGACGCACACCTCGCGAAGATCGAGAACGCCGCGCAGAACGATCTGGTCGCGACGCTGGGCACTGGCTACGACATGTTCCTTGGTGCGACCGATGCGGCGACCGAAGGCGCGTTCCTGTGGCAGGACAGCACGCCGCTCACGTTCAAGATGTTCCACGTTGGCGAGCCGAATAACGGCGGCAGCGGCGGCTATCAAGAGGACTGTCTCGTGATGGCTGGACTGCGCATCCCCGCAAATACCTGGGACGACCGTCCGTGCACGACAGGCCTCGCGCCCGTGCCCTCCGGCTCGTACGCGTACGTCTGCGAATTCTAGGCCCGGGACAGCGTGCTTTGCCGCACCTTCGCCTACGTGTACGCGAGAAAACAGCACTACCCTTCATAGTTCAAAGCGATAGGTCGACCTGTCTATACTGGAGCCACATTGGCAGTGAACCCTTCGCAGGCGGGCTCGGGGGACGAGAGCAAGCCGGTTGTCATCTGCGTAGATGACGATCGCGCCAACCTGGACGCGCTCGCTCGCGTGCTGGGTGCGCGCTGCAACGTGATGCTTGCCACGAGCGGGCAAGAAGCCCTCGAGATGATCGAGGCGCAGCCCGACGTCGTCGCCGTATTAGCGGACCTTCACATGCCAGGGCTCCCCGGCGCGGAGCTCCTCGCGCGAATCGCGACGCTGCGACCCCATTGTCGTCGCGCGGTCGTCACCGGCTTTCCAGATTCTGAAGAGCTCATCACCGCGATCAACGCAGGTCATCTGCATTACGTGATCACGAAACCGTGGAAGCTGACCGACCTCTTGCAGGTCGTCGATCAGTTGATCCACACCTATCGGCTCGAGCGCGCGAACACGCGCCTGATGGACGAGCTCCGCACGGTCAACGTGCAGCTGCGCGAGCACGAGGTCGCGCTGCAGACTCAGCTCACGGATCGTGGTCGCGAGATCTCAGCAGCGACCGAACAGCTGGCGCAGATGGGGATGCAGCTCGACGCGATGACGCTGCGCGATCCGCTGACCGGCCTTTACACCCATCTCGCGTTCCAAGAACGCCTACGCGAAGAGTGCGCGCGCGCTCTGCGCTACTCGCAACCGATGTCACTCTTGATCGCCGACATCGATAGCTTCGCGAGCGTCAACTACGACCTCGGCTATCAAGCCGGCGACGATATTCTTCGCAAGATCGCGACCATCTTGCTCGAGGATGCCGATCGGGTGCGGACGTCCGATGTCGTCGCGCGCTACTCCGGCGAGGAGTTCGTGCTGCTCTTGCCGGAGACCAACAAGGCCGGAGCGCTGACCAAGGCCGGGCGAATTCGCGACGCGGTCGCCGCGGCGATGATGCCCAACGATCGCAAGATCACGATCTCGATCGGCGTCGCCTGCTTGCCCGAAGACGCGGCCGATCCGGAGAGCCTGTTGACCGCCGCGGAGTCCGCGCTGCGTGGTGCGAAGCGCGGTGGCACGGGTCGCGTTCACCACTTCTCCGCCGGCGAAGATGCCGAGCCCAAGACCACGGCGAGTAAGCCATTCAACAAGGCGCGCGAACCCGAGGTCGATCGGTTTCGTCCGTATCAAGAGCGCATGGCGGAGGTCACTTCGATCCTCCAGCGCGATCGCTCGCTATCGTGCTTGCTCGTCGATCTATCGCGCCTGCATCGCGTCGAGCTCGATCTCGGCGTCGCGCACCACAGCGAGATCTACGATCACGCCGCGGCGGTGCTCGATCGTCTGCGCGGCGCGGTGCTCGAGCCAGCCGACCTCATCTGTCGCTCCGGTGACGGTGATGGCTACTTCGTCATCCTCGCGCCGCGCGGCGCGCAACGCCTCGATCTCGAGGCGCTCGCGCAAGCGGTCGAACGCGCGGTCGAAGAAGCGCTCGTGACGATGGTCAGCGAGGTGTTGCGCGAACAGCCGCGCATCGTCGTCGGTGCGGCGCGTGTGCTCGGCAACTCGCTGCTCCGCCCCGAGCGCCTCACCGCGCGGCTGATCAGCGATGCGACCGAATCGGCGCGCAACCTGCGCGAACGCAAGGCCCATCGCGATCGCTCCACGCTGCAGGACGTCATCCTGGGCGAAGGCCTCACGAGCGTGTATCAGCCGATCGTCGATCTCGGCACCGGCGATGTGTTCGCCTTCGAGGCCTTGACGCGTGGTCCGCGCGGCACCGCGCTCGAGTCGCCGGCGACGCTGTTCGCGATCGCGGAAGAAGTCGATCTCACCGTCGAACTCGATCGCGCGTGCTTCCGCGGTGCGTTGCGTTCGGCCAAAACGCTCGAGCCGGTGCATCGCCTGTTCGTGAACCTCCTGCCGATGTCGTTCTACGACCACGCGTTCATCGAGGTCGAGGTCGGCAACTTGCTCACGGCGGCCGGTCTCACGCCGGCGAACATCGTGTTCGAGATCACCGAGCGGCTCGCGATCGAGAACTTCACCTCGTTCAAGCGCGCGCTCGGCGTATACACCGCGATGGGCTTCGGCGTCGCGATCGACGATGTCGGGACTCGCCACTCGAACCTCGAGACCGTGATGTCGCTGCGGCCGCACTTCATCAAGATCTCGGATGTGCTCGTGCGAGGGATCGCTCGCTCGACGGTGAAGCGCGAGATGTTGCGCTCGCTCCGCCACATCGCCGAGACGATCGACGCCGTGATGATCGCGGAGGGCATCGAGCAGGTTGAAGATGTCGAGGCGCTGCGCGACCTCGGGATTCGCTACGGCCAAGGCTACTACATGGCGCGGCCAGGCCCGCCGTTCCCGACGCTGCCGGATGCGGTCCGCGCGGAGCTCCGCTCGGCGAGCTCGTCGACAATCTCGAAGCCGCAGGTCCTGGTTCAGGTCCAGCACGACGCGGATGAGGACGAAGATGAGGACGGGGATCGCGACCTCCCGATTTCAAGGGCGCATGGCAGCCTGACCAACGCGATTCCGCGCAATGCGTTCGGTCGGCCGGAGGAAGAAATCACCTCCGATTTCGCCCTACCCGGTGCGGCCGAGGTGCGTCGGCCCCGCGCCTCTGAACCACCCATGGACGTTCGCGAATCGACCGTCCAGGCGTGGCAACCGCTCAGCGATGACGAGGCGACCGGCGAGGCACTTCTGTCCAGCTTGAAGAAGCCTGGAGACCCCGAAAACGCGGCCGACGAAAAGCCCAGCGGAGGTCGACCCGGTCTAAACTGACGCGGTCTGCATGGATCGCAACGCGTTTCACAAGCTGTTAGCATTCGGCGTCGAGCGCGGCGTCTCCGATATCCACTTCGAAGTTGGCTACCCGCCACACTACCGCCTTCACGGTGAGCTGCTCGGCGCGATCAAGGTGCCGCCGCTCACGGCTGGGGACACCGAAGCTATCGCGCGGATGATCCTCGAGGATCGCAACATCCAGACCGATTTCACGCGCCGGTTCGCCGAGATCGATGTCTCGTACTCGCTCGCGCAGCGCGGACGGTTCCGGGCCTCGGTGTTCCGCCAGCGCGGCGCGGTCGGCATCGTGATGCGCCTCATTCCGATCCAGGTGCTTTCGATCGAGCAGCTCAACCTGCCACCCGTGCTCGCCGAGATCGCCGACGCTCGACGCGGCCTCGTGCTCATCACCGGTGCGACCGGTAACGGCAAGACCACGTCGATGGCCGCGATGTTGCGCTACATCAACGAGACCCGGCACGCGCACATCATCACGATCGAAGATCCGATCGAGTTCATCCACGAGCCGCAGAAGTGCATGATCATCCAGCGCGAAATCGGCGCGGATACCGAATCGTTCAAGGATGCGATGACCGCGGCGCTTCGCCAGGATCCGGACGTGATCATGGTTGGAGAGATCCGCGATCGCGAGACCGCCGCGACGTGCCTCAAGGCGGCCGAGACCGGGCACCTCGTGCTCTCGGCGATCCACACGCCGGATGCGGTCGCGACGGTGCAGCGTTACGTCGGCCTGTTCGAGACCGATGCGCAGGACGTGATTCGCGATCGTCTCGGCGACACGCTGCAGGCCGTCGTGTGCTTGCGCCTCGTCGCGAGCAAGGATGGTCGTCGTCGGCTACCCGCCGTCGAGATTCTCCGCGTCACTCGCACGATCCGCGAATGCATTCGCTCGGGTCGGTTGCAGGACATTCCGGAGCTGATCCGGAAGGGCCGCGACCTGTACTCGATGCAACTGTTCGATCAACACCTGATCGATCTCGTGAACTCCGGCCTCGTCTCGATGGAGACGGCGATCTACGCGAGCTCGAACCCCGAAGAGTTCGAGCGCGCGCTCCGCGTCGAATAACTACTCTTTGTGAACGCGGACCCTCGACGGCGCCTGCTGAGGTGCCGTCGGACGTTGCGGCGGTGCCGTGCGCGGCGCGGTCGGTTGCTGCGGTGGAACTTCCGGACGGATGGGGCCAACCAACGGACCGCTCGGGCGCACGCCGCCATCTTGCGGACGCGTGCCTTGCTCCGGGCGCGTCGGATAGTCGGGGCGTTGCGGCTGCGTCGGGCGCGTGCCTTGCTCCGGACGCGTCGGATAATCGGGCCGCTGCGGCTGCGTCGGACGCGTGCCTTGTTCGGGGCGTGTCGGATACGCGGGCCGCTGGGGCTCCTGGGTCGGACGCCCGCCCTGTTCCGGGCGCGTCGGATACGCGGGCCGCTGGGGCTCCTGGGTTGGACGCCCGCCTTGTTCGGGGCGCGTCGGGTATTCCGGTCGCTGGGGCTCCTGGGTCGGACGCCCGCCTTGTTCGGGGCGCGTCGGGTACTCCGGTCGCTGGGGCTCCTGGGTCGGACGCACGCCACCGTTGTTGCCCCACTCGCCACCGGGACGCGTGCCGCCTTGACCACCGGGTTGGCCGCCGTTGTTTCCCCAACCGCCATTGGGATTCGTCGGACGACCACCGTTGCCGTTGCCCCAGCCACCGTTGCTGCCACCACCACGGACGGGCGGCGCCGAGTTGTGCCAGCCACTCGGTGGCGCGACGACCGCGGGACGACCATCGCGATGATCACGAACCTGCCAGCCAGCCGGAACGCGATCGTGCGATGCCCAGTAGCCGGGCGTGTAGATATACGCGCCGCCCGAGTAGTCGTAGTACGGCTGCACGTAGACATAGCCGTCTTGCTGACGCTCCCACCGGCCACTGACCCACACCCATTCGTAGGAGTTCCAGTGCCAGTAGCCGTCGATCCACGCGTAGCCATAGCCCGGCGCCGCAGTCATATTTTCGTAGAGTGGTTCGGGCGGCATGCTCGAGACCGTGTACGGGCTCGGCGTTCCGACGGAGACGCTCGCGGAGGCTTGGTACGAAGGGTTGTTCTGCTGGTAGCCGTATCCGTACCCGCTATTGACCGGGGTGTTGGGTTCGACGACACACGCTTGCACCGCGAGCCCGAGGCCAACAGCACCGATCCACTTCGCAACGAGATGCAAACGCATAGCTTACCCTTTTCGTTTACTAGGCGCCGAGCCGCCCAATGATTCAGTCTAGTTGACCCATAGTGCAAGAGCAATACCGCCCCACGCGGGGCTGCTGAACGCGCATGCCGGATGTCAGTGTTTCCAGCCGTTCACGAAGTGTGGTGTACAAAGCGTGCCTCATGGCGCTCGCGCTTGGCACACGCCGGTCCACCGCTGCCGCAGTCGCTAGCGTGATCGCGGCGATGGCGTTTGCAGCAGCGGTTGCAGGTCGGAGCTGTCGCGTCGTCACGGCCGGCCCGGAGGTCACCGTGCGCGACCTCCTCACGGCCGCCAAGACCGGTGATCGCGACACGATCTACGAGCTACTGACTCCGGCGACGCGCAATGCGCTCGAGACGAGTGCGAAGCGCGCGACCGATCTGGTCGGCGCCGCGGTGCGGTTCTCGGCGAAGGATCTGATCTCGATCGGCGCGTTCGATTCGAGCGCGGCACCGACGGATATCACCGTGATCGAACAGCGTGGCGAACACGCGATCGTCGAGATCGTCGCGCCGAGTGGGCGCTCCCGCCTCGATCTGGTCGAAGCCGATGGTCGTTGGCGCGTCGACCTCGCGCATTACGGCGATCTCTAGTTAAATCCTCCGATGCCTCCGGCGACGCGCGAAGAAGCCATCAGCGAGACGCTATTCGGTAAGACGGTTCGCGATCCGTTTCGCTGGCTCGAAGACGAGACTGCGCCCGAGGTCCAGCAATGGATGAACGAGCAGGACGACTACACGCGCAAAGGGCTTGCGACGCTGCCGAACCGCGAGACCATCGAAGCGCGGATCAAGGAGCTGTTCTACTACGACTCGATCGGCGCACCGACGCATCGCAACGGTCGCTACTTCTATTCGCGCAAGCACGCCGATAAAGAAAAGACGATCGTCTACTGGAAGCAGGGTGAAGACGGTGAAGAGACCGTGCTGTTCGATCCAAACGGCTGGAGCGCCGACGGCAGCACGGGGCTCCACGGATACTGGCCGAGCTACGACGGCAAGCACGTCGCATTTCAGATCAGCGAGAACAACTCCGACGAGACCGTGATGCACGTGCTCGAGGTCGCGACCGGTAAAGAGACCGGCATCGTGATCGAGGGCACCAAGTACGCCGCGGCTTCGTGGACGCCGGATAGCCTGGCCTTTTACTACACGTGGGTGCCGCCGATCGGTGGCACGGTCAGCATCGCGGATCGACCGGGATTCGCGGAGCTCCGCTCTCACGTGATCGGGACCGATCCGGCGAACGATGCGATCGTCCATCCGGCGACCGGTAGCGCCGAGACCTTCCTCGGCGGCGGCATCTCGCGAGATGGCCATTGGTTGCTCGCGCAGATCCAGCACGGCTGGAATTCGAGCGACATCTACTTCAAGGATGCACGCGTGGCGGGGGCCGAGTGGCAGCCTCTCGTGGTCGGGATCGAAGCGAACTTCTCGGTCGAGATCTGGGAGGATGTTTTCTATATCCACACGAACGACGGCGCACCTCGCTACAAGCTGATGCGCGCGACGCCGACGATGTCGGATCGCACGCAGTGGACCGTGCTCGTGGCGGAGACCGACGCGACGCTCGAGCATGCGAGTGTCGTCGGTAATCACCTGGTGCTGGGATATCTCGAGAACGCGTGCAGCCGGCTCGCGATCCACACGCTGCGCGGCGCGCACGTGCGCGATGTCGTGCTCCCGGGCATCGGTACCTCGAGCGGGATCAGCGGGGAACCCGACGAGGATCTCGGCTACTTCGCGTTCACGTCGTTCACGGAGCCGCAACAGATCTTCCGGACCTCGATCTCGACGGGTGCGACCACCGAGTGGGCGCGCATCAATTTGCCGATCGACACCTCGAAGATCACGACCGAGCAGGTGTGGTTTCCTTCGAAGGACGGCACCAAGATCTCGATGTTCATCATCCACAACAAGGATGTGAAGCGAGATGGCTCCAACCCGACGATCCTTTACGGCTACGGCGGGTTCTCGGTCAGCATGACGCCGGGCTTCGCGGGCTCGCGCATCGTGTGGCTCGCGCAGGGTGGGGTTTACGCGATCCCGAACCTGCGCGGCGGTGGCGAGTACGGCGAGGACTGGCACAAGGCCGGGATGCTGCTCGAGAAACAGAACGTGTTCGACGACTTCATCGCAGCCGCGGAGTACCTCCAGCGCGAAGGCTGGACCTCGGCGAATCACCTAGCGGTCAGCGGCGGCTCGAACGGAGGGTTGCTCACCGGTGCCATGGTCACGCAACGCCCGGAGTTGTTCCGTGCCGTGATCATCGGCGTGCCGCTCCTTGACATGCTGCGCTACCAGCTCTTCGGCTCGGGCAAAACGTGGGTGCCGGAGTACGGCTCGCCCGACGATGCCGAGCAGTTCGCGGTGCTGTGGTCGTACTCGCCGTATCGCGTCGCCGTCGACGGGGGCAAGCGAGCGTATCCGGCGACGCTGTTCGAATCGGCCGATCACGATGACCGCGTCGATCCGATGCATGCGCGCAAGCTCGCGGCGGCGTTACAAGCGTCACAGAGCGGCACGGCGCCGATCTACCTGCGCATCGAACGCAACGCCGGTCACGGTGGCGCAGACATGGTGAAGTCTGCCGTCGGTCGCGTCGTCGATCAGTTCGCGTTCCTGCTGCACGAGCTGAAGTAGCGCGCTATCACCGCTGTATGCGCCTAGGGTTGGTTCTGTTTCTCGTCGCGTGCAGCGGTGGTGCGAAGAGCTCCCGGCCGTATCCCGAGCCGAGCGTCGATGATGTCGTCGCGCGGCTCGCCAAGGCGCGCACCGAGCTCACGTCGTTTCGCGCGGACAGCACGATGGACTACTGGCTCGGGGGCCAGCGCGCGAAGGGCGAGGTGCTCGTGATGGGCGCGGTCGGCGCGAAGGTCCGGTTCGCGGCGCTCTCGCCCGCGGGCGGTAGCTCGATGGCCGAGATGGCGTGCGATGGGCAGAGCTTCGTATACGTCGACTATCAGAACAACTGCTCGATCACGGGCCCATGCAACGAGCGTTCGATCGCGCAGTTCTTCCACATCGAGCTCGCGCCGGATGATTTCCTGCACCTCGCGGTCGGCACGCCGCCGATGGTCGCGAATCCGAAGGGTACGCTGACCTGGGATGCGAACCGCGGAGTGGAGCACGTCGAGCTCGCGGGTACCGAAGGCATCGAGAAGCTCGCGATCGATATGAAGGATGGCCACTTCGACGTCCTCGATGCCGAGCTCGTCGGTACCGACGGCAAGACCAAGTGGTCGGTCACCAACACCGATTTCACCGACGTCGGCGGCAAGCGCGTGCCAAACAAGAGCCAGTTCAAATCGCCGACGAACAAGCAGGACCTGCTCGTCGATTGGGGCGACGCCGCGAACCGCTCCGTCAACGTCGCGCTCCAAGCCGACAAGTTCAAGCTCGAGCCGCCC
>Ga0209511_1000910_pt1 | contig 27450 bp, 24 predicted proteins | sample SSSSmetaG_FD_184141 | JGI IMG/M metagenome (GOLD analysis project Ga0209511, IMG submission 184141) | Glacier valley bacterial and archeal communities from Borup Fiord, Nunavut, Canada, to study Microbial Dark Matter (Phase II) - ​SSSS... | ecosystem: Environmental > Aquatic > Freshwater > Ice >... | reverse complement strand
CACACCTTTCATCTCCTTGTAAGAATATTTAGTACTCTTAAATCTTACAAGATTTTTATTTCAAGGTGGTAAACTAATTCGCTAGCGAATCGGTTAAAAGTGGTTAACTATTATAATAGCGTTTACACCCTCGACTGCAGTTAATGAAAAATGAGTTGATGACGTAAGTCATCAGCTCATTTTTGATTTACGAAAGCGGTAGGTTGAACTTATTCATTGTTTTCAGAATCCTTAAGACGATAATTTTTTGGACAAATCCCATATTTGATTTTAAATATTTTTGAAAAGTTGAATGGATTCTCGTATCCTATTTGAGTAGATATATTTTGAATGGAAAGGTTGGTTGTTTTAATTAGTTTAGCAGCTTTTTGCAAACGATAATTTACCAAATATTCTTGCGGAGAAACCTCTAACTCCTTTTTGAAAACTGACGTTAGATAAGAACGATTAATACCTATATAACTGGCAATATCAGCAACTTTTATGTGGGGATAATTTGCAGCTATAAACTGAAGGGCATGTTCAACATAAGTTTCACTGGAATAATCATAACGTTTATCTTTACTTCGCGTTGAACTTTGTGCATCAATTAAGGTAGAAAGTATCTCATATAAATATCCTACTCTTCGAATTTCATTTGCCAAGGTTAAGGCATTGGTGTCTAATATTTTTTTTGCAATGGGAAGATAGGTTGCGGTAGGAATAGTTGAAATAATAACTGGGTTCTCTTTGGAAAACCCGGCATATTCTAGATAAGCGGAGGCCTTGTCCCCATCGAAAGTTACCCAAATATATTCCCATGGGTCTGTCATATCAGCATTATAACGAATGGGAACACCTTTTGGAATTAAGAAAATACTTCCGTTCTTAATATGATAGGTATTATCTTCAATAATAAGCGTTCCTTTTCCGCTCAACACAAAATGAAGATGAAATTCATTTGGAATTTTATGGTTGTAAGTGTAACCAGGACTACATTTTTGATGTCCGCAATGTACTAAATAGAGATCATTGGTTTGTCTTTTCATATTCCGAAGGCATCGAAATCCAACTGAACTATTATAAGTGGTATCTTTTTCCATATATCATCTCCTCCGAATCTTGTATAATATAAGCTGATTATATCTAATTTAAGCGGTGAATACAATAGAATTCACGACTATAACAGTTTAATTTAAATTCCTGATTGTTAAAATTAGTGAAAAATATATAATAATAATCGACATATTATATATCGGTTTTGAAAATTGATGTTAAAAAAGTTAAAAGTTATACAAAATATAGTAAAAATTAGCATGAAAAATAGTCAAATATAACATTATAGTATTATTATACAACATAACCCCATTTCTTAACCCAATCGATATGTGTATAATGTTAACAAGTTGATTAATAAGAAAACAATTCAACATTAAAAGTCTAGAGGAGGATAATTATGAAAATGAAAAAGTTTTTGGCTTTGAGTATGGTAACAATTATGTCAGTATCTTTAGCAGCTTGTGGGAAAAGTAATACAACAAAAAATGAAGAACCAAGTAATACGAACGTAACAGAGGCACCAACACAAGCGGAAGTAACAGAAGCGGTGGTTGATACAAAAAATTCGGGAGATACCTTAGTTGTAGCAATTTGGGATACGAATCAGGAACCAGGACTTACAAAGATTCTTGATGAATTTACAGTAGCAACAGGAATTAAAACTGAAATTCAGGTCACCCCTTGGGCTCAATATTGGACTATGTTAGAAGCAGGTGCTACAGGAGGAACATTACCAGATGTATTCTGGATGCACTCAAATCAAATAGCTACCTATTCAGAATACGGAATGTTACTTGATCTAACAGATAGAATCGCAGCAAGCGACAAAATCGATTTATCAAAATTTCCAAAAGACATTGTAGATATTTATAACTGGCAAGGTACAAAGCAATATGCAATGCCAAAGGATATTGACACAGTTGGACTATGGTACAACAAAACTATGTTCGATGAAGCCGGAGTTACCTATCCAGATGCATCTTGGACTTGGGATGATTTTAGAGTAGCTTGTGAAAAACTTACTAAAGCAGACGGAAGTCAATATGGATTTGCAATGGACCCAGCCACAGGACAAGACCAATGGTACAGCTTAGTTTATGACATGGGTGGAAGCATCATTTCAGAGGATAAAAAAACGTCTGGATTTGATCAAGAAGGCACAGTAAAAGCAATTGATTTTTTAGTTCAATTAATGAAAGACGGCCTTACACCAGACTATGCAACAATGGCAGAAAACGATCCAGTTGCATTATTTGAAGCAGGAAAAATAGCGATGACTACAGAAGGCTCCTGGATGCTTGCAGGACTTTGTAATAATGATTATGTAAAAGCAAATGGTGATGTTGCCGTGCTACCTAAAGATGCAACAACAGGCCGAAGTGCATCAATATATAATGGCCTTGGATGGGCAGCTGCAGCGAATGCAAAAAATCCAGAGGAAGCTTGGGCACTGATTGAATATTTAGGATCACAAGAAGCGCAACAAAAACAATCCGATTTAGGTATCGTAATTTCTGCCTATGAAGGAACTGAAACAAACTGGATAAATGCTTATCCTGATTTCAATCTTCAGGCATATTTAGACATGATGAATGATTTAGTAATTAGACCATATTCTAATTCAACTGTTACCTGGGAAGGCATGATTTATGAAAAATTAGTAGATGCCTGGACAGGTGAGAAGAGTGCTGCAGATGTATGTGCGGACATTGCAAAAGAAATGAACACAATCTTAGCAGCAGAATAATTATAATAATTGAAGATTACAAAGGTAGCAGATCTCATCAATATAATATATGGGTGAGCATCTGCTACTCTTATTACAATTTTAAGAAGATTAGGAGATGATATTGTGACAAGTAAAAAGAAATTAAAAAGTATAAATAAAAGTAGAAATGAGTTTATGTGGGGATGGTTATTTATACTTCCTACCATGGTTGGCCTAATTATTTTAAATATAATTCCTATTTTCCAAACCCTCTATCAAAGTTTTTTCAAAACAGGAGCATTTGGAAAAGGCAATAAATTTATAGGGTTGGATAATTATAAAAAACTTATTTCAGACTCTAGTGTTTGGCAATCCCTTTTTAATACTTTGAAATATACAGTGATAGAAGTTCCGCTAGCTATTGCAATTGCACTTGTTTTAGCAGTATTACTTAATCGTAAAATGAAAGGAAGAACGATTTATAGAACGATTTACTTCCTACCAATGGTTGCAGCTCCAGCAGCAGTAGCTATGGTTTGGCGATGGTTATACAATTCTGAATTTGGTTTATTAAACCATATATTAAATACCCTAGGGTTAAAATCCGTTAACTGGATCTCGAATCCTAAAATTGCGATTATTTCTGTCGCTGTGGTTGGAATATGGTCTATAATTGGTTATAATATGGTGCTTTTTTTAGCTGGTCTTCAAGAAATTCCTCACGACTATTATGAGGCAGCAGAAATTGATGGAGCTGGTGGTATAAAACAATTTTTTGCGATTACAATACCTTTAATCACTTCAACGCTATTCTTCGTATCAGTCACAGGTATTATTGGTGCATTGAAGGTGTTTGATACAATTTATATGATGTTAGAAAATACAAATCCTGCATTTCCCAAAACGCAGTCCTTGGTATATTTGTTTTATAAAAAATCTTTTATTGAATCAAACAAGGGCTATGGATCTTCAATTATAATGTTGTTGTTGGCAGTAATTATGATTATCACTGTAATTCAGATGAAATGTCAGAAAAAATGGGTTACCTATAATTAAAAGGAGGCAGAGGACATGAAAGAAAAGACAAAAAGTAGTGTTTACATTATCCATATCATTTTGATTGGCGGAGCAATTATTATGTTACTCCCATTTGTGTGGATGATTCTGACTTCATTTAAATCAACTTCAGAATCTACACAATTAGATCCATTTATTTTCTTACCATCTATTTGGAAGACAAAAGCATTTGTATCCGTACTTAGTAAAATGAATTTTGCGAAATTGTATCTAAATACGATACTCTTAATAGCAGGCCGTGTCATATGTGCGGTTCTTACAGCGACTATGGCAGGATATGCTTTTGGTCGTCTGGAATTTAAAGGCCGTAACGTTGCTTTTTCCATCGTTTTATTTCAAATGATGGTACCATCACAAATTTTCATTATTCCACAATATTTAATGGTAAATAAATTAGGAATGTTAAATACAACCTTTGCTCTAATTTTTCCGGGTTTAGTAACGGCGTTTGGTACCTTCCTTATGAGGCAAGCGTATATGTCTTTACCAAAAGCTTTAGAGGAAGCAGCAAAATTAGATGGATGTAATATTGGTCAAACTTTTCTATATATTATGGCACCACTAACAAAATCAGCTATGGTGGCACTTGGAATATTTACAGCACTATTTGCATACAAAGATTTAATGTGGCCATTGATTGTTAATACCGAACAAAGTACAATGCCGTTATCTGCAGCCTTAGCAAAATTGCAGGGACAGTTTCAATCAAATTACCCGGAACTTATGGCAGCAGCGTTGCTGGCATGTATTCCGATGATAGTACTTTATATTATCTTCCAGAAACAATTTATCGAGGGAGTTGCCACAAGTGGAAGTAAGCTATAGGCTTGATTAGATATTTGAAAATTGTGGCAAAATGAAATTTTAGGAATTTTTACATGGAGGATAACAATGCCGATTATTTATCACGAACAATCAAAAGAATTTCATATTTATAATAAAGATATAAGCTATATTATTGAGGTTATGGAGGACAACCAGTTAGGAAATTTGTATTATGGGGAAAAAGTGAAAGATAGGGAATCATTTCATCATTTACACGAAGAAATGCCGCGAAGCCTAGCTGCTACACACTGCCCATCACCATCTACACTTTTTTTACAGTATACAAAACAGGAATATCCCTCTTATGGAACAGGTGATTATCGTTACCCAGCATTTGAAATTAGGCAGGAGAACGGAAGTAAAATTAGTAATTTTGAATATACAAATCATTCAATTTACCAAGGAAAGAAAAAAATTGAACCGCTACCCGCTACTTATGTAGAGGACAATAAGGAAGCAACAAGTCTAGAAATCGAACTCTACGATTTTCTGATTCAAACCAGACTAATTCTTACGTATACTATATATGAGGATGAACCTGTTATTGCCAGAAACGTAAAATATATCAATGAAGGAAATGAAACAGTCTTCTTAACCAATGCAATGAGTGGGAGTATTGATTTACCAGATATGGATTTTGAAATGATACATTTATCTGGGGCATGGGCAAGAGAGCGCTACGTAAAGAATAGAAAATTAGAACATGGGATACAATCGGTTTACAGTATGCGTGGAGCTAGTAGCACGGAACACAACCCTTTTCTAGCCTTAAAACGTCCAAATACGACGGAACAAATGGGAGAAGTTTATGGATTTAGTCTTGTTTATAGCGGTAGTTTTTTAGCGCAGGTTGAAGTGTGCACCCATGATATGACAAGAGTAATGATGGGAATTCATCCAAATAATTTTGAATGGGGCCTAAAAACAGGAGATGCATTTCAGACACCTGAATTGGTTATGGTATATTCTAATCAAGGTTTAAACAAAATGAGTCAGACCTATCATAAATTATATCGTACTAGATTAGCTAGGGGGATTTGGAGAGATAAGGTTCGTCCGGTTCTTTTAAATAACTGGGAAGCCACATATATGAATTTTAATGAAGAAACAGTTCTTGAAATTGCATCAAAGGCAAAAGAGGTTGGTGTAGAACTATTTGTCTTAGATGATGGCTGGTTTGGAACAAGAAATGATGACAAACAGGGCTTAGGAGACTGGTATGTTAATACGGATAAACTACCAAATGGTATCAGTGGATTATCAGAAAAAATAGAATCTATGGGCATGAAGTTTGGTTTTTGGATTGAACCAGAAATGACCAATAAAAACAGTGATTTGTATCGCTCACACCCTGATTGGATTCTTTCTACACCTGGACGATTTGAAAGCTTAAGTCGATCCCAGCATGTATTGGATTATTCCAGAAAAGAAGTAGTCGATTACATTTATGGTATGATTTCAAAGATTATTAGTGAAGCTAAAATTTCTTACATTAAGTGGGATATGAATCGTTATATCACGGAATGCTTTTCTAGAAGCGCAACTGCCAACGAGCAGGGAATGGTAATGCATAAATATATACTTGGAGTATATGACTTATATACGAGGCTTACTACACAATATCCTGAGGTTTTATTCGAATCTTGTTCAAGCGGTGGTGGACGGTTTGATCCAGGAATGCTTTATTTTTCACCACAGGTATGGTGCAGTGATGACACAGATGCCAATGAAAGATTAAAAATTCAATATGGGACTAGTTTTGTATATCCGATTTCTAGCATGGGAGCCCATGTTTCAGAAGTACCAAATCATCAACTGGGAAGAATAACCCCAATTCAGACAAGAGCAAATGTAGCTTTCTTTGGGGCCTTCGGTTATGAATTAGACTTAAATAAATTAACGGAAGAAGAAATTGAAGCAGTTAAAATACAGATTAGTTATTACAAGGAGAATCGAAGATTATTACAGCAAGGTGTATTCTATCGTATAGTAAGTCCTTTTGAAGGAAATGATACGGCATGGATGGTGGTCTCTGAAGATCAATCAGAAGCAATAGCAGCTTATTATCAAGGGTTAAATAAAGTAAATGCAAATTGGATACGTTTTAAGATGACAGGTCTTGATACCGATGCTTTATATGAGATTTCAAGTATTGGAAGAGTAATGGAAGCTTATGGAGACGAATTGATGAACATAGGTGTAGTAATTAATCGCAAAGATTTAAAGCGTCTAGGTGGAGATTTTGCCTCTGTTTTATTTGATATTAAAAGAATTATAAGAAAATCAAGATGAAAATCAAGAATATGATGCTTGTGAAATGGGTGGAACCGAACAAGTCAGGGAACAAGTAACCGAACAAGTTAAAAAACTGTTGGATTGTATGGGAGACGAAAGTTTATCAACGAGAGAGCTTATGGAAAGATTGATTTTAAAACATAGGCCGACGTTTCGAGATAATTATCTCTTACCGGCACTGGAACGGGGATATATTGCAATGACAATACCAGATAAACCTAATAGTAGCAAGCAAAAGTATAGAAGAGTCAGATAAAATTTCGACTGCAGTAAGTGAGAAAAGCACTCGCATTGTGATTATAAGGGTTTCAGAGTTTTTTGTTAAACTTTGAAGCCCTTATTTTTGTGTAAAAATATGTAGACTGGATAATGGGAAGATGCCGAATGCACTTTCCGCAACACTATTAACTTAAGGTAAAACAAATCAAGAGAATATAAAACAAATATGCTGATTTTTAATATTAGCAATTGTTGTAGATTCACTTTATTTTTCGGTACATCATAATAAAACCTTCCCATTGCCACGGATAAGATTACTTTAATTTTTACTGTTGACATATAGAAATATGTATAATAAAATAAACAGTGTTCACAAGTATAACAATGTTTATGTACGGGGAGAGGGATTATGTAAAATGAGTATAGTGGATCGAAAGAAACAGGAAAGAGAAGTATTAAAGAATAAGATTTTAGATGCAGCGAGCAATATAATTACTTCTGAGGGTTTTGAGAAATTATCCATCAGAAAAATTGCAGATGCTATCGAATATTCGCCTGCAATTATTTATAATTATTTTAAAGACAAGGCGGAGATAGTTTCATACATTATCAGCGACAATTCGAGTAAAATCATTCATATACTTAAAAAAATTCAATTCGATGAACAAAATCCCGACAAGACGCTAAGGGAGGGACTTAACGAATATATAAAGTTTGTACTAGAAAATCCTGAGCTTTATAGAGCAGTTATCATGAGCAACACGGTTATAATGAATGAAAAAATTAGTATGATGCACAAAGGGGTTGCAGAAGAAAAGCAAACTATGAATTACATCAAGAAAATTATTGTTTTAGGTGTCGAAAAGGAGATTTTTGAACAGGGTGATGGAGAATTATTAGCACAAATAATATGGGCATCCACCTTTGGACTGCTTTCTCGTATCATTATTGAAAAACAGTTAAGTGAGGAACAGAAAGCCAGATTAGTGCAAGCACATATTGATTTTATGATTAAGGGATTAAAAAAATAGGGGGTAAGTTGTTATGAAAAATTCAGTTTCTAAATTTGAAAGAATTTTTATTGGTTTAATTTCAGTGTTATCAGGTATAATAATTTTATTCTTGTCCATCAATGGTCCCTTGGTATTAAATAATATTCTTTATAAAACACCACCAACTGGAATTTTTCAAATTCAAGGACAGGATCTAGTTAATATTATTTTGATCGCACCACTGTTGGTCATTGGTGGACTATTATTATTGTTATCCAAAAAAAATTATAAATATTTTTTGATACTCACTCCTTTAACGGTCATCTATTATGTACTTAGTTATACCATAGGTTGTGAATGGAGCAGTACGATTTATAAAGGCAATAGCGAAAAATATACTTATTATTTTTTATTCGTGCTAATTTCAGCATTTTTAATCATGTTATATACATTGCAGGATTTTAAAAATCAAGGAATGAGTTTTAAACGAAGCAAGTTAACTACATATACGATTATATTAGGTTTGTTTTCGTTCATGTTTGCGATGATGTGGCTGAAAGAAGTTAACCAAGTAATATTAACTGGAACCACGAGAGCATACAAGGAAGCCCCAACTATCTTTTGGCTGGTTCGATATTTTGATCTTGGCTTTTCAATCCCCTTACTACTAATCAGCACGTATCTACTATGGACGAGAGCATCAAATAGTCTAGCAATGCAGATGCTTTCCTATGGATTCTTTATAACAATGGCTGCCTCCGTTAATTCAATGGGAATAATGATGCTAATTAAAAAAGATCCAACCGCTTCAATTGCACAACTGGTTGTTTTCCTGCTACTGGGCGTAACGGTCCTTTTGGGATATACCTTTATACTTAGAAATAGAATCAAGGAGGAAAAAATATAATGAAAACTTTAATAGTTTATGCTACAAAACAAGGAACAACGAAGATGGTGGCGGAAAAGCTGAAAGCTAAGCTTAGTGGTGAGGTAGAACTAGTAGATCTTAATATTAGCAGACCGCATAATTTGATGGAATATGATAATATAATTCTAGGAGGCTCAATTTATATAGGCAAAATTCAAAAACAAATGAAAAGTTTTGTAGAAGATAATTTAAGTTTGCTGATGAATAAAAAGATTTGTGTGTATATATGTGGAGCAGAAAAAAATGAAACGCTGGAAAAAGAGTTAACAGAGGCCTTCCCAGAAGCTTTACTTAATAAAACTTTATTTAAAGGCGCAGTTGGTAATGCAATAGATTTTAGTAAATTAAACATCTTTAATAGAATGATAGCCAAAAAAGTGATGGGTGTTACACAAAGCTATACTAATATTGATGAAAATAAAATAGACGAAATTGCTATAACAATGATTAAATGATATAGTAATTGTTTGTAATACTTAAAAATAATGATAGGAGTAAATCTAAATGATTCATATCGATAAAGAAAAATGCATTTCCTGCGGGCGATGTGTTAAAGATTGTATTTCAGGAAATATTGAGATAGTGAGTAAAAAGGCAAGCATAAAAAGGGATTCTTGTTTGCTGTGTGGCCATTGTATCGCTATTTGTCCACAGAATGCAGTTACAATGGATGAATATCCTATGACTGAGGTGAAAGAGTATAATAAAAACGATTTTACGATAGAGTCAGAGCGACTACTTGATTTTATTAAGTTTAGGAGGTCGGTGAGGCAGTTTACAAGGGAGCCGATTGAGGACGAAAAAATTCTTAAGATGATAGAAGCAGGCCGTTTTACAGCAACAGGCAGTAACAGGCAAGATGTCAGCTACATCGTTGTGCGTGAAAATCTTCCCAAGCTCAGAAGGCTCGCGCTAGAGAAGCTAAGCGAAATCACTTTACAACAGGCAGAGCAAAATCCAGCACTTGCCGGCTTTGCGCAAAAATGGTCAAATATGCTTGACTCGGACAAAGAACTACCCGGCAAAAATGATGGGCTTTTTTATAATGCACCTGTGGTACTGCTACTTGTAAGTGACTCTCCAGTTGATGCGGCACTCGCGGCCTCAAACATGGAGCTGATGGCAGTAGCACAAGGCTTAGGTATATTTTATTGTGGCTTCTTCGTGAGAGCGGCGCAGGGAGATGAAAAAATAAGCAGTTTGCTCTGCCTTGGCGATGCACAGGAGGTAAGGATTTGCCTTGTACTGGGGAATCCCGACGTTAATTATGAGAGAACTGTACCAAGAAAATCGGCTATTATTAATTGGAGGTAACAATATGACAAATAATCAATTTTATGAGGCTATATTTAAAAGAAAATCAATCCGTAAATACGACATGACACCACTACCTGCAGACACTATTTCAATGGTGAAACAATTCGCAAGCACGGTAAAACCACTTGATACTGCAATTAAGTATGAGTTTTTGTATCTCGTTACGGAGGATGTGAAAAATTTGCTACCCATCAAAGCACCCCACTACATCTGCCTATATTCTGAGAAAAAAGAGAACTATTTAATGAATGCTGGCTTTCTTTTGCAGCAGATCGACCTCTTTCTTTCTGTGAGCAATTTGGCAAGCTGTTGGCTTGGCATGGCGAAGCCAACAAAACAAGTACCCGAGCAACAAAACGGGTTGGAATTTGTGATTATGTTAGCATTCGGAAATAGCAGTGAGCCAATTCACAGAGTGGATACCACTGAGTTTACGCGCAAAAGTATATCAGTGATTTCAAAAATCGACGGCGCGGATGAACTTCTTGAGCCTGTTCGCCTTGCACCCTCCGCTTCAAACTCGCAGCCATGGTTTTTTAGTGGTAATTCAAACGAGATCGAAGTGAGTCGTGAAAAGCTTAATTTGCTTAAAGCACCGCTCTATGGCAAGATGAATCAAATTGATATCGGCATCGCACTTTTTCACCTTTGGCTTTCTCTTGACCATCAAGGAAAAGTTGCGTCCTTTGACTTTCAAAAAGCACCAGCTTCCAGCGGTTATGAATTTATGGCCAAAGTAAAGGTTAATAACTAAGGATCTAGTGGTCGTTGCAAGTTAACCTATCTTGAATTAGAGAATAACAATATCACCAATTGGACTCCAATGGAACATGTAGCGATTGTTCATGGAAGGCCTTAATTATAAATAATTCTTTTCAAAGCGTCAATCCTTTGCTCAATGAGGATGAATTTAATGCAATACGTTCACACACTTACTATACCTATCAACTACTTGAGACTGTACCACAATTTAGGACGATTAATACTTGGGCTTCCTATCATCACGAAAGACTAGACGGCAAAGGGTATCCGTTTCATATTAAGGGGGATAATCTTACGCTTGGTGCACGAGTTATGGCTGTTGCAGATGTATTTACAGCTATTACAGAAAACCGCCCGTATCGTCTGGGAATGAATGATTTTCATGCTACCGAGGTGTTAAATAATATGGTCAGTAATGGTGCACTTGATGGGAAAGTAGTCGGGTTATTAATCGAGCATTTTCAAACAATTAGCGAACTTCGAGAGAACTCACAACAAAAAGCATCCAAGCGGTATGAGGATTTTTTGCTCATGCCATAACTTTTAGGTGAAATGAACGGGGATTAAATTTTGAACACACGACTCAGCTCTTTAGTCTATCGAATTGACAATCATATTTTATTAGTTAAATGAAATACACCCAGATATTAGTTCTATGATTTCATAGTATCTAATATCCGGGTGTATTTCTTTGTGCACCGGTAGTATTAATCTTAATTTAAATTATTGATTTTATTTAATAAATCGGTGATATCTTCTTCGCTTATTTTTCCGGCTCCAAAGCTTAACAATGCCCGTAACGGCATGTTATTGAACATGGCAGCCATCATTTCAGAAGTTCCTTCTCCTAATATATTCTCGTCTTTTTCACCATTTTCATTATCCTCACCTAGAGAATAGGCTGCAGTGATGGGATCTACCAATGCTTTGGCTTTCGGATTAGACAAAATATCTCCCACAGTGCTGGTCATAGTATACTTTTGTGCAATCACAACAGTTGATTCTACGTTAATTGTTGAAATACAAACAATATCTCTGGAAGATTTACCAATTAATATTTCATAGTCACCGGTTTCTACATACCAGTCATGAATTTCGGTATTATAATAGGAAAAGGAACGTTTGTCAAGCTCGAAGGATACCGTCTTAGTTTCTCCTGGATTTAAAGAAACCTTTTCGAATCCTTTTAGTTCTTTTACCGGGCGAATAATTGTACTACTTTTTGGAGACACATAAAGTTGCACGATTTCTTTGCCTGCCATTGAACCGGTATTTGTGATATTAACAGTAGCTGTAATGGTATCGGTATCTTTAGCTGTATCGGCGCTAAGCGTCAAATCAGAGTAATCAAAGGTTGTATAGCTTAATCCAAAGCCAAAGGGGAATAATACATTGGATTTCTTCTTATCATAATAGCGATATCCAACGAAGATCCCTTCACGATATTCCACGATATCTTTCTCACCTAAATAGTAGAGATAAGAAGGATTATCTTCTAATTTAACAGGAAAAGTCTCTGCAAGTTTACCACACGGATTGGATTTGCCAAATAACACATCAACAGTTGACTCACCGACAGCCTGCCCCCCAAGATATACTTCTAATACACCTTTGACCATATCAATCCAAGGCATTTCAACAGGAGAGCCATTATGTAAAACAACGATGGTGTTTGGCTGAACGGCACAAACTGCTTCAATTAATTTGTTTTGGCAGTTTGGAAGAGACATATGTTTTCTGTCAAAGCCTTCTGATTCAAAGGCATCTGGAAGTCCCGCAAAAATAACAGCTACATCGGAAGCTAGGGCAGCTTCACAAGCTTCTTTAAGCAGCAATTCATCGATGATATCCTCTTTCGTATCATAGCCTTTTGCATAAACTACATCCGTAACTGATTTGACTGCTTCTAGAGCTCCAACGGTCTTAAAGGAATTAATGTGGGAGCTTCCACCTCCTTGATACCTAGGCATTGCAGCAAATTTTCCGATAAAAGCAATCTTATCCTCTTTGTTCAACGGAAGAATATTCTCGTTTTTTAATAGGATCATGGATTCTGCGGAGGATTTCTTTGCTAATTCATGATGTTTATCTTTTTCAAATACGGTAGAATTATTTTCGTTTTCCTTATATTGATAGACAATATTTAAAATTCTTGTAACAGCTTTGTCTAAAACAGCTTCCTCTAATTCACCGTTTTTGACTGACTGCACTATTTTAGCGTCGTTAACCCCATTTGAACTAGGCATTTCAAGGTCTAACCCTGCTATAAGTCCTTCAACTCTATTGTTAACTGCACCCCAGTCACTAACAACAAAACCATCAAATCCCCACTCGTTTCTTAGAACTTCAGTTAAATATTTTGAACTTTCAGCTGCATATACTCCATTGATTTTATTATAAGAGCACATAACAGTCCATGGTTTCGCTTTTACTACGGCGCCTTCAAAAGCTGCTAAATAGATTTCCCTTAAGGTCCTTTCATCAATTTCAGAACTGGAGGTCATACGTCTATGTTCTTGATTATTGGCTAGGAAGTGTTTCAGGCTAGTTCCAACATTTTTACTTTGGACACCTTTGATATGGTTGACTGCCATTTCAGAAGCGAGATAGGGATCCTCGGAGAAATATTCAAAATTTCTACCGCATAAAGGAGAACGCTTAATATTAACAGCAGGGCCTAAAATTACGCTGACCTTTTCTGCCTGACATTCGTCACCTAAGGCTTCACCAACCGATTTTATTAAATCCCTGTCAAAAGAAGAGGCCATTGCACAGCCCGCAGGAAAACATACCGCTTTAATACTTTCATTAATACCTAAATGATCTCCTATAGAATCCTGCTTTCTAAGTCCATGAGGTCCGTCAGTTACCATGACGGAAGGGATATTAAGGCGATCAACTGGTTTTGTATTCCAAAAATCAAGACCGGAACAGAGGCTTGCTTTTTCTTCTAGAGTCATTTGAGAAACTAATTTATTTATATCCATAAAATTAATACTCCTTTCATTTTCGTTATAGTTTATTATACTATAGGAATAATGTGGTATCTAGTATGTTTTCGTATTATTTAACAATTAATTTTCCTTGCATTCTGTACCCATGCTTTTATGTCAGGATTCTAAACAGCCGCTGTTATTTATTTTCACTTTGTAAAACAAGAATCAAGCTCTTCTGGGTTTGGTTCTTTTTTGTTATTATAACGCATAGTAGGAGATAAATACGACTATTTTGAATTGACTTTAGCAGTTGTAATTGGTATAATTGGTCTTATATTCCAAGGATATTATTACCACGAAGAGAGGACTATTATGAATAATAAAGAGTTGCTAAGAATCAGCAATCTTGTTACGTCGTTTCGCATAGACGGTGAATATTATGCGGCAGTAGATGGCGTCTCCATCAGTGTAAATGAAAATGAAGTTTTTGCCATTGTGGGTGAGTCAGGTTGCGGTAAAAGTGCACTGGCTCTTTCTATTTTAAATCTACATAATAAAGCATATACGCAAGTTGAAGGTAACATTTACTTTAACGATCAGGACTTATTATCCTTGAGCGTAAAAGATCTTAATAAAATAAGAGGACGAGATGTTGGAATGATATTTCAAGATCCACTTACGGCCTTGAATCCGCTTATGAAAATTGGGGCTCAGATTGAAGAAAGCCTTTCCTTTCACACGTCATTGAATAAGAAAGAAAAACAGAATCGTGCGATGGAACTATTAGCAGATGTAGGAATCCAGTCTCCACAACTAACGTATGAACAATTTCCTCATGAATTATCGGGTGGTATGAGACAACGTGCCATGATTGCAATTGCATTGTCGTGCAAACCGTCCCTCGTAATTGCAGACGAACCTACGACTGCTCTGGATGTAACGATTCAAGCTCAAATATTAGATTTATTAAAAAAACTACAAAAAGAAATGAAATCAGGGATTATCTTAATTACCCATGACTTAGGAGTTGTTGCAGAGATGGCGGACAAGGTGGCTGTCATGTATGCCGGACAGATTGTTGAAACTGCTGATGTACATGAGATTTTTGCCAATCCAAAGCATCCGTATACCCGTTCGTTATTAGCTTCCGTCCCAGCCATGTCAGCTGGAAATAGTGAAAATGATCGATTAAATGTTATCCAGGGTATGGTTCCCTCTCTTTTAAAGATGGAGCGAAATGGATGCCGCTTTGCATCGCGTATTCCTTGGATTGCATCTTCGTCCCATGAAGAAAATCCTGGTTATCACGAAGTAAGTCCAGGACATCTAGTGCTATGTTCCTGTTATAAAGATTTTCATTTTGATGAGGGGAAGGAGAAATAATCGTGCCACTACTTGAAGTAAAAGATTTAAGTGTATATTTTCCGATCCGAGGCGGTATTTTAGGACGTACTCTAAACTATGTGAAGGCTGTAGATGGCGTTTCCTTTTCCATAGAAGAAGGTGAGACCTTGGGACTCGTAGGTGAATCCGGCTCTGGCAAAAGTACCACGGGTAAGGCTATTATTGGTTTAACAAAAATAACGCAGGGTCAAATACTTTTTAATGGAGAAGATATAACAAAATATATTGGAAAAAATCATTCACCCTATCGCAGAGGTGTTCAAATGATTTTCCAGGATGCTTACTCCTCATTAAATCCAAAAAAAAGGGTTCTAGATATTATCGCGGAGCCTCTTCGAAATTTTGAAAAGTTGACAGTTGCGCAGGAACGCAAAAAGGTAGATGAATTATTAGATATTGTAGGACTTTCATCGGATACGGCTATAAAGTATCCTCATGAATTTTCCGGTGGGCAACGTCAAAGAATTGGAATTGCGAGAGCTATGGCTTTAAAACCAAAGTTGATTATTGCGGATGAACCGGTATCTGCTCTTGATTTATCTGTACAGGCGCAGGTATTAAACTTTATGAAGGATATTCAACAGCAATTTAAGTTGGCCTATCTTTTTGTTAGCCATGATCTTGGTGTAGTTGAACATATGTGTTCCAATATTGCCATTATGCACAAGGGGCGTTTTGTTGAACATGGAAGTAAGGAAAATGTATATCGAAATCCACAACATATTTATACCAAGCGCCTGATTGCTGCGATACCGGATATTGACCCCGAGAAAAGGGAAGAAACACAAATATTCCGTGATAAAGTGGCAGAGGAATATACACAGAAGTACAACGATTATTATAATGCTGATCATCTCGTATATGATTTGAAAAAAATAAGTGACAAGCATTATGTCGCTTTACCATAGAAAGAGAGAAGATGATATGTGGAAAACTATAGTAAGAAGATTATTAATACTCGTTCCTCAGGTCTTTATATTAAGCCTACTGATATTTTTACTTGCTAACTTTATGCCAGGAGATGCCTTAACAGGTAAAATCGATCCCAATGTATCCGCTACAAGATTGGAAGAGTTACGTCAAGATTTTGGCTATTATAATCCGTGGTATGTAAAATATGCTGACTGGGCAGTGAAAGCCATACATGGCGACCTTGGGGAAAGTACAGCATATAAATTACCTGTTACTGAGCTGATTGGACAGCGCGCAGGCAATACATTCTGGCTTGCCCTTGTAACTACGATATTGACTTATATTATCGGTATAACGTTTGGAATTCTCTCGGGCCGTTATAATGAGCGGCTTATAGATAAGTCAATTGTCTTTTATACCTTTATTGCACTTGCCATGCCTTCGGTCGTCTTCGGGTTAATTAATATTTTTGTCTTTTCCTTTAAGCTAAAATGGTTCCCGGTAGGTGGCAGTGTTGATGTTAAATTTATCGCGGGTACCCTTGCCTATTATTCGAATAAAGTCTATCATATGATACTTCCCGCTATGACAGGTGCTTTGTTGTATACGGTAGGTACCATCCAGTTCTTAAGAAGTGAAATAATTGATTACAAAAACTCCGATTTTGTAGTGACAGCCCGTTCCAAAGGTGTACCGGAGAAAACCGTTTATTCCAGACATATCTTTCGGAATGCACTGCTTCCAGTTGCATCATTTATGGGATATGACATCGCAGCTTTACTTGGTGGATCCATTTTTATAGAAAATGTGTTTTCCTATCCAGGTATGGGCAGGCTTTTCTTAGAATCCATCACGAGAAGGGACTATGCAGTGGTAAATGCCCTGATTATATTATTTGCAGTGTTGACAGTTGTAGGTACCCTTTTATCCGATATGATTATCTCTATTGTTGATCCAAGAATTAGAATTAAATAAGAAAGGAGTGTTGATCAATGGGAAAATTACATACAAAAGTAAATAAAGAAAAACAAGTTTCTACTATAACACCATCCAATCAGCCTCCTTCTTTTGGAAGGCTTGTCTGGAAGGAAATTGTAAATGATAAATTTGCATTAATTTCATTTATAATATTTTCACTCATTATCATTGTTGTATTTGTCGGTGCAACGTTCGTTGATTCATCTACTACCACTAAGGTAAACCTATCTTTGTTAAATAAGGCACCTTCTAAAAAATTCATATTGGGAACAGATGGTTCTGGTCGTGATATGCTGACCCAGGTGTTCTTAGGGGCAAGAAATTCCTTCCTAATTGCCTTCGGGGTTACCATTTCATGTGGAATCATTGGAATTCTGGTAGGATTAAGTTCCGGGTTTTTTGGTGGTAAGGTGGATAATTTCATTATGCGTATATTAGACTTTATATCCATGCTTCCTAGACTAATGTTAATTATAGTTATTGTTTCATTAGTTCCCAAATATAATGTAGTAACCTTTATTCTCATTATGACAGCCTTTGGGTGGATTGGTGATGCGAGGTTAACGCGTGCCAAAACTTTACAACAGAGTAGTTTGGACTATGTTCAGGCCTCGAAAACCTTAGGCACCAATAATTTTGTCATAATGTTTAGGGAAGTGCTTCCTAATATTACTTCCCTGATTATCGTAAATCTTACTTTGAGTTTGGCTGCAAATATGGGACTCGAAACAGGTCTGACTTTCCTCGGTTTTGGGTTGCCCTTTAGTACCCCAAGCTTAGGTACATTAATCAGTTATGCTGCTGTTCCTGAAAACATGCAGAACAGACCATGGCAATGGTTACCTGCATCATTACTTATTATAGTAATGATGTTATGTATAAATTTTGTTGGCCAAGCTGTCAAACGAGCAGCTGACGCAAAACAAAGGGTAATATAAATAATAAGAGAGAAGGAGAAAATTTATGAGATTAAAAAAGTTATTAGCACTATCTTTGGTGTCTGTTATGACAATTACGGCTCTTGGCGGATGCGCTAAGAAGAGTAAGGATGAAACATCAAATAACACACCAACACCTACCACCGCAGTTGAAAATACAGATGATTCAGAAGAAGCAGAGGTAACTCCTGCCGTAGTACCAACAGAAGTAGGAGCACAATTTTCAACCACAGTAGTTAATGACAATGCCAGTATTGAGGGGGGCATTTTGAAGGTTGCTATGGTTACAGATTCTGCTTTTGCAGGAGTTCTGAATCCATGTTTTTATGAGGATGATTTTGACAGCCAGATTTTAGGATGGTTTACAGAAACTGTCCTAAGTTATGATGAAAATTTCGTAGCTGATCAAGACGGCGCTGCTACATACGAATATGATGCTGCTGCTAAGACAGTAACCCTTCATATGAACGAAGGCATTAAATGGCATGATGGAGTACCAGTTACTATGGATGATCTACTTTATGCTTATGAAGTAATATGTAATAAAGATTATGCAGGCATGCGTTATGGTGAAAGTGAAATGAATGTTGTAGGTGCGGAAGAATATCATAATGGTACCGCAGATACTATTTCCGGTTTAAAACTATCGGATGATAAGATGACCTTAGTCTTGACATTCAAGGATTTTTATCCTTCCATCCTAGTAGGCGGTTTCTGGACTAGTCCGATACCAAGACATTATTATGAAGATATCGCAATAAAGGATATGGCTGCGGATGAAAAAACACGTACCACTCCAATCGGATTTGGACCTTTCAAGATAAAAAACATTGTACCTGGAGAATCAGTAGAATTTGAAAGATTTGATGATTATTGGTTAGGTACACCGAAATTAGCTGGTGTAATAGTATCCGTAATTAACCCAGATCTTGTACCTACTGCAATGAAAGATGGACAATTTGATGTAGCATTATTCAGTCCACAACAATATCCAGATTATAAAGAACCAACCAATTATCAATATCTTGGTGAAGTACAAACAGTATTCAGTTATACTGGATTTAAGCTTGGTAAATGGGATGCTGATAAAACGACAAATATCGTTGACCCAAATGCAAAAATGGCTAATTTAAAGCTTCGTCAAGCAATTGGATATGCGGTAGACAACGCTACCCTTGGTGAAAGCTTTTATAACGGTCTGCGTTTCCTCGCAACAACTGTTATTACCCCAAGACATGTTTCCTATCAAAACAAGGAATTGACAGGATATAATTATGATCCTGAAAAGGCAAAACAACTGTTAGATGAAGCAGGATATAAGGATGTTAATGATGATGGATTCCGTGAAGATCCTAACGGACAACCATTTACCATTACATGGGCAACCATGGAAGGCGAAAATGCTGAAACTTATGCTCAGTTTAAAATCCAATGTTGGAACGAAGTCGGCTTAAATGTAGAATTATTTAACGGACGTCTTACCGAATTTAACGCTTTTTATGATGCAGTAGAATTTGATGATCCAGCAATTGATATGTATGATGGAGCATGGCAGACAGGATATGATCCAAACCCAGCTTCTCTATGGGGACATCTTGCATCAGCGAATTATACAAGATATACCAGCGATACCTTTGATGCAATTATTGATGTCATCTCTTCTGACCAAGCTTGGGACAGTGCTCTTTTAGCTGCTAAGTATCAGGAATGGCAGAAAGCATTTTTCGAGGAGGCACCTGCAATCCCTACTCTTTGGAGAATTGGACTATATGCAGTAAACAATCGTGTTAAAAATTACGAACTTACAGCATCTGACATTAAGTTGACTGCACACTTAATTGAATTAACAGCAGAAGAAACAGTAAAATAAAGTTTGTCACTTAAAACACCCGTACCGTTTGGTACGGGTGTTTTATATTTAAGTACATTTAAGGTTGCAAGGATATACTCTAAGGTAGAAACTAAAAATGACCATTAATGTTAGGAGGATATTCGTTGAAGAATTAAAACGGTGTGCAGATGAAATTGCTTCAACGGATTTGAATTTTCAGACCATTTGGGATATGATAGAAGAAAAACAACATGTGGATGCGCCGCAGTTGGCGGTGGAAGGGAGAAACAATGAGAGTTTTACTTGCCGAAGATGAGAAGGAAATGTCAAATGCCTTGGTTGCTATATTAAAACACAACAACTATTCAGTAGATGCTGTGTATGATGGAGCAGATGCGCTTGATTATGGATTATCTGAGAACTATGATGTGGTTATTTTAGATATCATGATGCCGAAGATGAACGGATTAGAAGTATTAGAAAAATTGAGAGAAAAAGGAATTCATACGCCGATTTTGCTGCTTACTGCAAAGACTGAGATTGAAGACCGTATTCATGGATTAGATATGGGAGCGGATGACTATCTGAGCAAGCCGTTTGCTATGGGAGAATTACTAGCTAGAGTTCGTGCCATGACTAGACGAAAGTCTGAATTTACGCCAAACTTAATTCTGGTGGGAAATATTAGCCTTAACAAAGAAAATTATGAATTATCAAATACAAAATCCTCACTAAGACTCGCCAATAAGGAATTTCAAATGCTGGAGATGCTGATGAATAATCCAAAACGTTTGATTTCCACAGAACAGTTTATGGAACGAATTTGGGGATATGATGCGGAAGCTGAGATCAATGTGGTATGGGTATACATTTCTTATCTGCGTAAAAAACTGGCATCCTTAGATGCCAATGTAAAAATCAAAGCAGTGAGAGGTGTTGGCTATACGTTGGAGGAGAGCGAATGATAAAAAAATTACAGAGAAAATTTATTATGATTACCATGGGGTCCTTGGTCTTGGTTATGTTACTTCTCGTTGGTTCGATTAATGCCATCAATCTTTACCAGATGGAGCATAGGTTGAATGGTGCTATTCAAATTCTTTCAGAAAATCAGGGGCTGTTTCCAATGTTTGAAAAGGAAAAGCAACCACAGGGCGAGCCAAAATATGGTTTTAAAATGAACGAGGAAACGCAGTTTAAAACCCGATATTTTATAGTTGAGGTAAATGAAGACGGTGGTATCCAAGAGATTAATACAAGCCACATTAACGCTGTTTCTTCTGAGGAAGCAGCAGGATATGCTACTATAATAATGAGTGACAGTAAAAAAAGTGGATATACAGGCATCTATAAATATGCAGTGGTGGATCAGCCATATGGTTCTATGCTTGTATTTATGGATTGTAGAGATCAGATTCAGACAGCAACTGAATTTTTACTTACTTCTTTTGGCGTTGCACTTGGAACTCTGCTGTTAATGTTTTTATTAGTATCTGTTTTTTCGAAAAAGGCGATTAATCCAATTATTGAAAGTATGGAGAAGCAAAAGCAGTTTATTACAGATGCAGGACACGAGATAAAGACACCACTTGCTATTATTTCTGCAAACGCTGATGTGCTGGAGCTGACTGGTGGTGAAAGTGAATGGATTAACAGCATTCGAAACCAGACAACCCGTCTGGATAAGCTTGTAAAAAACCTACTAATGCTTTCGAAGATAGAGGAAGGCAATATTAAATTGATATTTACAGATATTGATTTAAGTGAGGTCGTTTCGGAAGCAGCAAGTCCCTTTGAGACAATTGCTGAGACGCAGAATAAGAAGTTTCAAATGGATATTCAGCCGGGACTTTATATCAATGGAGACGAGGGCAGTATCTACCAACTAGTCTCTACTCTAGTTGACAATGCGATAAAGTATTCTAATAAAGAAGGAACAATCAAAATATCGCTATCTGCTACAAAAAAAAGAGCAAAGATAGAAGTATATAATACTACGGAAGAGATTGACAAAGAAAATTTAGGCAAGTTGTTTGACAGGTTCTATCGGGTAGATTCCTCAAGGTCTAGAGAAACTGGCGGATATGGAATTGGACTTTCTATTGCCAAATCCATTACACAGGCGCACCACGGAAAGATTTCGGTCAGAAGTGAGGATGGAAAATCAATTTGTTTTACCGTACTAATCTGATTGAGTTGTCAAATCGTATCATAAAGTTATATCGGTGAGATAATATATTATAAATTCTTGGCAAGATAGTTGATGTATAAATCAATTATCTTGCTTTTTAATACATTGCTAAAAACTTAATGTAAATTAAAAGTACAATTTAAGGTTCGTTTTAAGTAGAGGAAGTACAATGGGTACATCAGATACAACAAGTTAACACAGGAATACGTGTTAAAGCACGTAGAGGGAGGTCTAGATGAGCCAATTGGAAGGAATATTTAAAAGATACGAAACGAAATATTTACTTAGTGAAAAGAAATATAAAATGTTAAAACAGAGATTGCAGGATAAACTGAGTATAGATCATTTTGGGAGAACAACGATTTGTAATATTTACTTTGATACACCAGAACATTTACTCATTCGTACTTCTTTGGAAAAACCGATTTACAAGGAGAAGTTAAGGCTAAGAAGTTATGGAACACCGTCAACAGGTGATACAGTTTTTGTTGAATTAAAAAAGAAGTACAAAGGAATTGTTTACAAAAGGCGCGTGAAAATGGAGCTTGCTATGGCGGAAGAATATTTATATGACTTAGAACCAGTCAGCCAACCATCACAGATTACAAGAGAAATCGACTGGTTTTTAAACTTCTATCAAGATATTGCACCAGCGATGTATATTTCGTATAACCGAATTGCTATGTATGGTGTGGAGGACCCAGAGTTACGTGTTACCTTTGACAGCAACATTCTTTGGAGAGAAGAAGAACTTTGGTTAGGATGTGGAGTCTGGGGCAATCCATTGTTAGAAGAAAGCTACCGGCTTATGGAACTCAAGATTCCAGGAACGATGCCCCTTTGGTTATCCCATATATTAGACGATTTAGAAATTTATCCAGTAACTTTTTCAAAATATGGGAATGCATATATGCAATCAGAACAACAAAAGAAAAATGAAAGAGAAAAAGGAGAAATTAAGTATGCTTAATTCTATTATTACTGATACATTTGCAATAGATACATTTTTAATTTGTATGGTCTGCGCCCTCGTGTTAGGAGCAGTGATTGCATGGGTACACAACTTTTTTAATAGCAGCAGTAAAGGCTTTGCTATAACCATTGCTCTGCTGCCGGCAATTATTCAAATGGTCATTATGTTAGTCAATGGAAACCTTGGAACAGGAGTTGCCGTTATGGGAGCTTTCAGTCTGGTTCGTTTCCGCTCTGTACCAGGAAATGCAAAGGAAATCAGCAGTATTTTCATGGCAATGGCGGTTGGACTGGCAACAGGAACGGGGTATTTGGCAGCAGCGGTATTATTTGTTGTCCTCCTTGGTAGTATAAGCATTTTGTACAATGTCACAAGCTTTTGTGAACCAAAACAGAAAGAAAAAGAATTAAAGATAACTATTCCAGAAGGACTAGATTATACCGGAATTTTTGATGATTTATTCAAACAGTACACCACAAAACAGGAACTAATCAAGGTGAAAACAGCAAATATGGGAAGCCTTTATAAACTTGATTATCGTATCAGATTAAAAAATCCAGCGGAGGAAAAAGTTCTTATTGATGAACTTCGCTGCAGAAATGGAAACTTGGAAATCACCTGCGGGAAAGTCTCGTATGGAAGTGATGAACTTTAACAATAAGGAAAGAGGTAGCACAATGAAAAAAAGATGGAAATATTATTTATCAGTCCTAACAATTACTGCAATATTATTAACTGGATGTGGATCTAGTAAGGGTAGTCAGACGGATTCTGTGACAGATAGTACTTCAAATACAGCGAATACAGTTAATACAGTTGAAACCGCAACGTCAATCATTTCTACCACCTCGCAGGTAGTTGTGGATACAGAATTTTCAGCAAGAGACTTAGAAGTTGGATATGAAGATAGTACTGCAACCCATATTACTTTTGATGGGAGTACGATAGAAGTATCTGGTGAGGGAGCGACCTCCAAGGATACGCAACTGACAATCAGTGACGAAGGTACTTATGTCATTACCGGAACTCTGAAGGATGGCCAAATTGTAGTAGATGCGGAGGATACGGACAAGGTCCAGATTGTATTAAATGGAGTATCAATTACCTGTTCCGATAATGCTCCAATTTATATCAAAAATGCAGATAAAGTATTTATCACTCTGGAAGAGGGTACTGAAAATACCTTAATAGATGGCGTAGAATACACGCAGATAGATGATAATAATGTAGATGGTGTTATCTATAGTAAAGCGGATTTAACCATTAATGGTGATGGAACCTTGAATATCACTGGAAACTATCAGCATGGAATTGCATCGCAGGATGATCTTATCATCACTGGGGGGACGTTTCATATTACAGCAGTGAAAGATGCCTTAAATGGTAAAGATTGTGTAAAAATCAAAGATGGTACATTTAACCTGAGTGCAGCTACTGGAAATGGAATACAATCAAAGAATAGTGAGGATACCACCAAAGGGTATGTGTATATTTGTGGGGGTGATATTACTGTTTTAAAATGTCAGGAAGGAATTGAAGGAACTGCTATTATCGTTAAAGATGGTACAATCAATATAACAGCAGAAGATGATGGCTTTAATGCAGCAAGTGGCAATAGTGATACGACAGGCCAAGGAGGCTTTGGAGGTGGTGGTGGAAATGCATTTGAAGTTGATACAAACTGTTATATTTCTATTACAGGAGGAACAATTACAGTGGACGCATTAGGAGATGGAATTGATTCCAACGGATCACTTTCGATATCAGGCGGCATTACTTATGTTAGTGGACCTACCAACAGTGGAAACGGTGGCCTCGATTATAATGGAACAGCTGAAATCACGGGTGGAACAATTATCGTTGCAGGAAGCACAGGAATGGCACAGGGCTTCTCAGACTCATCGAGCCAATATTCCCTTTTATATAATTTGACCACAAGCTGTGAAGCGGGAACAGAAGTAAAATTAACGGATCAAGATGGTAATGTAGTAATATCTTATACCCCGAATAAGGAATATCAATCTGTAGTTATCAGTACACCAAATCTTGCAAAAGATAAGACTTATACTTTAACTTGCGCAGATCAAACAGCAGAAATCACACTTTCCACAGTGGTAACTAGTAATGGAGAGCAAGGAATGGGTGGCCAAGGAGGTCGCAGCGGACAGCCAGGTAAGAATGGCATGAGAAAACCAGGAGAGGATAATACGGCAGAGAGTTCGGACACAACATTAAATAATTGATGCAGGTGTTAAGGAACTGCACTAACGTCCACTTAGAAATGGCGTTGAAATGAAAGAACAGGAAAGCTTGAAATATTAAGCTTTCCCGTTCTTTTTTAAATATTAAGGATTAACTTGATGAAGTTCCTTATGATTAGACTAATAAGTTTTTTGACTCAGTCTTTATTTAACCGTCACGCTTATTTTTATGGTTTTTCCTTTGCGCATAACGGTCAGTTTGCATGCACCTTTTTTAAGTCCTTTTATAATTCCTGATTTTGAAACGGAAATCATAGACTTATTTGATACTTTAAAAGTACATTCTGAAGTAACATTCTTTTTAACACCATCAACATTCATATATATCTTGACCTGCACGGTTTTCCCTTTTATGGCAGAAAGGCTTTTTGCAGATGCATATATCTTATTACTAGTGTCAACTGTGACACCTGTCTGCGTAAAACCTACTATTTTGTCATTGTAGTAATTTACATCGTTAGGAGCAGAAAAAGTATTATAAATGCTAGCATCTGTAGGCACTAAATTATTGGGATCATCCTTAGGTGCTTCTCCTATTGTTACAGTTACATCGTAAGGAATCTCTGTAAAGGATTTAATATTAACGCTTCCCTTAGAGGAGGGATTAAGCTTCTGAAACATACCAGGACTAGAAACAACAAGTTCCCCTTCATCATCGATAATAGATGCCGCTAATATATTCCCTAGAGCTAAGGTAGACGTCAGAGTTCCTTCAGGAGAGAGTCCTATAATTACGCCCGCGTATGTTGTACTACCATCGTGCAAGCCGATATAACTTCCTAGATTCGAGCTCTCAGTTGTAGATTTTGGTAAATTTGAAACGGATGTTCCGTCTTTTGTTCTAATGTCCGCAAGTAGCTTTTTATATATAATTTCACCGCTTTCACTAAATTTAAGTGCATTCAGCACTTTTTCTTTATTATAATTCGGAAAAACCAATATGAACCCATCGGAAACTTCGTCAATCGCAGGCCAAAGTAGATAGTTGCCTATAGTTGCAGTCCATTCTCGGTTTCGGTTTTCATCGAATTTTGACAAGTCGCCATACCAGATGCTTCCTAATCTCGATACTAATGTTATATACCCTCCATCGGAGGTATGTTTAATTGTACTATCATTTGAATAACTACCTACGATATTTTCTCCTTTGATTGTCCCGTTTGTATCGATGTTAAGAAAGAAAAATTGTCCGTGCTTTCCTCCACCACAAACTTGCCCAACTATTTCTATGGAACTTTCCTTTTCAGTAATATCACAAGCTCCTATTCCCAGAGCTCCCCTCGCGTCAGGCTTATTATAAGCTTTTTGCCAGAGGATATCCCCAGAAGCAGTAAACTTTACTACGAACAAATCACTTCCTGCGGTACCTGCTGCAATGAGTGTTTTGTCCTCTAGTTCAGTGACTGCAGTAAAGTATGCTCGCTCCATTGGATTTTCCTTCTTAGCGCCCCTGAAGGTTTTATTCCATAATATTTTCCCTTTCGAATCAAATTTTAGTATAAATGCAATGCTGAAATAATCACTTCTTCCTAGATAACCAAACTGAATATAGCCATCATCAGAGATTGGAATAGTACCTGCTATAACGTGTTCTATATCACTAGCTGTACTGAAGGTTGATTTAAACGGTGCGGCAGAAACGATTTTTATCTGTGTTGGAAATAGTGTAAGTAATATTAAAGCAGCAACAATTTTCATAATTAGTTTTTTCATTTTCATATTACCCTCCCTAAAAAATTAATACATTCTCGGAATCTCTAGCCCTTGATTTATAAGGCTTTCAGATTCTATTTTTATAAAATCACCCACTTTTTTGCCGAAAATGCTTGACAAATATTCAAAAATTTGCGGCGAAGCCGATTAAA
>Ga0209511_1000906_pt1 | contig 27521 bp, 24 predicted proteins | sample SSSSmetaG_FD_184141 | JGI IMG/M metagenome (GOLD analysis project Ga0209511, IMG submission 184141) | Glacier valley bacterial and archeal communities from Borup Fiord, Nunavut, Canada, to study Microbial Dark Matter (Phase II) - ​SSSS... | ecosystem: Environmental > Aquatic > Freshwater > Ice >... | reverse complement strand
GACGAGTGGATGTTTGATTTCAAAAATAGGCATGAGTTTGTCCGGGAATAATAAGGCGGGGGATGGTGAATGGGGGGGGCGGTGCAGAATGGTTCAAATACGCAACGACTGACCATCAGAGTTTAGCAAACTTGCTGGAACAATCGTGCCTAGCCACCGTGACGCGTAGGGCCCGGGGGAGGAGGAGGTGTTCCTGCCGGACGGGTGCCGGTGGCGGGTGTCACCGGATTAGCGGGCACGACGGTACGACCCATACCAGGCGCGATGCCCAGCAGATCCCAGCGACCCTGCGCAATCGCATCTGCAATCATGGCGTTGTAGCGCTGGGCGTTGGCATAAGCATTAGGCGAAAGCTCGTTAAATTGCATGTAACTTTGCAGGCTCGTATAGCCACAAGCACCTTGGCTTGCGCAACCCTGAAGTACGCGATTGGCATCTGCCCCGCAGTTTGCGCCGCGATCACAGGCTAAAAAAGTCCAGGCCGGGCCTAAGTCACGCGGATTGAAAAGATCACCTTCAGCACCCAATTTTCGATCGGTGAGCTGACTTGATTCATAGGTCAACAATTGCCCCGCACGGCGAATCGCAAACGGGTCACCGCTGGCCAGCGCATCGCGCACCAGTGACAACTGATCCTCACTCATGCGGCGCTCTTCAATATTGCGGGCGTTACGCGACTGCTCCCGATAAAGCTCAGCCGCTACGGCTGCCTTTGCCCCTGGATTGCCCGCAGCGGCGGCCTCCGCATAGAGCCGCGATGTATCGGCAGGCGTAAGACCAAGATTTTGAAAACCTTCGCAGGCCGCATTGATTTGGTTATAGGCTTCAATACGCTGGTTATTATTAGGATCATTTTCCTTTAAGCGATCCATAAACTTTTGCTTGGCCGCTTCGGTGGGCACCTGATTACGCACTTTCCATTGGCAAGTCTCCAGCGCGGCGGCGGCGAGGAATTTCGTCTCTGCATCTGCGCCCTGCGGGTTAGCGGCGTAGCGATCATAAAACTTTTTCAGATTAAGCCCGCTCTCGAACTCAATAGCGTAGGCACTCCGCAGCGATACTGCGCCTGCTTTGCCCTTAGACGGGGCGCTGGCAGGTTTTAAACCGTTAGGGGCAAACATGCCCGAGCCCATAGTCTGCGTACCGGGTTGAGGGTTGTTTTTACCTGATGCGGCATGAGCCGCATCGGCTTTGGCAAGATCGGCAGGCTTGAGAATTTGCCAACTTGCTATAGCAAGAGCAAAGCCGATAACAACGAGGAAAAAAAGACGTTTCATAAAATGATTATGGCCTGCTTTTATGGATTCAGACTGAATTGTTGCTGGAAGCGTTGTTGCAAAATGTAACGGCGGCCTATTTTAAACCTCAGCGAACATGCCGGGTAAAAATAAAGGCCACCCTCGGCGACCTTTATTTTGACAAGCGGGATCAGTATTGAAAAATACCGCTTTAATTATGCAAAATTTTCGACAGGAAATCCTGTGTGCGCTGCTTGCGCGGCGAGCCAAAAAATTCTTCCTTGGTGCAATCTTCCAGAATCGTGCCGCCTTTTTCCATAAAGATGATGCGGTCAGCTACTTTTTTGGCGAAGCCCATCTCATGGGTCACCACCATCATGGTCATGCCTTCCTTGGCCAGCTCGACCATCACGTCGAGCACCTCGTTGATCATTTCAGGGTCGAGCGCTGAGGTGGGCTCATCAAAGAGCATGGCGATCGGATCCATCGATAGCGCACGGGCGATGGCGACACGCTGCTGCTGACCACCGGAAAGTTGTGCCGGGTATTTATCCTTGTGTTCACTCAAACCAACGCGCTCCAGTAGTTTCAGACCTTTGGCGAGCGCCTCGTCTTCGCTGCGGCCCAGCACTTTGGTCTGCGCAATCACCAGATTTTTGGTCACGCTCATATGCGGGAATAACTCAAAATTCTGGAACACCATGCCCACCTGCGAACGCAGCTTGGCGAGGTTGGAATTTTTTGCGCCGACGGATATATCATTAACCAGAATCTCGCCTTTTTGAAACGGCTCAAGCCCGTTAACGGTTTTGATCAAGGTTGATTTACCGGAACCGGAGGGCCCGCAGATAACCACCACTTCACCTTTTTTAACATGAGTGGTGCAATCGACCAGCACCTGTTTGTCACCGTACCATTTGCTGACGTTTTTAATTTCGATCATGTTGCTCATGAGGTCTCCGAATGCTGCGATTGAATTTTGCGATTGCGAATTTATGCGCCGTCCGGCCGAATGCCAGGGCCAGCCAGTGTGAGGTCTTTGCTGATTGCAACCTGGCGCGCCGGATCCATGCGATTCTGCAAATATTTTGCCAGGCGGGACGCGCCAAAACAAATCACCAGATAGACCACTGCGACAAACACATAAAGCTCAACTATGCGTCCTGAAATTTGTCCGGCCTTGCTTGCTGCGCCGAGGAAATCCTTGAGGCCGACGACATACACCAGCGAGGTATCCTGAAATAAAATAATCGCCTGCGTGAGAATAATCGGCACCATATTGCGGAACGCCTGCGGTAACACGACATTGCCCATCGCCTGCCAATAATTCATTCCCAGCGCGTACGCAGCCCAAGGCTGGCCGCGAGGCACCGATTGAATACCGGCACGAATAATTTCAGAAAAATAAGCTGCCTCCACCATGATGAAAGCAATGATGGCCGAGGTTTCAGGCCCGATCGCTTCGCCCTGCTGGCCGGTAAAATATTTGACGATTTCCGGGGCCATAAAATACAGCCAGAAAATCGCCATGATGAACGGGATGGACCGCACCAGATTCACGAAGCCGCCGATCGCAGACGACAGTATGCGGAAGCGGGACAGGCGGCCTAGCGCAAGCAAGGTCCCGAAAAAAATACCGCCCGCCAATGCGATGCCGAACAGCTTGAATGAGAACAGTAATCCGCTCCAGAGGAAGGGCAGGTTCTTGACGATAATGCCAAAATCAAAATCACCCATGTTAATGACCTCCCTGCGAAACATAGCCCGGCACTGCAACTTTGTTTTCCAGCAAGCGCATGAGGAAAATCACCGTCAGCGTAATGATGATGTAAAGCATGGTGGCGGCGGCGAAGGGTGCAAATTTGACGAAGGTGTATTCCACAATCTGGCGGCTTTGTGCGGTCAGCTCCAGTACGCCGATGGTAAGTGCGGTGGATGAGTTCTTGAAAATGGTTAAAAACTCCGATGTCATCGGTGGAATGATCAGACGAAAAGCCATCGGCAAAATCACAAAGCGATACACCTGCGGCAACGTAAAGCCCATGGCCAAGCCAGCGTTAGTCTGGCCGCGCGGTAATGACTCGATGCCGGCGCGCACCTGCTCTGCAACGCGCGAGGCGGTGTACATGCCCAAACACAGCACCGCCGCGGTAAATTCCCAGAGGCTGAATTGCGCGAAGGGCAGAGTGATCAGATTAGGGTAGGTTTGTTTGAGCCAGTCACCGAGTTCGGCGGGCAATACTTCCGGCATCACGAAGTACCAGAGGAACATTTGCACCAGTAACGGAATATTGCGGAAAATTTCTACATAAACGGTGGCCGCAAAATTCAGCCATTTGATGGGCGTGGTGCGTAATACGCCTAATACAGAGCCCAGCGTAAACGCAATCACCCACGCGCAGCTTGAAACAATCAAAGTCCACATCAGACCCGACAGCATCCAGTGCAGATAGGTCACACCACCCGATGGCGCTTGCTCAAAAAATACTTTCCACTCCATGCTCCGCTCCCTGTTCGCCGCGCTAGTTATATTTCACCGTGTAGGCTGGTGGCGGTTACGCTTTAATCATGTTGTAGCAACAAACAACCTTACATAAAAAACGGGGAACCGATTTTTCGATTCCCCGTCCGGGCTATATTTACTCCGGTAGCGCTTGGAGTTGGAAGCCTGCTTTTAACAGTGGTGACATCGGCATGCCAATGGTCGAGCCATCAGGCAGCTTGCTGACAAACCATTTGTCATAGAGTTTGTTGATTTCACCGGAACGGAACAGTGCCGAGAAGGTTTTCTTGACCACTAACGCAAAGTCAGCATCGTTGCGGCGATGCATCACAGCATAAGGATCATAGGAGAGATAATCACCGACCACCACATAATCAGCGGGCTTTTTGGATTTTGCTACCAAACCGTATAGCAACACATCATCCATCGCAAAGGCGACCGCACGGCCAGATTCAACGGTCAGGAATGATTCACCATGATCTTTTGCGGATAAAAATTTCATGCCCAGTTTTTCCTGGTCGTTCAGCGCTTTCATCACGCGCTCATTGGTGGTGCCCTGCGTGAGCACCACGGTCTTGCCCTTCAAGTCTTTGTAGCTCTTGATCTTGGACGATTTTTTCACGACCAACTTAGTGCCGGTCACGAATGTGGTGGGCGCGTAGTCTACCTGCTGCTGACGGGTCAGCGTATTGGTAGTAGAGCCACACTCAAGATCAATCGTGCCATTTGCCATCAACGGAATACGGGTCTGCGAAGTGACGGGATTCATTTTGACGGTTAGCGTCGGCATCATTAATTGCTTTTTGACTTCTTCGACAATAGCGGAGCACAAATCGATTGAATAACCGATCGGCTGCTGCTTTTCATCAAGGTAAGAAAATGGCGCTGATGTTTCGCGAACGCCTAAAGTAATAACACCGGATTCTTTAATTTTTTTAAGCGTGCCGGTCAGCTCTTGTGCCGTGGCGGACAACGGTCCCGCCAGTGATGCGGCGGCAATCATGCCCGCAGCCAGCGTAGACAATTTTAAAAACTTCGTCATGGGTTAGTACTCCTCGTGTTGTTGAATTGGAATATTCAAAGTCAATGCTGCCGCTAATGGATGGATAAATGAATACATACATAAAACGAAGCACATTTTATAATTTGCAGAGGCTAATGTAGTACCGCCTTGAAACCAATGCCCTGCAAAATTCAGTTTACCTGACTTCTAAAAGCAATGTCCATGCCGAAAGCAAGTCATGGTCGAACACGTTGTCGACGGCCAGATTGCGCCTGTGCTTCGAGATACATCCAGAGCTGATTGAGCAGCGGCTTGACGGGCATATTACCGTTGTGGGCCGCATGGCGCTTGCAGTAGAGGCGTACTTCCATTTGGCTGCACCATGAGGCATTGCCGGCGAGTGCGAGTTGGCGACTTTTGAGTTCGCGGGCGACAGTGCTGTCCGGAAGCCAGGCAATGCCGTGTCCTTCCAGCGCCATGACTTTAAGCGCTTCGGCCATATCGGTTTCATAGCGGCGGCGTAAATGATGCGGAGGGTGATGAGGTCGGCGACGCGATTCCAGAATAATCTCAACCATTTGCCCCAGGAAAGCATTGGGTGAATAAGCGAGATACGGAATCGGCGCTGTGGCGGTGCCGGGTAAGGTAAAACCCGGCTTGCCATCGCGCTGCGCACGCGCATACGGGCTAAAGCCTTCAGTGCCCAGGGGAATCATGGCGTAATCCTTGGCATCCAGCTGTATCGGCTGTTCCGGATGGTGATAGCACATCAATAAATCACAGTTGCCCTCAACCAACGCCATCATCGCATCATGAACATTGAGGGCAACCAATTTTGTGTCGAGAGGCGCGCCATCAAAGTGAGTGCGCTCCACTTTGGTGAGCCATTTAGGATAAAAGCTCAGGGATAGTGCGTGCGGCACGGCGAATGACAGCGTGTCAGCCGGTACGGATCGTTGGCCGCGCAGCGTAGCGCGTGCCTCAAACACATCATGCAGGATCAGAGCTGCCCGCTCCCGAAAAATCTCGCCCGCGAGTGTCAAGGTAGTCGGGTAGGTGGTGCGATCAATTAATTCTGCGCCCACCCAATTTTCCAGTGCCTTGATGCGACGACTGAACGCGGGTTGCGTTATGTGTCGCAACGCTGATGAGCGCGAAAAACTGCCGGTCTCGGCTAAACTCAAAAAATCTTCCAGCCATTTAATTTCCAAAAATAATAATCCTTAGCGGGGAATGAAAGGTTATAACTTAAAAGTTAATCCTGTTGTTGATCCTGTTTGAAGCGCATAGCAAGGTATAGGGCAATGCACACTGGTTTTAAAAATGTTGTTCCAAAAAATGTTGAGCCGCGCTGCTATTTTGCAGCTTAACTATGTCTAAAGGTAAACTGTGCTCTCAGTTTTTTTACGACGACTGAATCGTGGCAGTCATTTATGCAAACCAGTTTTACTTAACGAAGCGAAGCTAAAAATGCGCCCACTGCAATTAAAGGCAACTCAAAAATTTTTCTGCACGGTGAGCCGTGTGGTGTCATGCCTGCTGTGCGCAGGCATTTTTATGCAAGCAGTGGAAGCCGTCGCCGCGTCAAAGGTAAAGGTCGGCGCGGCCAATGTTCCTCATGGGGTTGCGCCGCCAAAACTGGTGTTGGTGGTGGTTATTGATGGCTTGCCGCAAGAGCAGTTACTCAAAAATTATGACCTTTTTATCGCCAGCGGATTCCGTCGTTTAATGGATCATGGTGCGTGGTTCCGGGATGCGCATCAGGGGCATGCGTTTACAGTGACCGCGGTTGGTCACGCTGCCGTGCTCTCCGGTGCTTATCCTTATCAGCATGGAATTATTGGCAATGATTGGCGCGATCGCGACGGTAAATACATGTATTGCGTACAAGATGACCGCTATAAATACCTCGATGGCTCGCCGACTCTGGAAGAAGATGGCACCAGCCCGCGTAATCTTAAAGTCAGCACGGTAGGCGATGAACTCAAGTACGCAAGCAATAATTTGTCGCGGGTGTTTGCGGTCTCAGGCAAAGATCGTGGTGCCATCTTGCTGGCTGGCAAAACGGGCACTGCCTATATGTACATGAGCAATTCTGGCACTTTCTCAAGCAGCACCTACTATATGCAGCAACACCCGGATTGGGTGACCCGATTTTTTGAAAAAAAGCCTCAGGATAAATATTTCAAAAAAGTCTGGGAGCCGCTGCTCCCCGCGAAAGCCTATGAGCGCTCAGTCCCCGACGGACAGGCTTATTCCACCAGCTTCAAGAAATTATCGACACGCTTTGGCATGCAATACGGTGTGGCCATGGATGCACCGAATCCTGTTTATTACGGTCAGTTATTGGCAGGGCCATTTGGCGACGAGATGACTGCGGATTTTTCAAAAGCGCTGATCGATAATGAAAATCTGGGCCGTAATCCCGCAGGTGTGACGGATATTTTGGGGGTGAGTTTTTCCAGCCACGACTATATCAATCATAATTTTGGCCCTGAGAGTATGCAGTCTCAAGACCATCTGATTCGACTTGATCGCACCCTTGCTGATTTATTTACTCATGCTGAAAACCGTGCGGGTAAAGGCAATGTGCTTATCGTACTCACGGCCGATCACGGCTTTATGAACGTGCCTGAATATAGCGAAGCGAGGCAATTCGATGCAGGGCGCATTGATTACAAGGAGCTAAACGAAGCGGCGAACAAAGTACTGGAAGGCCGGTTTGCGATTCCTAAACTAATCAAGCAATCCATGACCGGCGGTGTCACGCTCGACTATGCTGCTGCCGAAACCAAGGGTATTTCACGCGAGGCGCTGGAGCAGGCGGCGATGCGCGCCATTCAGGCATTTCCTGGCATCAATTATGTTTATACCCGCAGCCAGCTTGAGGCCGGCAACATGCCCGCGACGCGTATCGGCACGCTGGTTACGCGGGCATGGAACCGGCAAGAGGCGATTGATTTAGTCGTCATTCCCAAACCATTTTATTTTTTCCAGTCAAAAAATTCACGCACCATAGCCTGCTCACACGGCACGCCATATAGCTACGACACCAATGTGCCGTTATTGATCAGCGGTGATAAATGGATTCAGTCTGGCCGCTATACGCAACCAGCGGAGGTGGTTGATATTGCCCCCACCTTGTCCGTGATCTTGAACACGCGGCCACCGAGTGCGGCTGAAGGTCGGGTGTTGACCGAGGCTTTAAAGCTCCATTGAAGCTCCAATGACGCACCAATGAAGCTTCAATAAAGGGTTAATGATCCGGCAAACGCTAGCATTAACGGGCGTTTCAGCACAAAAAGACTTCAAGAACCGCTTTGATGCTAGGGTTTCAGTTATTATTTTGATAAGGTCGGCGATGCCACGACGAGCTTGGTGGTATCAAAACCCACCGCGGTCAATCTAGCCAGCAACGCGCTGTATTTCGCCGCATCCATGGTGGGTGTGCGCGAAAGGATCCATAAAAATTTTCGGTCTGGTTCGCTCACGGCGGCATATTGATAATCCGGATCGAGATCAATCACCCAGTAATTGCCCCATACCTGCGGAAACCAGGCGAGCCAGGCAGGCGCGAAACGTACTTTTAGTTTGGCGCCGGTGGTGTCGCCTGATAAGGGTTTGACCGCGCCGATGACTTCTTCGGTCTTGCCGCCTTCAATGACACAACGATTTTTGACCTCAATTTTACCGTCAGCTTGCAGGGTATAGGTGGCGGTTGTATCGCTTAAACATTGCGCCTGAAAGCGGTTGGGTAAAAGCGCAATTTGATGCCATTTGCCTGCATAGCGTTTGAGGTCAACGCGCTCAACGGTCTTGAGTGGTGCGGCTTCGCGGGCGACTGCCGGGGACAAGCCCGATGAGAGCCCTAAAGTAATGAGCGAAATGAGAGGGATGAGTATCAGTCTTGTCGTAATGATTAACATAGTGTTTTCCAATGAAATGATGAAGTGACTCAGCAGAAATTTTCTTACACCAACAATGCTGCCGCCACACGGCGGCCTTCACTGGCGAGCACATTGTAGGTGCGGCAGGCGGCGGGCGTATCCATCACCTCAAAACCAATTTTCGCCTTTGTAAAAGTCGCCATGATGGAGGCATGGGGAAAGCGGAAAACCTGGCCCGCGCCAAACACCACCAACTCTGGTTGCAGCTCGATAATACTCGCGAAATCGTCCATCGTAAGGGTCAAAAAATCGCCGACGATCCAGGGATTGATTAATTTTTCAGGCATTACAATCACGGCATGACTGATCGGCTGATGATTGACTGCGATGTAGCCATCGCCATGTCCCGTAATCGCGTTTTGGCCCTGGGTGGTGTTGAGATGAAGTTTCATTTTCGATATTCGCTTTAATCATGTGAGGCTCATGCGGGGTTCATGTGAGGCTCATGTGGGGCTATTTGGCGCAAGCTCTGCGGCTCAGCTAAAATCCTTGTTGCATTGCAACACTTATTGCCATTATAAAACCATCATCACCTGCTAGAGCTCACATGAGTCACGAATTTTCCCGTATCAAACGTCTTCCGCCCTATGTTTTCAATATTACGTCCGAACTTAAAATGGCGGCACGCCATCGTGGTGAAGATATTATTGATATGTCTATGGGTAATCCGGATGGCGCGACGCCGCAGCATATCGTTGATAAATTAGTCGAGGCCTCGAAGCGCCCGAACACGCACGGCTACTCGGTCTCCAAGGGTATTCCGCGCTTGCGTAAAGCGATTTGTGACTGGTATAAGCGTCGCTACGATGTTGAATTTGATCCTGATACGGAAGCGATTGTCACGATCGGTTCCAAAGAAGGATTGGCGCATTTGATGCTGGCCACGCTCGACAGCGGCGACACGGTGCTGGTGCCTAATCCCAGCTATCCGATTCATATTTACGGTGCGGTGATTGCGGGTGCGCAAATCAAGCATGTGCAAATGACTGATGGCGTGGATTTTTTTGCGGAAGCCGAAAAAGCGATAAAAGAAAGTTACCCCAAACCGAAAATGCTGATTTTGGGCTTCCCGTCGAACCCCACCGCCAAATGCGTTGAGCTGGAATTTTTTGAACGTATCATCGCACTCGCTAAAGCCAACAACGTCCTGGTCGTGCATGATTTGGCCTATGCGGACATTACCTATGATGGCTGGAAAGCGCCGTCGATTATGCAAGTTCCCGGTGCGCGTGATGTGGCGGTAGAATTTTTTACGATGTCAAAATCCTACAATATGGCAGGCTGGCGCATTGGTTTTATGGTCGGCAACAAAGAGCTGGTTTCTGCGTTGGCGCGCATGAAGGGCTATCACGACTACGGAACCTTTACACCCATTCAGGTGGCCGCGATTGCAGCATTGGATGGGCCGCAGGATTGTGTAAAAGAAATCGTTGCGCAATACCAGGAGCGCCGTGATGTGCTGCATAAAGGGTTAACCGAGGCTGGCTGGGTCACTGAAAAGCCTAAAGCATCCATGTATATCTGGGCAAAAATTCCCGCATTTTATGCGCATATGGGCTCGCTTGAGTTCGCCAAAAAATTATTGGCCGAGGCCAAAATTTCAGTCTCGCCGGGTGTTGGTTTTGGTGAGTATGGAGATGATCATGTGCGCTTTGCGTTCGTTGAAAATTCCGAGCGTATTCGCCAAGCGGTACGCGGTATTAAAGAGATGTTTCGCAAAGATGGATTGCTCAAATGAAGCCTATTCGGGTAGGTCTGCTTGGCTTGGGGGTGGTCGGTGGCGGCACCATTGAGGTACTGCGCCGCAATCGCGAAGAAATCGCCAGACGCGCAGGCCGTGAAATTTTGATTACTCATGCGACCGCAAAAAACCTGGACAAGTCACGCGATTTTGCGCTCGACGGTATCGAGCTGGTTGCGGATGCACATGCACTGGTGTCCAACCCTGAGATTGATATTATTTGTGAATTGATCGGCGGCGACACCAACACCAAAGAGCTAGTATTGGCGGCGATTGCGCACGGCAAACATGTGGTCACGGCCAATAAAGCACTGCTCGCCCGGCACGGTACGGAAATTTTTGCAGCCGCACAAAAACACCAGGTCATGGTTGCTTTTGAAGCCGCCGTGGCCGGCGGTATTCCGATTATCAAGGCGCTGCGCGAGGGGTTGTCGGCGAATCGTATTGAGTGGATCGCGGGCATTATTAACGGCACGTCCAATTTTATCTTGTCAGAAATGCGTTCGCGTGGTGCCAGCTTTGAGTCCGTATTGAAAGAGGCGCAGGCCAAAGGCTACGCTGAAGCCGACCCGAGCTTTGATATTGAAGGTATCGACGCCGCACACAAGCTCACCATCCTTTCGGCGATCGCGTTTGGCACCCCTGTGCAATTTGAAAGCGCGTATACCGAGGGCATTTCAAAGCTTACCGACAAAGATATCAAGTACGCGGAACAGCTCGGCTATCGCATCAAATTACTTGGCATCACGCGTTGGACCAAAGCTGGTATTGAGCTGCGCGTGCATCCCACCCTGATTCCTGAAAAACGTCTCATCGCCAATGTTGAAGGCGTCATGAATGCGGTGTTGGTCAAAGGGGACGCGGTTGGTGCCACGCTGTATTCCGGGCGCGGCGCAGGCGCTGAAGCCACGGCGAGTGCGGTGATTGCAGATTTGGTAGATGTAACGCGCATGCTCACATCGGATCCGGAACACCGTGTGCCACATCTGGCATTCCAGCCCGATCAATTACGCGATACGCCTATCCTGCCCATTGAAAAAATTGAAACCGCTTACTATTTGCGCATCTCGGCGTACGATAAACCCGGCGTTATGGCGGACGTCACGCGGATTTTGGCTGACAGCCATATTTCGATTGATGCCATGTTGCAAAAAGAAGCCGAGGAGGGCGAGGACATCGTGGATGTGATTATCCTCACGCACCGTTGCATTGAAGAAAATGCCAACGCCGCTATTCAAAAAATTGAAGGCTTGCCGACTATCGTCGGCAAAGTGGTGCGAATCAGGCTTGAAGAATTGAATTGAAAATACCGCGATGAACTATATTTCTACACGAGGTGATGTTGTCCATTCACGTGGACACACACATGGAAACTCACATGCCAACACGCACGGAAACTTCATCGACCATACAAAGTCAGCCAAACACTTTTGCGATATTTTGCTGGAAGGGCTGGCACCGGATGGGGGGCTTTATTTGCCGCAGACTTACCCGGTATTGAGCGAGGAAGAGCTGGCGAATATGCGCGATATGTCTTATCCGGACCTCGCGTATGAAATTATGCATCGCTATGCAACCGATATTCCAGCGGCTGATCTCAAAGCAATCATTGCCAAAACCTATACTGCAGAGGTATTTGGCAGTGCTGATATTACCCCTCTTCGCACTCTTGAGCCTGATCTCCATATTTTGCAATGTTCGAACGGCCCAACACTTGCGTTTAAAGATATTGCGATGCAGTTTTTGGGACATTTATTTGAATATGTGCTGACCAAACGCAACGCAGAAATTAATATCCTGGGAGCTACTTCGGGCGACACCGGATCGAGTGCTGAATACGCGATGAAAGGCAAATCGGGTGTGCGGGTATTTATGTTGTCGCCGCTGGGCAAAATGTCGCCATTCCAGTGCGCTCAAATGTTTTCCCTGCAAGATGCAAATATTATTAATATCGCCGTGCGCGGTGTGTTTGATGATTGTCAGGATATGGTCAAAGCGGTTTCCAACGATCTGGAATTCAAGGCCCAATATAAAATTGGTGCAGTGAATTCCATTAATTGGGGACGTATCGTCGCGCAGGTTGTTTACTACTTCAAAGGCTACTTTGCGGCGACCCAAACCAATGCCGAGAAAGTTTCATTCGCGGTTCCTTCCGGCAATTTTGGTAATGTGCTGGCGGGGCATATTGCCCGCATGATGGGCTTGCCCATTAAGCAGTTGATTGTGGCCACCAACGAGAATGATGTACTCGATGAGTTTTTCAGAACCGGCCAATATCGCCCCCGCAAGACCGCTGAAACGCTGCAAACTTCCAGTCCGTCGATGGATATTTCAAAGGCTTCGAACTTTGAAAGATTTTTGCTCGACCTGGTTTGGCGCGACCCGGCGGTGGTGCGTGAACTTATGCGAAAAGTTGAGCAGGAAGGTGGATTCGATATCCGCCAATGTCCTTACTGGTCACGTTTGCCTGCATTCGGTTTTGTCTCCGGTACGAGTAGTCATGCTGATCGTATGCGCATCATCCGCACCACTTGGGAACAGTATCAAATCGAGATTGACACCCATACGGCAGATGGACTCAAAGTTGCGCTGGAATATCGCGAACCGAATGTGCCGATGGTGTGCCTTGAAACCGCGCTGCCGACCAAATTTGAAGCCAGCATGATTGAGGCATTAGGCCGCAAGCCTGCACCGCGTACAGGCTTTAAAGGGCTGGAAGATTTGCCGCAGCGATTCCAGGTAATGGATATTGATGCAGAGGCGGTAAAGCGCTGTATTGTGGCGGTGGTCAATACTTAAATTGATTCATGCGCGGCTAGATTCAAGTTACCAATCGCGGAAAAATACCAGATAGCCTGTGATCAAGGCGAGCATAGCGCCACCAATAATAGAGCCGAATAGCACCATGGCGACACGGTTATCGTCAGCGATATTTTGCGGATTGGTGATAAATTGCTCGGTCATCATTTCGGTAGTCGTTGACTCCAGCCCTGCGCACTCACGATGATCATCAAGACCATCAATTTTGCGCCGTTCGCGCAAACAAAATACCAATACGCCTGCCATCATCAGGCAAAAAGCCAGGAACACCAGCATCAGGCTGAATGACAATCCCAACGAATCCGGGCGCATTATTTTTGCACAGCGTTATCAACAGTTTTATCGGCGGGCTTGTCACTGGCAGGTGGAGGCACAGCAGGCAAGGGAGGTGCGACAGCGGCAGGTGCAGAGGTGGATGCAGGAGCAGATGCAGCGGCAGGAGGCTTGGCGGCACTTGGGGTGTCCAGATCATCCTCAAGCTGGTCACGTTTTTCTTGCGGAACTTTGCCATCATAAACCTGGCTCAAACGTCTCTGCAAAAACGCATCGCGCATGAACTGATATTTATCGAGAGCCGCGGTGTCAAGCGTATCGGAAGCGCCCAATAAATTTGCGCGTAAATCAATGATCTCTAATCCAAATGTGCTGTTGCGGGTAGGGATGTGATCTATATAACGGAAGTAACCCATATAGCCATCCACGGGTCGTGCCGCCAGATCGCGCAGCGTTGAGGGGCCCAAGAGTGGAATAACTAAATAGGGTCCGCTTTCGACGCCCCATTTGCCCAAAGTCTGACCAAAATCTTCATTGTGTTTCTCAAGGCCCATGGGTGTTGCAACATCAAATAAGCCAAGTATACCGATGGTGGAGTTCACCAGGAATCGGCCTACATCTGAAAGCGCATTCCCGGGCTTGCCCTGCAAGAAACCGTTGACGGCAGTACCCACATCACCGATATTGGAAAACGCATTGGATACACCGGTACGCGCAAATTGCGGTGTGACCGCCTTGTAGCCTTGAGCGATTGGTTTGAGTAAAGCGGTATCAACTTTGTCATTGAAGGTGTAAGTGGCGCGATTCATGCCTTCAAACGGGTCCGCTTTGGGAGCATTGGTAGAGGCACAGCCTGCGAACAGTACAACGCAGGCTACGATGGCAGCAGTTTGTAAGCGAATCATGATGGCGTCTTCAAAAGTGGAAAAACACCCAGTTTACGCTAAAAAGTATTTTTGACGATTCACAAATTTCTATTTTTGATGAAACTTTTTAGGGGTTTACACATTGCATGCACGGCCTGCCTCTAGTCATGAGCTGCGCCATGATCGGGATGCCCGCCACCGGTTGCAATACAGATGCGGATCTAGTGGATGCTGTGGTGGGTGATAGCGGGCTGGTGGCTGTGCCGAAATAGGCAGTGACAATCAATCCGCTATTGGGCCCGGCAACTTCCCCGGCGCCAGCCGCCACGATATTGACAACAGCGCCATTACCTTGCGCATTGATAAAATAGCCGTCAAAGCGCGAAGAAATTTTGGTGGGGTCCATCCGGCAGTTGCCCGTGCAAGTGAAGGTGACCTTGCCATCGCTTTTCAAGGCCACGTTATTACTGGAGGCGGCAAAACCGACACCAATAATGGGCACGGCGCTGGCGCGTCCGGTATAAGTGCTGTTCTGACTCTGGTTAGGGCCGGTATCGATAAAATTCATGGTGAAATCAAGGGTGCGGTTGCTGAAATTGGCATTGATGGTGCCGGTTCCCAGCAGCGGGGAAGTGCTGGGATACTGCTCCACAAACCGGTTCATGCTGAGCGATAAACTGCCGGTGAGCGGCAAAGTAAAGCTGGTGGGCGCCGATAGCGCGGTAAAGGCAATATTGCCTGCAATCATATCTGCGTATGCCTGACCGGTAAGGCGATTGGGGTTGATACGATAACTGGCCGCAATGGCGGATCCGTCAGTGCCTGCGAAATTGGCATTGACGGTACCGCGATAGCCGTTACTGTTGCAGTTGGTACCGGTGCAAACAGCGGCCACATTGCCAAACTGTATCGCGCCATCAATGGGAATTCCAGCGCTGCTCAAGGTCAAGTTTTGATTGTTAATAGCCACCTGCAAACCCATATCGGCTGTGCGAGTTGAGAAATTAGCATTGATATAAGCGCTTATTAATTGCCCCACATTGCCAAAAGAATCAGTGGGACGGGTAGCTGCATCAACCTTGTAACTCGTGCTGCCGGTGAAGCTGTACAAAATGCCTGTCGGCAACGCGCGAAATATGGCGTATGACGCGCTGTTATTGCCCAACTGATAGATGATCAGAGGCGCTGCTGCATCCGTACTATTGGTCACGGTGACTTGCCCGCCTTGCCAGCGGCCAAGCACGATTGAGCCATCGGCGTTACGGAAATAATCAGTTGCCAACCCGCCTGAAAATGCGACTGTCGCAGGCTGAACCATACGCGGCGTAAAGTTAACCGGAAGCACGCCAGGACCGGCCAGAAACTCGGCGGAGCTAATATTGGCGACTTTGAGCAAATTACCGTTGATATCAAAACTAGCCTCGCTGCCGATTGGACCGCCATTGGCGAAAATGGCAATTTTTTGGCCGGTAACGCCGAATGGAGAGGTGAAGCGAGTCAGAAATCCTAAATCATCATTGACAGCGAATTGCTTGGCCGCAAGCGTATTAACAATGGTTTGTGTAACCGCTTGGGTTGTGGTTGCACCGGCGGCGGCGCTGGTTGCGGGAGCAGAAGCCTGGGCAACCGCGGCGGTTGCGCTTGCAGCCGGTGCGGCCGCAGGCTCCGTGGCAGGTGCATCACCTTCTTTGGCTGGTGCCGTAGTTGAACCCGTGGTTGAATTTGAAGCCGCTGCGAAAATATATTGTGGGGTAGGAATAAATTTGGGTGTGCCGCCGGGTGCCACCTGGACGGTCTGACCGGGGCTGCTAATGAGAGTTCGATCAATTCCTTGCAGGTCTTTGGCGGTTACGCTATGCGCACCGGTTAGAGTGTGATTGACCGTGCCATCTTTGTCATTGTAGGAAAGGATATTGCCGGAGCCTCGAATCCCAACTGTTGCGTTCTGCGCTCGCATAACAAATTTTGATTTGTCTTTGCTCACCAGGGCCCCGGTGAAGGTGCGCAAGATGCCATAAGCTAGCGATAAAATGGCACCATCGGCTGCATCGCCCTTGGCCCGATATTGGTCGAGCGTAAGGCGCGAATTGGGCCGCATAGCCAAGAAAGCATTGTCGACCATGCGCATCTGGATCTGACCGTTGATGCCCGTCTGTATGGTGTCGCCCTGCAAAATATCGGTAGAACGTGTGGCCTGAAGCGTTTGTGTGCCGCGGACAATGTTGGCTTCGCCAGACGAAAATTCGACACGTCCAATCGATTGGCCCCATGCAGCGGTTGAGATAAATGTAATCAGCGCCAGAACAAAATTCAGAATGGTGTGTTTTGGAGTATTCATTTCAGCCCTTTTTTGCCTAGTTTCTATTTAATCAAATTCGCGCCGAATGGCGATGCTGATGTCGGTCTTTGAAAATTCATAAAGCGCTATATTGGATTGATTGCGGATGTAGGACACCTGCGGTCGCAACGACCACCTCTGTGCAAAACGCCACGCAGCCCCCAGCGATGCTTCGGCAGTTTTATCATGCCCAAAATCAATTAGCACAGCACGCGCAAACGCTTTGCTATCCTTGCGCTCGCTATAGCCTAACAGCAGGCTCATATTTACGTCAGAGGTCACTAGGATCTGGTGATACAGGCGCACACCGGCGTTCTTACGTGTGACATCAATATCCTGCGAAGCGCTATTGAGTGGCCGCAGTGCTTTATCGCGGCCGCCATACAGACTAACTACTGAAACCGAGCCGGACTGCCACTCGCGCAAGTATCCCAGTGAAGCGACACTTTGATTAGTATCCTGGACACGATTTTCCGTATAGCGCAGTCGATTAAACATGGCGCTGCCAATTAAATAATGGCCGCTGCCGAACGAATGGCGTACTTCCAGCACGCCACCGGTGCTGTTGCGATTATTGGTTGACTTGAATCCGGACAGATCAACAGGGGTAGCGCTTTGCTGGCGAAATTGTCCTGCGCGCACCGAACCCTGAATTGAGGATTCATCCAGCCGATACAGCAGGCCAGCCAAAGTATCAGCATTTTTAATATTGAAGTTGGACTCGCGCTGATAGGTGCGACCATTTGCATCCAGATTAAAAACACCCGCAAGGTTATCGGTTAAAGCATAACGAAAATCTACGCTGGCTTGAAGCGCGCCGTAGTTAGCGCTGCGTTTGATCGAATTACCTGTCGGCAGAATATTCGGGATGCCGAATGCTGATTGAACGCCCTGTGCAAAGTTATCAGTAGTGCTGGAGATATTGTTGTCTCGCCCAGCGCTAAGATCAATATACGCAGCCAGCGTACTGCGACTTTTGGCTTTACGTTTTTCAATCTCCGTCAAAAATGTTTCGATGGCTTTCTTACCTTCCGACGTCGGATTTTGCGCCAGCAGTCGCTCAAATTCCAATTTTGATAGTTCGTATGTACCCATTATGTAATAGGCACGAGCCAGCTCGAAACGGGCTCCGGCAGAGCTAGGAGCGATGATCAGAACACGCTCAAAGGCAATCGTGGCGCGTTCGGTTTTGCCAGATTCTATAGCCGCGACACCTAGCCAATAGTCAAAATCGGGTTCACCTGCGCGGGTGCGTTCCAGTGGCTCAAGCAGTACATAGGCCTCGGCGGGCTTCTTTTGATCCAATAGTTTCCTGGCAGTGGCAACGGGATCATCGGCTGCAAAAACAGCATCTGCCCAAAGGAAAGCAAAAAAACCTATCAGGCCTATTGCGGTTGCAGCAGCGCGCACTCGTCTTGGGTTGCTCGGGGTTATAAAATTTTGCAAATTCACATGCCCTCCCAGGCTCTTATTGTTGAAAGTTATCCTGATGTCACGGCGACAATTAGCCCTTATTCAGATAGTTGTTAATGAAGCTTGAAGCGCATCGAGAGATCAACTGCCTTGATATCTTTGGTGAGCGCGCCGACAGAAATACGATCAACGCCCGTTTCTGCAATTGCACGGACAGTCTGAATGCTGACGCCACCGGATGCTTCCAGCTCAGCGCGGCCTGCTGTCATCTGTACTGCTTCACGCATTTTATCGAGTGAAAAATTATCGATCAAAATGAGTTTGGCACCGCTGCTCAATGCTTCTTCGAGCTGTTCAAGGGTTTCAACTTCAATTTCGATCACAGTATTGGCCGGCGCACCATGCTTCACCAGCTGCTGTGCGGCGAGCAGTGACGCTCTGATGCCGCCAGCCGCTAGTATGTGGTTCTCTTTAATTAAAATGCCATCGAACAAACCAATACGATGGTTGTAGCCACCGCCGGCACGTACCGCGTATTTAAGCGCAATACGCAGCCCGGGCAGCGTTTTTCGGGTATCGAGAATTTTGCTTTTTGTGCCGGCAACCGCATCAACAAATTGTCGGGTTTTGGTTGCAACTGCCGATAAGGTCTGCAAGAAATTAAGTGATGAGCGTTCCGCGGTTAACAGGGCGCGAGCATTGCCGTTTATTTCACAAATTTGTTGACCGGCGTTAATCGATGCGCCGTCCTCTGTGTGCCAGAAAATTTCGCAATCAGGATCAAGCTCGGTATAACAGCGCTCAAACCATGCTGCGCCACAAATAATCGCATCTTCACGGCTGATAATGCCCGCTACCGCATGCGTATGGGCCGCGATGAGTGAAGCTGTGAGATCGCCATTGCGGACATCCTCCTGTAAAGCTCGCGTCACATCGCGGGTAATAGTTTCTTCAATATCATGAAATGGGTCGGACATTTGCGTTTAAACAACCCTAAATGAACTTACTCTGGTTAAAGTTACCATCGTAATTGATCTTGAAAAACAGCACGGACGCCCAAAAATATTGGGCTACCAGATGAAATTTAAAAGACATTCAGAGGATACACCAATGAGAATCGATAAGCTCACCACCAAATTTCAGCAGGCGCTGGCGGATGCGCAAAGTCTTTCGCTTGGTCACGATAACGGATTTATCGAGCCCCAGCATTTGCTGCTCTCCCTGATCAATCAAGAAGAGGGCGGTACATCATCCCTATTGTCACGTGCGGGCATAGCGGTGCCGCGACTCAAAACTGCGCTGGAACAGGCGATATCGCGGCTGGCAAAAGTGGAGGGCACCGGTGGCGAGATTTCGATTTCGAGAGACCTCTCAAACCTGCTTAATTTGACCGATAAAGAAGCAACCAAACGGGGAGACCAGTTTGTCGCTTCCGAACTATTTTTACTGGCCTTGCTTAATGATAAAAGTGAAACAGGCCGCCTGTTCAAAGAGCAGGGTGCCAACAAACAGGCGCTGGACGCGGCGGTGCTTGCGGTACGCGGCAATGAAGGTGTTAGTTCCCAGGAATCTGAGGGTCAACGTGAGTCACTTAAAAAATATACGGTCGATGTTACCGAGCAGGCGCGCCAGGGCAAATTGGATCCCGTGATTGGCCGCGATGATGAAATCCGTCGCGTGATTCAGGTTCTGATGCGTCGTACCAAAAACAATCCCGTGTTAATCGGTGAACCAGGCGTAGGTAAAACCGCCATTGTGGAAGGACTGGCGCAGCGTATTGTGAATGGCGAAGTACCTGAATCGCTTAAAGGTAAACGGGTGTTGTCGCTCGACATGGCTTCGCTTTTAGCCGGCGCAAAATATCGGGGTGAATTTGAAGAGCGGTTGAAATCAGTCCTGAAAGAGTTGAGTCAGGATGAAGGTCAGACCATCGTTTTTATTGATGAATTACACACCATGGTAGGTGCAGGCAAAGCCGAAGGTGCGATGGACGCAGGCAATATGCTAAAACCCGCCCTGGCTCGAGGTGAGTTGCATTGCGTAGGAGCAACAACGCTGGATGAATATCGCAAGTATGTTGAAAAAGATGCCGCATTGGAGCGGCGCTTTCAAAAGGTGTTGGTTGGCGAGCCGACCGTTGAAGCCACCATTGCGATCCTGCGTGGTTTGCAGGAAAAATACGAAGTGCACCATGGTGTAGATATTACCGATCCCGCTATTGTGGCTGCGGCGGAGCTGTCGAACCGTTATATTACTGATCGCTTTTTGCCCGACAAAGCGATTGATTTAATTGATGAGGCCGCGTCCCGCATCAAGATGGAAATTGATTCCAAGCCTGAAGTAATGGACAAGCTTGACCGTCGTTTGATTCAGCTAAAAATCGAACGCGAAGCCGTAAAAAAAGAAAAAGATGATTCCTCAAAAAAGCGCCGAAGCTTGATCGAGGATGAAATTCGCCGACTCGAAAAAGAGTATTCCGATCTGGAAGAAATTTGGAAAGTTGAGAAAGCGCAAGTACAGGGCACTGCACACATACGCGAGGAAATCGAAAAAATCCGCATACAAATGGCCGATCTGCAAAGGAAAGGCCAGTTTGATAAATTGGCCGAACTCCAGTACGGTAAATTGCCTGCACTAGAAACTGAATTGCACCAAGCTGAAAGCGCGGAACAAACCAAAGTTAAAAATAAATTGCTGCGCACCCAGGTGGGGGCTGAAGAAATTGCTGAGGTGGTGTCACGCGCCACTGGCATTCCGGTGTCCAGAATGATGCAAGGTGAACGCGAAAAGCTTATTAACATGGAGCAAAAATTACATCAGCGAGTGGTTGGCCAAGATGAAGCGGTGCGTTTGGTTTCTGACGCTATTCGTCGATCCCGCTCTGGATTGGCCGATCCTAATCGTCCCTATGGATCATTTTTGTTTTTAGGGCCGACCGGCGTCGGTAAAACCGAGTTATGCAAAGCGCTGGCGGAATTTTTATTCGATGCGGAAGACCATCTTATTCGTATCGATATGAGCGAATATATGGAAAAACATTCCGTTGCGCGCTTGATCGGCGCGCCGCCTGGGTATGTGGGCTATGAAGAGGGCGGCTCGCTGACCGAAGCGGTGCGACGCAAACCATATAGCGTTATATTATTTGATGAAGTGGAAAAAGCGCATCCGGATGTGTTCAATGTTTTATTGCAGGCCCTTGATGATGGTCGCATGACGGATGGTCAAGGTCGCACGGTGAATTTTAAAAATACGGTGATTGTGATGACATCCAATCTGGGTTCACAGCAAATCCAAGCCATGGCAGGAAGTGATTATGAGGTGATCAAACTTGCAGTCATGGGTGAAGTAAAAAGCCATTTCCGTCCGGAATTTATTAACCGTATTGATGAAGTCATTGTCTTTCATGCGCTCGGTGAGAGCAATATTGCAAGCATTGCCAGCATTCAGCTCAAACGCCTTGAGCAGCGTTTGGCTGCGCTGGAAATGGGGCTAAAGGTTAGCCCTGCAGCGCTGGCAGAAATTGCCAAGGCGGGGTTTGATCCAATCTATGGTGCGCGCCCCTTAAAACGCGCTATTCAACAAGAAATTGAAAACCCGCTTTCCAAAGCCATCCTGGAAGGTAAATTTGCCCCGAAAGACACCGTGCACGTGGGGCTAGAGCATGGGCGGTTGGTATTTTCAAAGGGCTAATTGAGCGCGATAGTGCGCTCCGCTGAATAGTTAGCCATAGCACTGCCGTTCCATGGCATCGTTTCTTGTCATGCATTGCATTTTTTACACAACTGTAATCGCCCTGAACGCGAATGGTGGCCATTTATCGGTTGCTCCATGTCCCCTCAGCCACCGCCGCGACCACATTGCTATTACTTAGCGGCCAGCTTCCTGCGCATCCGATAGAAAAACGCGTTCTGTCGCAGTCAAGGTGTTTTCTTGGCGGGTAGGCGGTAGAATGCCGTTCGGGCTTTTTAAGAGCTTTCGATATCGGTGTGCTCAGTGTGCCAATGTGCAAGATGTACAAGTCTTCAAGTGTTTAAGACTGACGTTAGGAGCGCAGTGCAAGATTTATTGCAAGAAACTTGTGCACGAATATAGTGGTTACCAAGCCCAGATTTTTAATTTCCCATAAGGAAACGACGTGATAAACCTCAAGATAAAATCTTCCCTTCCCGCGCTGATAGCACGCAAATTTTGCCTGCCATCAAGTCTCACTATAGCCGCTGCGCTGGCTTTCTGCGTCTGTGCGCTAACGTCGCCGATTTTAACTGCAGCGCCTGCGATAACCGCAACCGCGCCCAAGACAACGGCCCCGGCTATAGGAGCCAATGCAATAGCGACCAAGTCTGGAGTCCCTGCGGCAAAAGTGGCCATTGAAAAAATCACTACCGTTGAAGGCATTACCGAATATCGCTTGCCCAATGGCCTTAAAGTTCTGTTGTTTCCGGATCAATCAAAGCCTACCGTGACCGTAAACGCAACCTATCTGGTTGGTTCACGGCATGAGAATTATGGCGAAACCGGCATGGCGCATTTGCTCGAGCATTTGGTATTCAAAGGCACGCCAAAGAACCCGGACATAGATAAAAATTTCAATAAACGCGGTATGCGTTTCAATGGCTCGACCTGGTTGGATCGCACCAACTACTTCGAGCTGTTTCAAGCCAGCGACGATAACCTTGAGTGGGCTATCCAGATGGAAGCTGACCGCATGGTTAATTCATTCATTGCGAAAAAAGACCTTGATTCTGAAATGACCGTGGTGCGCAATGAATATGAAAGTGGTGAAAACCAGCCCTTTCAAGTGATGTTAAAGCGCATGCAAAGCGTCGCCTACGATTGGCATAATTACGGTAACTCCACCATCGGCAATCGCTCCGATATTGAAAATGTGAAGATCGAAAATTTGCAGGCTTTCTATCATATGTATTATCAGCCTGATAATGCGGTGTTACTGGTAGCCGGCAAGTTTGATGAAGCAAAAGTATTGCAATGGGTCGGTAAATATTTTGGTGTTATTCCAAAGCCCAAACGCGAGTTGCCCAAGCTCTGGACGGTTGAGCCTACGCAGGATGGCGAGCGTACTTTTGCCGTGCGTCGTAAAGGTGATATCCAGATTGTTGCACTTGGCTACAAGCTGCCGTCTGGCTTGCACGCTGATTCTGATGCAGTTGGATTTATCAACTATGCATTAACGGACTCACCAACAGGCCGCCTGCACAAGGCCCTGGTTGAAACGGGCAAAGCGGCGCAGATTATCGGCTTTCCGTTATCAGGTGCTGATGGCAGCTTGCATTTAATTGGCGCCATCGTAAAAAAGGGTGATCCGGTTGAACCCGTGCGAGCAGAATTGATAAAAATTGTTGAAGAGTTTTTTAAAAACCCGCCCACCAAAGAAGAGATGGAGCGCGCTAAAAAAAGTTTCGCCAATGATGCTGAGCGTATTTTGAACAATCATGAATCGATTGGTGTTGAGCTATCCGAGTCTATTGCGATGGGTGATTGGCGCTTGTTCTTCCAGGGCCGCGATCGGGCCGAGGCCATGACCGTCGAGCAGGTGCAAGCCGCTGCTGCCAAGTACTACAAACGCGATAACCGCGTGGTCGGTTTCTTCTATCCTGAAGATGCGCCGCAACGGGCTGAAATACCGATGCCGCCGACCGTTGTTGAGGCCATGAAAGATTTCAAACCTAAACAGAGCGTTTCAACGGCAGAAGCGTTTGATCCTGCAAATATCAATATTGATAAACGCACTAAACGGTTTGAAGTCGGTGGTATCAAAGTCGCACTATTGTCAAAGAAAAATCGCGGCGAGACAGTTAATTTAACAGTACGCTTCCGCTCGGGCGATGAAAAATCATTGTTTGGTAAAGCAACGGTGGCCAGCATGACCGGCCAAATGCTGTCACGTGGCACGACTAAATTTAGCCGCGAACAGTTGTCAGATGAATTTGATAAATTAAAAATAGCAGGCGGCGTGAACGGCTTGTCAGGCAGTTTTCAGACCACTAAACCCAATCTGGTTGCGGCGATCAAGCTGGCGGCTCATGTAATGCGCGAACCGGGTTTCCCTGAAGCTGAATTTGAACAATTACGTAAACAAAGCCTAACCGGTATTGAGTCGCAAAAAAGCGATCCGCAAGCCCTGGCCAGCGTTGCGTTAGGCAAGCAGTTCAATATTTTCCCGAAGGGCGATGTACGCTACAGCAGCTCGCTGGAAGAAGCCGAGCAGGACATCAAGGCTGTTACGTTGGAACAGATTCGCGATTTTCATAAAGCCTTTTACGCGGCTAACCAAGGCGAAATTGCCATCGTGGGTGATTTTGATGAGGCCGCCGTGACCCAGGCGATTCGTGATGCTTTTGGCGATTGGAAAGGTGGTTTGCCTTACACCAGACTGAGCGCTCCGTTTAAAGATGTAGCAGCGGCTAATCTTGCGCTGGAAACACCTGATAAGGAAAATGCGATGTTTCTTGCGCGCGTTAACGTCAACATGCAAGACACCGATCCTGACTATCCCGCGCTCTTCGTGTCCAACTACATCATGGGCGGTGGCGCCGGTTTTGATTCGCGTCTGACCGCCCGCATCCGTGTGAAAGATGGTTTGAGTTATGGTGTTGGCTCGCAGCTGAGTGTGGGTTCTACAGATCGAGGCGCATCATGGACTGCCTATGCCATTGCCGCGCCGCAAAACGTCGCAAAAGTTGAAGCTGCGTTCAAGGATGAAGTTGCCAAGGCGATCAAGGACGGCTTTTTGCTAACCGAAGTTGTCGCCGCCAAGTCCGGCATCCTGCAACAACGCTTGCAATCCCGCGCACAGGACGCAAGTTTAGCGAACGGACTGGCATCGTACCTCGATCTGGGTAGGACCTATGCCTGGAGCGCTGAATTGGAGGCAAAAATCACCGCGTTGAAACCTGAGGATGTAGTGGCAGCCTTCCGCAAATATATTGACCCAACCAAAATCACCATTATTGAAGCAGGTGATTTTGTGAAGGCGGCTAAAACTGCTCAAGCAGCTAAATCAGATAAAGTTGAGAAAGCTGCTGCGCCAGCAGTCAGCAAATAAAACTGCAGCACCTGTAAAAGAAAAAGCCCGCTATATGCCAGCGGGCTTTTTTGCTTTCTGAAGTGTAGGCAACCTCAATGGCAGTCGCGTAATGCTTGCTCGATATTGCCATTCATGCCCTGAGGTGTGTTGAGAAGCGCCATGCGGTAAGGGCTGTTTGCCAGCGCGGCGCGGGCTTCAGATTTTTCAAGCTCAGTTTGTTTACTGGCATCAAAATTAATACGCGCCGGTTGGGCCAGGGCGACTTTGCAATTTGCTGGCGCTGCTTCATCGGATGCCATCATGGTTGAGCAGCCCGACACAAATGCGAACAGGGTTATGCTCGCCGCACAAAATAATAATTTCATTTCAAACTCCTTATGAAGTTAAACAAGCCCATAAATCCTACTCCTTGTTTGGTTATGAGGTTTATTTACTGATGCCAGGCTTAGGCCGGTAGCATTTGTCCAGTGCGGCGCAATGGGATGCAATGGGTAAACGCAACCCAGATGACCATGTGATCTCAGGTATTGAAGCTATTGATTTATTGAGGAATTTGCCGCATAATCTTGGGCTTGGTTGGATAAGCGTAGTAGCGAAGTGACGTTACATGCCCGACGACCAAGAAGGTTTACATTATGTTGACCACCTTGCTTCACTGCGGTGCGCATCGCAGGAGGCTCTTCCGGCACACAAGTGCCTAATCCACAAGGAGATTTGAATGCGCCATTATGAAATCGTTTTTATTGTTCATCCGGATCAAAGCGAGCAGGTGCCCGCGATGATTGATCGGTATAAAGCCACGATCGCCCAAGGTGCGGGCAAGGTTCACCGCATCGAAGATTGGGGTCGTCGCCAGATGACTTATCCCATCCAAAAAGTGTTCAAGGCGCATTACGTGCTCATGAACATCGAAATTGAACAGCCCACGTTGGAAGAACTTGAGCACTCCTTCAAGTTTAACGACGCTGTGTTGCGTCATTTGATTGTCAAAAAAGACGCGGCCGAAACTGCGCCATCGCCGATGATGAAGGAAGAAAAATCCCGATCAGTTGACTTCAAAGACGACGTTAAGGAAGCAGCATAGGCATAGCCGCAAATGTAGTGGTTCTGGAAGGTGTAGTCGTTTCGCGGGATGTCATCAGGCTTACGCCAGGCGGTATCGAAACACTGAATCTGACGTTGCAACATCAATCGCATCAACTCGAAGGCGCGCATCAGGTTGCCGTTGAGCTGGAAATGAATGCGATAGCGTTTGGTGAGGTGGCAAAAACACTGAATGCGCTGAAAACAGGCGCAACACTTTCTGTCAAAGGCTTTTTAAGCCAGAAGAACCGATACAGCACCATGCCTACCTTGCACATTACCCAATTCAAAATGTTAAATGAGAGTTAATCATGCCCCGTCCATCACCCCGTGGTAAAAAGTTCGACAAGAACAAAAAAGACACACGTAATCCCAATCGCGGTTTATTCCGCCGCAAAAAATTCTGTCGCTTCACCGCAGAAAAAGTCGTTCAGATCGATTACAAAGACATCGGCATCCTGAAAGATTTCATCAATGAAAACGGCAAAATCATTCCGGCCCGTATCACTGGAACCAAAGCCAAATATCAACGCCAGTTGGATGTGGCGATCAAGCGCGCACGTTTTCTCGCGCTGATCCACTACACCGATCTCCATTAATTTAAAGATCGGACAAGGACAAAATCATGCAAATTATTTTGATGGAAAAAGTTGTTAATCTGGGCTTGCTCGGTGACGTTGTTACCGTAAAAAATGGCTATGCCCGCAATTTTCTGATCCCGCAAGGCAAAGCCAAGCGCGCCACCGATTCAAACAAAGCTGAATTCGAAGCGCGCCGCGTTGAGCTGGAAAAGAAAGCGGCGGAAATCCTGGCTGCTGCGGTTGCCCGCGCTGCAAAGCTCGAAGGCTATATGGTTCAAGTCACGCAAAAAGCCGGTGTTGATGGCCGTCTGTTCGGTTCCGTGACCAACACCGATATCGCTGAAGCGCTGACCAAACAAGGCTTTGATGTAAAAAAAGGTGAAGTGGTAATGCCGAATGGTCCTCTGAAAACCATTGGTGATTTCCCGCTGACTCTAAACCTGCACACTGACGCAAAGGCACAAATTACGGTTTCCGTTTTAGGCGAACACGTTTAGTCATCCTGCTGCAGTAACAAGCTGATTAATAAGGGCTGCCTAGGCAGCCCTTTTTTATTCACCGCTTATCCACAGGCTATCCCCCGTATTTGCACCAGCTTGTGCATTGCCTGTGCATAACTGTCGGCGCACAATATTGAATATCACGCAGCCCAGTACATTTTGGTTACCAC
>Ga0209511_1000905_pt1 | contig 27534 bp, 24 predicted proteins | sample SSSSmetaG_FD_184141 | JGI IMG/M metagenome (GOLD analysis project Ga0209511, IMG submission 184141) | Glacier valley bacterial and archeal communities from Borup Fiord, Nunavut, Canada, to study Microbial Dark Matter (Phase II) - ​SSSS... | ecosystem: Environmental > Aquatic > Freshwater > Ice >... | reverse complement strand
CTACGGCGGGGCAGCTCGACGGTACTCGAGACCCTGCGCGCGAAGTGGCCGTTCGTGATCGTCGAGCTCGCACAGCTGCCGTACGTCGGCGTTCAAAAGGCACGCAAGATCCACGGGGCGCTCGCGCCGCTCGACCTCGATGCCGTGGCGGCCGCGTGCCGCGCAGGTGCGCTGCGCACGATCAAGGGTTTCGGCGAGACCAGCGAAGCGAAGATCCTCGCCGCGATCGAGGAGCGCCGTGTTCGCGGCACGCGCGCGCTCCACGTCGATGCCGAGCAGCATGCGAAGTCGCTCGCCGCGCACCTCCGTGCCGATCCGGCGGCGCTGCGCGTCGAGATCGCGGGGCCGGTACGGCGCTGGCTCGAGGTCGTCGAGTACCTCGCGTTCGCGGTCGCGACCGATCATGCGGATCGCATCGTCGAGCACTTTCGCAGCTCCGCGCTGGTCACTGGCGTCGAGCATGGCGTCGAGCATGGCGTCGAGAAGATCACCGCGCGGCTCGCCGGTGGCATGCCCTGCGCGATCTATCTCGCGCCACTCGCGAAGTTCGGCTGGACGCTGATCCGAGCGACGGGCTCGCCGGCGCACGTCGCCGAGCTCGCAGCGCGTGGCGCCGCAGCCGTCACGGGCGACGACGAGGGCGACGTATATCGCGCGCTCGGCGTGCCCTTCGTGCCTCCCGAGGTGCGGGATGGCGATGGCGAGCTCGGCACCGATTGGAGCGACCTCGTCGAGGTGCGTGACATCACGACGGCGAGCCACTGCCACACCACCTACAGCGACGGTAGACATACCATCGAACAGATGGCGCAGGCCGCGGCGGAGCGTGGCTTCCAGGCGATCACGATCACCGATCACTCGGCTGCTGCGAGCTACGCCGGTGGCCTCGATGCCGACAAGCTGCGCGAGCAGACCGCCGAGATTCGCGCGATGACCCCGCCGATCCGGATCCTCCGTGGCACCGAGGCGGACATCCTGGCTGACGGCACGATCGACGTGCCGCTCGACCAGCTCGAAGGCCTCGATCTCGTGATCGCGAGCGTCCACCAGCGCTACAAGCTCGACGAAGACAGCATGACGAAGCGCCTGGTCACCGCCATGCGACAGCCGTTCTTCAAGATCTGGGGCCACGCGCTCGGCCGGCTCGTGCTCAAGCGTGACCCGATCGCGGTCCGGATCGACGAGATCTTCGACGCGATCAGCGAGAGCCGCGCCGCGATCGAGATCAACGGCGACCCGCACCGCCTCGACCTCGATCCCCACAACGCGCGCAAGGCGGCCGAGCGTGGCATCCCGTTCATGCTTTCGACGGATGCGCACTCCACCGGCAACCTCGAGTACGTACGCTGGGCGGCCGCCATGGCGCGCCGGGCCCGGATCCGCAAGCGCCAGGTCCTGAACACGCTCCCGCCCGAAGAGCTCGTCGCAGCAATCGCGCCCTGCGGCATGCCATAGAGGCTGCGCTCGGCGCAAGACAGCGACGGGCTACGGCGCCGCGGGCTTCTTGAACAGATCCGGCGCGACCTTGCCGTCGATCTCGACCTTGTCGATCGTCAACGAGGTGTTGCGACCCGGCGTCGAGCTGACGCGCTTGTAGGCGATCTTCACGCCCTGCACCTCGCGGTAGTCCGAGAAGTCATCGGTCTCGGTCTGACCTTGGTCGCTGTAGCTCATGCGCGAGACGAGCTTGGTCTTCTTGTCGATGAACAGGGTCACCGCGAGCGTGCCAAACGGCGACGCGAGCTGGACGACCGTGTGCGGCTTGCCGTCGATGACGGTGTCGGCTTGCGGTGCGAGCTTCGCGGCAGGTTCGCTCGCCTTGACCAAGATCAGCTCGACCTCGCGCCACGCTTCGAACTGCGCCGCCGCCATGTCGTTGCCCGTCAAATCGACGAGCGCGGACTTGTTGGTCTTCTGATCTGGCGTGATCTCCCAGCCCTTGAGGCCATCAACCGCGACGATGACCTTGAGCTGCTTCGCGATCGTCGCATCGATCCGCATCTTGTCGGGCAGCACGAACTCGCGCTCGATCTCGACCGGGAGCGATTGGGATTGGATCGTCGTCACACCCGTTGCCGTCATGTGCAGCGACTTGATGCCGGCGAGCTTGGCCTTGCCGCCCTTTGCCGCGATCGCTTCGGCGATCGCCTGGCGCGCATGGGCGAGCGACTTCGCATCGGTCGGCACCGGCGCCGCCGCGGCTTCTTCGGTGATCGCATCGGTGAAGGCGACCTTCTCGTAGCGCCAGCCCTCTTTCTTGAGCTGCGGCTCGAGATCCTTCGCGTCGCCGACCATCACGATCACGTAGTCCTTCGGATCGAGCAGCTCGGCAGCGGCTTTCTTCGCCGCCGCCTGATCGACCTTGCCGACAGCGAGCGGGTAGTTCGTGAGGTACTCGGTGCCGAAGTTGTGGAGCTCCGCACCGATCAGAGCAGCGCCGAAATCGTTCGCCGATTGGAAGCGCAGCGCGTAACCGCCCGCGATGTTCGCGATCGCCGCGCGGACCTCTTCCTCGGAAGGGCCTTCCTTTGCCATCGTCGCGACCTCGCCGAGGATCAGCTTCGTGGTCGCGACCGCCTCGGTGTTGCGCGTGTACGTCTGTGCGACGAACGAGCCCTTGTCGAGGTTGCGATCGAACGCCGAGCTCGCGCCGTAGGTCTTACCGCCTTTGACGCGCACGACCTTCATCAGGCGCGAGCTGAAGTCGCCGCCGCCGAGCGCGTAGTTCCACACCAGCGTCTCGAAGAATCGGGGGTCGTCGTGGCGAATGCCGAACTGCGCGACGCGGATGTGAGTCTGGGTCTGGCCCGGCTTATCGACGAGTCGGATCCGGATCCCCGAGAGGCTCGGCTCCTTGAACGACGGGTTCGGAGGCAGCTCTGATTTCTTCCAGCTGCCGAAGGCGCGCTCGACTTCGCTCTTGATCATCTTGGTGTCGAGATCGCCGGAGACGACGAGGATCGCATTGTTCGGCACGTACCAGGTCTTCGCCCAGGTCACGAGCTCGTCGCGCTTGATCGCGCCGATCGAGCTCTCGCTGTTGATCCAGCCACGCACGTGATCCGGTCCCCACAGGAGGTTCTGGACATGCACGCTCGCGAGCTCGCCCGCGTTATCGAGCCGACCGCGCACGCCCGCAATCATGTTCTGCTTGATCTTGCCGAGCTCGTCGTCGGGGAAGGTCGCCTGCGTGATCATCTCGGGGAGCAGATCGAGGCAGATGTTCTTGTTGCGCGAGAGCACGCTGCACTGGACGAGCGTCGCTTCGAACGTCGCATCGGCGCCGATCGTGCCGCCGACAAATTCGATCGCGCGCGCGAGGCCGACGGCGTCGTGCTTCCTGGTGCCCTTGACCAGCATGTCGGCGGTCGCTTCACTGACGCCGAGCCGCGCGCGCGGCTCTTGCTGGCGACCGGCGTGCAGCGCGAGCTCGAAGCTCACCGTCGGCAGCCGATCGTTCTTCACGACGAACACCTGGAGACCGTTCGCGAGCTTGAACGACTCGGTGGGCGGCAGCTGCAACGCGGCCGGTGCAGCCGCAGGAGGCGCCGAGATCAGATCGGTCCGACCGGTCCACGGGTCATTTTTTGCCTCGGGCGCGACCGCCGGCTTCGCGGTGTGCGCGTTGCCATCGGTCGGCAGCGTCGCGACCTCGACCGGCGGAGGCGGCTTGCCGCCACACGCCGCGATGACGAGAAGTGCGAGGAGCTTCTTCATTTGCCACCTGCTTTCGGAGCGCTCGGCGCAGCGGGCGCGGCCGTGGCTGGAGTTGACGTTGATGCGGGCTCGGGCGATCTAGGAGCGCCCGCCTGTGATCCCGGCGGGGGAATCACGACCACGGTCGACTTGTCCGGCGTCAGGTACCGCTTGGCGACGCGCTGGACATCCGCGGCGCTGACCTTCTCGACATTGTCGACATCGCGCAGGAACGAGCTCGGATCACCCGTGTTAACCCACGAGCGACCAATCGCTTCGGCGAGCCCCTGCGCGTGCTCGAGCCCGAATACGAAGGCGGCCTGGACCTGGTTCTTTGCCTTGCGCAGCTCGTCGGTGGCCGGGCCTTTCGCGGCGAGCTTGTCGACCTCGTCGTAGATCGCGGACTCGAGTGCCGCACCTTGGGTCGGATCGAGATAGACGCCGAGGCCGAGCAGCATGCCCGGCTCCTCGTGAACGAGCGCTTCCATGCCACCGTCGAGTCCGAGCGGCTTCTTGGTCTTGGGATCGACCGACTTGATCCGGACTTTGATCCGCGAGCTATCTCCGGCGCCCAAGATGATCGACGCGACCTGCAGCGCGTAGATGTCCTTGTCCTTCGCTGGCGGGATGTGCCAGCCGATGATCTCGATCCCGACCTGGCTCGGCGCCACGGTCTCTTTGCGTTTGACGCTCTGGATCGGCTCCTGCGCGTCTCGAGCGGGACGCGGCGGATCACCGGCCTTCGCGACCTTGCCCAACCACTTCTCGGCGCTTGCCTTGACGGCCGCGCTCGTCGACTTCCCTACGACGACGAGCATTGCGTTGTTCGGCTCGTAGTACGCGTCGTAGAACTTCTTGAGGTCGTCGCCGGTCGTCGCATCGAGATCCTTGAGATCGCCGCCGGCGTCCCACGAGTACGGATGCTTCGCGAACGCGATCTCCATGAAGCGCTTCACGCCCTTCTGGATCGGGTTGTTCTCGCGCTGCCGGATCTCCTCTTTGACGACCTCGCGCTCGCCATCGATCATGTCCTTCCTGAACATCAGGTGGCGCATGCGCTCCGCCTCAAGCTCGACCGCAAAATCGAGATAGTCCGACGGCACCGTGTTGATGAAGTGGGTGGCGTCCTCGTCGGTCTGCGCATTCACGTAGCCGCCGATGCCATTGAGCATTTGGGCATGCGCCTCGGGCCTGACGTGCTCCGTGCCCTTGAACATCATGTGCTCGAACATGTGCGCCGACCCGCGACGGTCGCGCGGCTCGTCCTTGGAACCGACGTGGTACCAGACCTGAACCGCGACAACGGGTGCGGTGTCGAGCTGCAGGAACGCCACCCGGAGACCATTCGAGAGCGTGAAAGTCTCGACGGTAGGTAGGTGAGCCATCACCGGCTTATCGGGAGCCGCTCGGACAGGTGCGAGCGGGACGAACAATCCGAAGACCAGAATCGAAGCCCGAAGCAGAAAGTGACGCCTCATGCCGGCGGACAGTAGCTGAACAGTCCGTAGATGCCAGGACTTACGAGCGTGTTCGCCGGTTCACCCACAAAGGGCTGACAGTTCACCGATAACGGAATTATCAATGTTGACTGAAATCGCATCGCAGGTCACATTGACGGTTTAAGGTAAGGAGTATCGACGTGGCGAGTACGCAAACAGCATCTAAAGACGAACCCCGCACCAGCATGATCGACGTTACCGGCGTGAAGGTGTTTTCCGCGACCAAGGCCAAGGAGCGCGAGCTGCTTGGGGAACTGATCACTGACTGGATCCGGTCGCACCCGGAGCACGAGATCGTCGACAAGATCGTCACCCAGAGCTCGGATTCCGAGTTTCACTGCCTGACGATCACGCTGTTTTTCAAGCACAACGCGAAGGCCTAAGTTGGCTGACTTGATCTCCTCGCGGGGATCAGGTACCAACCCGGACCGCTATGGAGAACACGTTCGGCAGGCCCGTCGAGGTCGAAGTTCGCGACAGCCTCGAGAAGGCGATGAAGATCCTCAAGCAAAAGATGTCCAAAGAGGGCATCCTGCAGGAGCTCAAGCGTCGCCGGTTTTACGAGAAGCCGTCGGTGAAGAAGAAGCGTAAGACGCGAGAGGCTCGCAAGCGCCTCCGGCGCGAGATGAAGCGCCGGGTGACTCCGGCCCCGCCACGCTCGTGACCCTTTTGGGGTGACCCTTTTGGGGTGACTAGTGTCCGAGTGGGTCGAAATTATCGTTCCTGTAGGCGCGGCTGACGTCGACGACGTCGCCGCACTACTTGCGTCCGATGTCAAAGCCGCTGCTGCGGGAACAGAGCAACGTGGCGACGAGATCGTCTTCTGGGTTGATCCAGCGGACGTCGCGAGCGCTGTCCTGGAGACCCGCGATGCGGTGGCTCGCTGGGCCGCGAACGGCGCGAACCTGGACCCGTCACGCGTGCGCACCGCCGAGGCGGTGCCCGAGACCGAGTGGCGCGATGCCTGGAAGCGCTACTTCAGGGTCAGCCGGCTCACCCGGCAGTTCGTGGTCGTGCCGAGCTGGGAGCCGTACACCGCGCAGGCGGACGACGTCGTGATCGACCTCGATCCCGGCATGGCGTTTGGCACCGGCACGCACGCGAGCACGCAACTCGTCCTCGAGGAGCTGCAGACGCTCGCCGATGGAGGGCTCGCGCCAGACCGCGTGCTCGATGTCGGCTGCGGCTCCGGCATCCTGTCGATCGCGGCGGTGAAGCTGTGGCCGAACACGGCCTGCATCGCGGTTGATAACGATCCGATCGCGGTCGCGGCGACGCTCGAGAACGGCGCGCGCAACAAGGTCACGATCGAGACGGCCATCACGCCGCTCGCCGAGATCGCCGGGACGTTTCCGCTCGTGCTCGCGAACATCCAGGCGCACGTCCTGCGCGAGCTCAAGGCGGACCTCGTCTCGCGCACCACCGGCACGCTGATCCTGTCGGGCCTCTTGACGCCGCAAGCACAGCCGCTCGCCGACGAGTTCGTCGCTGCCGGGCTGCGCCTCGTCCACGTTCGACCGAGCACGACCGATCCACAGTGGTCGACCGCCGTGCTTTCGGCGAAATGAGAAGCTTCGTCGATCCGGTCTCGCTGACGACCGGAGAGATTTCGATCACCGGCGAAGAACATCACTACCTCGGCCGCGTCCGCCGCGTCCGGGTCGGTCAGGCGATCGAGCTCGTCGACGGCGCTGGCAAACGCGCGACCGCGAAGATCGTACGGATGACCGAGACCGAGACCGTGGTCGAGGTCGAAGAGGTCGAAGAGGTCGAAGAGGCCGCACCGCACGTCCGCATGCTCCTGCCTCTGATCAAGGGCGACCGGATGGATGGCTGCCTCGAGAAGCTGACCGAGGTCGGCGCGAGCGAGCTGATCGTCTGGCAGGCCGAGCGTTCGGTGGTCCGGCTCGATGCCGCGAAGCGCGATGCCCGGGTCGCTCACTACGCCGGCGTGGTCGCCGCCGCGGCCCGGCAATGCGGCCGGGCGCGGGTGCCGGGGCTCCGGTTCACCGCCACCCTCCGTGAGGTCCTGCGAGCGCTCCCCGTCGGTGACCGGTTCGTGCTGGATCCTACGGCCGAGCGGGGTCAGCCAACCGGAGCTGCCGACGTGACCCTGATCAGCGGTCCCGAAGGAGGGTTCAGCTGGGTCGAGCTCGACCAGCTGGCGACTGCCGGATTTCTGGCGCTTGGCCTCGGCCCCCGGGTGCTCCGGGCCGATACAGCCCCGATCGTCGCGGCTGCGCTGATCCGGGCCGCGACAGCCAGCTAAGCCGGCTATTTGCCTTCCGAACCTCGCGCACCGTATAAGATCAGGATGACGGACGAGCCTTCAGCGCTCGAGCGGCCGTCGCGCCCCAGCAAGCGCGAAGCCGCATCGGTGTACGTGATCGGCTTCTGGCGGCGCCTCGCTGCCGCGGCGATCGATTTTGCGATCGTGATCCCCGCAGCCGTGATCGTGACGATGCTCGCGAGCAAGATCGCGAGCATTCATCTGCCGCCTTCGAACCTCCACTTGTACGATCTCGATCTGTGGCTCGATCTCGTGATCGCGACCGATCCTGCGCTCGTGATGGGCCTCGTGTTGTTCATCGCGATCGGCCTGGTCTATCTGCTCGTCTTCCACGTCGTTCGCGGCCGCACACTCGGCATGCAGCTGATGAAGATGAAGGTGATCGACGTCTATGGCGATCCGCCCTCGCCAGCGCGTTGTGTGGCGCGCTGCGCCGGATATCTCGCGAGCGGAGCCACGCTGCTACTCGGCTTTCTGTGGATCGGCTTTGATAGCGAGAAGCGCGGACTTCACGACTGGATCGCCGGCACTTACGTGATCCGAGCAAGCGATTCCTGATGATGAGGTCATGCCGAGCCGGCTGAGCTCTCTGCTCGTGCGCGACGGCCTCGTGGGCGTGAAGCGTATGGAGAAGGCGTTCCAGCGCCAGGTCATCTACGGCGGCAGCCTCGACACGATCCTGCTCGAGATGAACCTCGTGCCCGAGGATCGCCTGACCCAGTATCTCGCGCTCGCTTCGGGTTTGCCGCCCGCGAAGCGCGACGAGTACGAGCGGATCGAGCCCGATGCGCTCGCGCTGGTCGGCGGGGATATCTCGTTGCAGTTTCGCGCGGTGCCGCTCCAGCTCGGCTCGGCAGGCGGGGCCGGCGATAGCCAAGCGCTGCGCGTGCTCGTGTGCTCGCCGCTCGAGATCGACGAGCTCGAGGATCTCGCGGACCTTCTGGATCGGCCGCTCCAGCCGCTGATCACGCCGGAGTATCGCTGGCACCTCGCGCACGCGTATGCCTACAAAGCGGAACCGCCGGCGCGCTTCACGACGCTGTCGCGCACGCTCGAGATCGAAGCGACGCCAACGCCCGTCGGTCGCGCGCGCAGCGTGATCGTCGAGCAGACCCTACCGATTCCGAATGCGACACGCACACCGGCGTCTGCCGCGGGCCCTCTGCCCGTGCCCCAGCCGATCGCACCCGACGCCAAGACCATGAAGGTCGGCGCGGTCACGCCGGTGCTCGAGGAGACCAAAAAGCGCGACACGCTCGTCGGCATCAACGTGCCCGTCGCAGCGCCGATGCCGCCGCGCTCGCGGCCTCTGAGTGAACGCCCGGCCGCGCGGCCGCGGCCGCGGCCGCGCAACGACGGCGTTCCGGAAGAGCCGTTCATCGCACCGCAGATCACGTTCGTCCCGTCACAGATGACGATTCCGGTGACCGCGCCAGCGACCGTCACGCCCGTGCCGTCGCGCGCGAACCGCCGCTCCGAGCCGATTCCGACCCAGGGTCGAGATAGCCCGCTCGCGATCGTCCGCGCTCGCGAATTGCTCGCGACCGCCGAGGATCGCGACACCGTGTTCCTCACGCTCCTGCGCGCGGCCCGCTCGAAAGCGCGCTATGCGGCGCTGCTCACGGTGCAAGGAGGGGCCGCGATCGGGCGCGTCGCGCTCGCCGAAGCAGGTGTCGATGTTGGTGCGATCGCGAACGTGCTCGTGCCGCTCGACGTGGTGTCGCCGTTCCGCAGTGTCATCAACAACCAGCAGCCTCACATCGGCGCGCTCGGCTCCGGGGACGCCGGCATCGACGCGATGATCATGAAGCTCGGCGGCTCGCTGCCACCGTCGGCGCTGATCCTGCCGATCGTGCTGCGCGACCGCGTGGTCGCGATCGTCGTCGCGCATCGCGTGCACAGCGATCTCAAGCTCGTCGATATCGCGGAGCTGTTGCCGCTCGGTAGCGCCGCCGCCGATGCGCTCGGCCGCCTGATCGTCAAGCACAAGGCCGCCGGTTATCGCGTGCCCCAGGCGGATACCGGCATTCCGGTCGACGCGAGCGACATCGATACGAAGAAGCACGTGAAGAGCGCGCCCGCCGAGTGGAGCGCGCCGCCGATCGTGGCCTTGCCTCCCCTTCAGGAGGAGCTGGCCGACGATGCCGAAATCTCGATCACGACCGACCCACCGCGCCCGATCGAGGAGGTCGTCGACCGGATCGAAGCGGCTCGAGAAGGCGGCGCCGAAGACGAGCTCAACGAAGCGGTCGAGCGCGCGGTCGAAGCGCTCGGTGCGCTGATGCGAAGGTTCCCGGGCACGCTGCGTGTCGATCGGTTCTCGGTCGCGGGCCGACCGCTGCGCGCCGCACAGTACGGCGGCTTGCTCGAGCTCGTGGTGCGGCTCGGCTCGGTCGCTTCGGAATTGCTGATCGACAAGATGAGCGATCCGAACCGCGACGTGCGGTTCTTCGCGACGATCTGCGCCGCCGAGCTCCGCCCGCGCAGCGCAGTATTCGCGCTCGTCGAGCGGTTGTTCGATCAGGACTACGGCGTGCGCTCGACCGCGATCGAAGCCTTGTCTGGTTATCCGCTGCAGGAGCTATCGCAGCCGCTCGCGCGCGTGCGCCGTGCGATCCATTCGAGCGAGCCCGAAGTCGTCGCGGCGTCGACCGCCGCGATCGTCGCGCTCGGAGATACCGATGCGATCGGCGACTTGATCGGCGCGATCGAGCGCTCGGACCGTGGTGGCGAGCACGTCAGGAAGGCGCTGATCGCGCTGACCGCCCAGGACTTCGGCACGAACGAGCGCAGGTGGCGCAAGTGGTACGAAGGCGCCCGGCGCGGCCACCGCATCGAGTGGCTGATCGACGGCCTCGGCCACAAAGAAGATGCGGTTCGAGAAGCCTCGATCCAGGATCTCCGGCGGTTGACCGGCGAATACTTCGGCTACCACCACGATCTGCCTCGCAAGGACCGCGAGACCGCGGCCGAACGCTGGCGGGCGTGGTGGAAGGCGACTGGAATGCGCCGGTTCGTGCTCCCGAAAGAAGACGAGCGGCTTCGCCCGACTGGCGTGCTGCCATCTCGCAGCGACGGCAAGTAGCGGTATGCTCGCGGCGTGCGCGCCTTAGCCCTCGCCTTGTTTGTCACCGCCTGTCACGCCTCGGCCACCGTACAGAACACGATGCCGGTCGCGAACATGCAGTTCTATCACTCGGTCGCCGTGCGCGTTCGCTCGAATGTCATGGGGTACCAAGGCTTCGGCCAGTTCCTCGAGCAGAGTGTGAACAGTAACCTGCGCCAGAAGTGCGGCTTCGCATCTGTCGGCGGCGCGAACGACAGGGCCGAGCTCGTGCTCGACCTCACGATCACGAAGGCCGGCAAGGATAGTGGGTTCATCACGATCCAGAACCAGACCGTGATGGAGGCCTTGCTCGTCCTCTCCGATGGCCAGAACGGCGACTTGCTCGGCACCGCGAAGATCAGCGGCAACTCCGCGGCAATGACGACCAGCGGCTCGAACCCCGACCAAGAAGCAGTCGAGGTGGTCGGCAAGGCCGTCGCCGATCTGCTCGCGAAATCGGGTTGCAGCGGTCCACGCATCGCGCGCGCCGAGCCGCCAAAGGTCGAAGCGCCGCTGCCTGGTGTTGACGAGAGTCATCGCGGCGAAGCCGAGAAGCTCAACGAGGATGGCAAGAACCAGATGTTCGGCGCGCACATGCCCGAAGCACTCGCGCTGTTCCAGCAAGCAGATCGGCTGCTACCGGATGCGCGCTACCAGTTCAATGTATGCCTCGCGCTCGGCGTCATGGAGAAGTGGGACGACGCGATCGGCGCCTGCAACAAGGCGAAGTCGATGAACGCGAAGCCCGAGCTCGTGGCGAAGATCGATCGCCGCATCGAAGCTCTCCAGAAGCATCAGTAGACGAACCGGGACCGCTAGTTCGAGGCTACGAGCACGATGTCGGCGGTCGAGGTCAGCGGATCGGAGACCAAGCGCACCGAGACGGTTTCCGGCTTGCCGCGCGAGGCGAGCCGGGTGGTCAAGGCAGCGCGTGCTTGCTCGAGCCGATCCGAGCGCACGACATCGCCGCGACCGATCGTCATGATGCCGGTCTCGCTCGCATGCGCGCCGGTGACCTTGACCTCGCGGACGTGAAACAACGAGCCCGGCGTCAGCGCGAACGTGACGTACGCGCCGCCCGAGGCATCCAACAGCACTTGCGCCGCCTCGACCTTCGCGCCGAGGTAGCCCGATGACACGAGCGCGGCCTCGAGCGCGATGCGATCGGTCGTCAGCTTCGTGCTGTCGAGCGGGTCGCCCGTGTGCGTGACGAGCACCGAGCGCAGTGCAGCAACCGGAAGATCGCGACCTTCGAGCGCCACGCTCTGGATCTCCTGCGGGCGCGACGTGTGTGGGTCCGCGTCTGCCTGACCTTCAGGCAGCTCGCAAACCACCACCGCCGCGGCGGCGGCACACACACCGAGCACGAGAAGCTTGCGCACGAGACCCGTACCTTGCAACCGCCAGACCGGTACCAGACCGGTCCTCAAAGCCGTAAACCGCCGCCGTTTGGGGCCTGTTCTGACGGAGCCTGTAGCTGGCGTTCACACCCTGTGCCCCCCGGTCACTCGCACGCGCGAGAACAACGCTGCAGCTAGCCGGATTACTTGGTGAACGAGTAACGGAGCGACATCGAAACGTCATTGCGGTTCGCGCCTGTCGGGAACACGGCACCGGTCAGCGCCTTCGCGATGCAACGCGATTCGTCGGTCTCCTTCTCGGGGCGATGACTCGCGCTCTTGAAGTGACCGTCGCGCGAGATGCTGATCAGCATGTCGACGCGCGCCGACGTCGTCAAACACTTATCGACATCGGTCGCCCGGATTACCGACGCGTAGTCGTCATCGCGTGCGGCCATCGGTGGCGGCGGCACGAGCTTCGGCGCGTCCGAGCAGCGCAACGGAGTGAGGAGCGGAGACGCTGTTCGCTCCCCGTGGCCGCGATGATGGTGATGCGGGGGGCGCAGCGCGAAGCCTGCAGCAGCGACCGCAAGGACGACCGAACCAATGCCGAACCAACGTTCCGCGAGCATCTGCCGAGCATGACACGCAAGAGAGCGAGCGGATCAGGAATCGAGGCCGCGGAGCAGCGCATCGCGAATCGCGTCGTAGCTCTCGGGCAGCTCGATCGGTGTGTTGCGAAACTTCGGCGCCGGTGCCTCGGCGAGTGTGCCCTCGTGATAGCCGATCTTGAAATCGGCGAACTTGAGGCCGCTCGCCGTCGAGACCACGACCGCGCGCTGGTCCTTCGTGACCTCCCCGCGCGCCGCGAGCTTGCCGAGGGCCGCGAGCGCGACGCCCGTGTGGGGGCATGTAAATAAGCCGCTGCGATCCGCGTGCGCCGACGCATCGGCGAGCTCCGCCTCGGTCACACTCTCGACCACACCCTCGAACGCCCTGAGCACGCGCACCGCCTTCGCGAAGCTCACCGGGTTCCCGATCTGGATCGCCGAGGCCAGCGTGGTCTTCGCCTTGATCGGCGCGAGCTCCGCCCAGTTCGCGCGGTAGCTCGTGTAGAGCGGATTTGCATGCGCGACCTGCGCGACGCAGATTCTCGGCCGCTTCGTGACCAAGCCGAGCGCGTGCAGCATCTCGAAGCCCGCGCCGAGCGCCGAGACATTGCCGAGATTGCCGCCCGGAATCACGACCCAATCCGGCACGTCCCAATGGAACTGCTGCGCGAGCTCGATCGCGACGGTCTTCTGACCTTCGAGCCGCAGCGAGTTCATCGAGTTCGCGAGGTACACGCCTTCGCGATCGGCGAGCTCTTGCACGAGCTTCATGCAGCCATCGAAGTCGGTATCGACGGCGAGCACGAGCGCGCCCATCGCGAGCGGCTGGACCAGCTGTGCGGTCGAGATCTTGCCGCGCGGCAGGATCACGACCGCGCGAATGTTCGCCGCCGCGGCATACGCGGCGAGCGCCGCTGACGTATCGCCCGTCGACGCGCAGGCGATCGCGCGAAGGTTCGCGCCGTTCGCGATCATCTGCTTGACCATCGACACGAGCACGGTCATGCCGAGATCCTTGAACGAGCCCGAGTGCGACGTGCCGCACTGCTTGACGCGGACATCGCCGAGCCCGATCTCGCTCGCGTAGCGCGGGATCTTCGTGAGATGCGACGTGCCTTCGCCGAACGTGACGATATTCTCCGCGCGCAGCTGCGGCGCGACCCACTCGTGCTTGGCCCAGACGCCGCTCGCATACGGATCATCCACCGAGCGCCAGCGCGTCTGGAACGTCCGCTTCCATTCGGCGGCAGATGTCTCGCGCAGTGCGGCGAGATCGTGCGCAACCTCGAGCAGGCCACCACATCGGGGGCAGCGATAGATCACCTGCTCGAGGGAGTAACTTCCCGAGCAACCTGCGATGCATCGAAACACGGCCGACGGCGCCATGCCCCAGGTTACTCCGGTAGCGACTGCCAACCGAGTAGCCACACCGGATCTTCCAGCGCGGCGATCGCGAGCGAATACCTGCGATCGGTCAGGACCGCGCGCAGGGTGACGGCATCGCGGCGCACCTCGATGACCTCGAAATGGCATTCGCCCTCGCTCTCGGCCAAAAGGTGCGCTCGCGGTCCAGCGCGAACCCATCAAGAACCGCCGTTGCACGCGCGCCATGATCGTTTGTAACCCGAAGCCCACTCGGTGCAACCAAGCGCATGCTCGCACCTGGCAAGACTGTCGAAGTGTTCTACGACGGCGCGTGCCCGCTCTGCATGCGCGAGATCCGCATGCTCATGCGCAAAGATAGAGCAGCGAAGATCGAGTTCACCGATATCGCCGCGCCCGCATTCGATCCAGCAGCGGTCGGCACGACGATGAAGGACCTCATGTCGAAGATCAAAGGGCGGCGGCCCGACGGTTCGTGGATCGAAGGCGTCGAGGTATTTCGCCAGCTCTACACCGCGATCGGCTGGGGTCGCATCGTCGCCGTGACGCGGTTACCTGGCATCTCGCAGCTGCTCTCGCTCGGCTATCGCTGGTTCGCCAAGAACCGCTTGCGGCTTACCGGTCGCTGCGAGCCCGAGGGCGCGTGCGAGCTCCCGGCGAAGGCATAGCTCGGCTCAGGTCTTCGGTTTCGCGCGGATGATGACCTGGTTGTCTTTGACGACGACCGAGAAATCCACGCCCTTGGCTCGGTACTGCTCCATGATCTTTGGAGCCTGCGCGTTGATCGTCTTCAGCAGCTTGTTGTGCTCGCCGGGACCGATCTGCTCGCCGACCATCTCCTTGGCTTTGACGTATGTCGCGTAGAGCGCATTGACGTCGGCGTCGGTCATGCCGGGAGGTGGCTTCTGCGGCGCTGCCGCGGGTGGCCGCGCACCGGTAACCGGCTTGGTCGTGGGCACGCCTTGCACGCCTGTCGACGGCGTCTTCGTCACGATCACCGCGGATTCGGGCCTCGCCGGTGCGGGAACCCCGCCGGGAGGCGTGACGGTGCTCGCAGGCACTCGCGCCGCGGGTGCGCGACCGACGGCCGGTAGCGGTTGGGTTTCGGCGGACGCCGGGACGATCGGCGTTGGCACCGCACTCGGCAGCGGTGAATTGAACGGCGACAGCTTCCTGATCGCGGGCATGCCGATCGTAGGCGTGAGCGACGTGGGCCGCATCGGCGGTCCCGCACTCGGCGTCGGCTGCTTCGGCGGGGGGGGAATCGTCCCCGGTTTGGGAATCGCCGGGATCCCGACCGGCGGTGTCGCGAACTTTTCGCGCGGAAACGGGCCGTGCAGCGATTCCACAGGCACCGAGCCACGCGCGGCCGCCGCGCCGGGGATGATCGGAATCGGGCGCGACATCTGCGACGAGGCCGTGGGCGACGAGATACGACCACCAGTGGCCGGCACGGTCGCGCCAGAGCTCGGCGGAGCTGGTGTGATCGTGGGCTGCGGACCGGTCGCGCGCGAAACCGCCGATTGCGGGCCCGCCGCGCGATCGCCCGGCACCGTCGCAACACGCTGCGGCCGGCCGGTCGCTGGATCGAGAGGCACCTGGCCGAAGGGAAAACCGGTTCGCGGATCGAGCACGGCTTGCGCGCCCGTCGTTCGACCGGCCGGTGTTGGAGGCGGGGACGGAGCTGCCGTCGCAGCGCGTGGCTGCTGACGCAGCGGCGCACCGCCGTTCAGATCGAGCGGCGCGTGGTTTCCTGTCGGGCTGTCGTCGTCGGTCTGGGTCGGGGGACGCGCGAGCGCAGACTGCGCCCCCGTCGCGCGACTGGGAATCGGCGGCGGTGCCGCGCGCCGCCCACCGACCGGCGAGCCGATCGCGGGGGTGACCGCTTCGTTCTGCGTATCGGGTCGCGCGAGCGGCTGGCTGCCGGAGGTCGGCGTGTTCGTGGCGGCGCGTGGCAGTGGCGGGGGAGCTGTGCCCTGGCGAATCAGCTCATTGCGCGTCGTCGACCGACCGCGCGGATTGGTGGTCGGGCTCTTCGTGCGCGGCGCCGTGGTGATGGCGGAGCCCCGGCGTTCGGGCTTCGCATCGCTCTGCTGTTCGACCTCGGCGAAGAACGCGTCGATATCGAAATCGCCTTCCGCGGCGTCGAGCAGGTGCGAGCCATCGGTGCCTTTGAGCTTGCGACGAATCTCCGTCGGCTCTTTGATCATCGCGATGAAATCGGCGTCGGCCTCGGGCGGTAGTTGCTCGCCGGCTTCGTCGAGCGCTGCGCCGCGTGCCTCGGCACCGGCGGCCTGGCGCCGGCGCGCCTGCGCGAGCGCGGCATCGCGATCGCGCATGACTTGATCGCGCATGCGCTTGGGCATTGCCGCGAGGATCTCTTCGGGCACCTCGGCGCCGCGTGCGATCGCATCGCGGCCAACCTTCTGGAGCTGGCGGGCGTAGGTGCCGTTCTCGATCTGGCGCAGAGTCCGCCGCCAGTACGAGTTATAGGAGCCAAACTTTTGAGTGAGCGTCGCGAGCCGGTAGCGAACACCGGTGTTGCGCAGATTCATCTGGGTCAGGTCACGGATCTTGCGCTCGACATCGTTGTGGATGAACGAAGGCGCCTGCTTTTGAATCCCCAGGAAGTACTGTTCGTACAGGGTCTTGAGCCGATCGAGGGTCTTGTCCAGATTGTCGAGGAGCTCCTCGACATCGGTGTCTGACGCCTTCGCCGGTCTGGTAGCCACCCTGGGATCAGGATAGCAGCTCTGCTATAGCGTCGGCGGCCCCGTCCGTGTCCGTCATCTATTTCATGCTCAGCGTTGGTGTCCTCGTGGTCATCCACGAGGCCGGGCACTTCGTCGCGGCCAAGTTGCTGGACGTCAAGGTGCTCCGGTTCTCCTTCGGGTATGGCAGGCCGCTGGTCCGGGCCCAGCTCGGTGAGACCGAGTACCAGATCGCGGTGTTCCCGATCGGCGGTTACGTACGGATCCTGGGCATTGAAGGGGAACCGTCCGGTTCGGAGCCTGCGAACAACGCTGATGTAGGGCGGAGCCTCGCGAGCCGGCCGTTATGGCAGCGGCTCACGATCATTCTTGCCGGCCCGGCCGCGAACCTCGTGCTGCCGATCATCATCTACTTCGCGTTCTATTCGGCGCACACGATGGTCGGCGCACCGGTGATCGGCGACGTGCTCGATAGCGGCGTCGCCCGGCGCGCGGGCTCGAACCCGGTGATCGCGTGGTCGAGATCGACGGCTCCGCCGTGCACTACTGGGAAGACATCGAGCACCGCGTGCAATCGGCGCCCGGCAAGGAGCTCCATGTCCGGTTCACGCGCAACGGCAAGGTGTTCGAGCGCTACCTCACGCCGATCGAAGAGACCGTGTGGTCCAAAGATCGCGACGGCAAAGAATCGGTGCAAGGTCGGGTCGGCATCACGTACGCGCCGTTCGTGCCCCTTGTCGGCGTGATCGACGAGCAATCACCGGCGGCACGCGCCGGGCTGCGCACGCACGATCTCGTGATCAGCATCGACGGCCAGCCGGTGCGCAACTGGAGCGATGTCCAGCGTCACCTCGGCAAGATCGCGCGCCGCACGAGCCTGGTCTATTTTCGCGGCAGCGAGTTGCCTGGCATTCCGGCCGTCGAGCTCCTCGCCCCGGGCTTCGCGGATCTCGTTCCCGATACGCAGATCGATCCGACCTTGAAGCGCGAGAGCTACACCGGCATCGAGCACGCGGAGATGTTCGTCGCGCGGGTCGATCCGGGCTCGCCTGCCGACGGTGCCGGGCTCAAGATCGGCGACCTCGTCGTCGCGCTCGACGAGAAGCCTGTCGTCCACTGGATGGACCTCGATCAACGGTTGCAAGCCGAGCCGACCAGGACGTTCCACGTCACGTGGAAGCGCGCGGCCGCCGCCGGCAAGACCGAGACGATCACGGCCGAGCTCACCCAGGTCTGGCGCAAGGAACTCGACGAGTACGATCACACGGTCACGCGCCTCGTGTTTGGCGCGCACAACGATGTCGATCGCGGCACCGGTGCGATGACGCCCGTCGAGGGTCGCTTCGGCTACGCGTTCGGCAAAGCGATCGATCGCACCGGCGACACGATCCGCACGATGGTCACCGGGTTCTTCCACATCCTGGGCGGCGACAAGCCGACCGAAGCGCTCGGCGGCCCGCTGATGATGTATCGGGTGGCGAAAGTGTCCGGAGATCAGGGCTGGGACACGTTTTGGCTGATGATCGCGCTCATCAGCATTAACCTTGGCCTCATCAACCTGCTACCGATACCGATGCTCGATGGCGGTCATCTCCTCGTGTTCGGCATCGAAGGTGCGCGGCGCAAGCCGCTATCGCCGAAGGCGCGTGTCCGAATCCAGCAAGTCGGTCTCGGCATCATCGTGTTGATCACGATCCTCGCGTCACGCAACGATGTCGTGCGGTACCTACTCCGATGATCGTCCTGGGAATGGATACGTCCACCCGCTTCGCGAGCGTGGCGCTCGTCGATGCCGAAGATGGCCGCGTGCTCGCCGAACGCACGAGTGACGATCACGGCCGCGGCTCCGAGCTGCTGCTGTTGGTCGATGCTGCCTGCAAAGAAGCAGGGCTCGGGCCGCGCGATATCGGCGCGGTCGCCGTCGGTGCCGGGCCCGGTTCTTTCACCGGCCTGCGGATCGGCATGGCGACCGGGAAGGGCATCGCGTTTGCCAATGGCTGCCCGCTGTGGGCCGTGTCCTCGCTCGCGGCGCTGGCGCACGAACCGCTGCTCAAGCGCGAGCTGATCACGGTGGTCTCGGTCCTCGATGCGCGCAAGGGCGAGGTCTATGCAGGTGCCTTTTGGCGTGACAACGATTGCACCGTCGTGATGCGCGAAGAGACCGTGATGCATCCCGACGAGCTCAACTCGTGGATGCCCGCAGGTTGCCGGATCCTTGGCGATTTCATCGAATGGCACGACGGCCACGACGTCAGCTTCCCGGCGACTCCGAGCGGCCGTGCGGTCGCACTGCTCGCACTCGAAGGTCCGCGCGTCGATGTCACGACGACCGGCGCACCGACGTACATCCGACCCTCGGAGGCCGAGGTGAAATATCCCGACGGCGTGCCGGGAGCGCTCCCGAAACGCTGAGCCCCCCACCGCGAAAAACATGCGCTAGGATCGAGGTGTGGGAACACTCGAACCGAAGCCGGAAGTGCTTGCCGAGCTCACCGCTGAACACCGCCGTCTCGACGCGCAGGTGCAACAACTCGAGAAGCGGCGCGCGCCGACGCCCGCCGAGCGAACCGAGATCGCGAACCTCAAGAAGCAGAAGCTGCTGACCAAGGAGCGCATCGCTCGCCTCGGCTCCTGAACCGGGGCATGGTTCGGGCGTGAGCTTCACACCCGAGCAGATCGAGAAGATGCGAGCCATCGGGCTGCGCCTCGATAAAGCAGGCACGTTCTGGCAGGAGGGCGCACCGGTCACGCATGCGCGCCTCCGCCTGGCGCTGCTCCGCTGGCTCGATGTCCGCGACGACGGTCGCGACATCGTCAAGCTCGACGACACGCGCTACGCGTACGTCGAAGTCGAAGATGCTCATCTGCGCGCGCGCGCGGCACACTGGCGCGACGATCGCTGCTTCATCCTGTGGGACGACGACGAAGAGTACGAGCTCGACTACGCGTCGCTGCGCCAGGCTCCCGATCACGCGCTCTACGCCATCGTGCGGAATCTGCGCGGTCGGATCGCCGGGCCCGCATATCACGCGGTCGCCGAACGCATCGTCGAGGAAGCAGCCGGCTTTGCGTTGGTCGCCGCCGGCCGCCACTGGCCGATCGACCATGCGGCGTGAGCGCGACGATTTCGTGCAAAGTTGGCCAGCGACTCCCCACTCAGAAGTATGAGACCCCTTCGCCCCCTCGTCTCGCTCGTGCCAGTGCTCCTGGCCGGATGTGCAACGCTGCTCCCTGGTTCAGCGGATGCCGGCCCCCAACGCGGCCAGCCCGCGGCCGCCCCAACGCGGTCGGCGAGTGCGGCCGTGACCCAGGCCGCCCAGGGTAACACCGGCCCCATCCCGGATTCGCCCTCCATGTCCGGACTGACGGTGGATAACAACATTGAGTTTGCCCAGACCGTGCTGGCCAACCACCGGCCCTTCACGGCTGGCGAGCGCACGGCCGATGCTGATTACTTCTACCGCTTCAACCGCGACGGCTACCACGCCCCCATCCAGTACACCTGGGACCGGCCTTACGTGGCCTTCATCACCCCCCGACACTACTACTTATTTTCGGTAATTGAGAATTTCAGCGAGGAAATGCATTCCTACTACGACCCCACGGAAACGAGCAACCGTTACGCCCGGGCGAAGATGCTCAAGATAAAGGAAATGCACTTTACGACCACCCCCCAGCCCGCCCCGGATAAGTACGCGGGGCATTCGGGCTATGTGCTGTCCTGGGACGCCGCCACGGGGGTGCTCACGGCGGCCATCTCCGTGGCTCCCGGCAACCGGGGCATCTCCAACTTCAACCGCGAAGACCTGAAGGCTTTTATTGACGACAACATCAAGTAACACTCTTTTTCTATGCGCGCGCGAAGGCAGCGCTGCTCCGCTACAGCGAGGAGAAGAAGCAGGAGCAGATCGACCAGGACAAGCAGCGCAAAGCCGCTCCGCCGCCGCCGAAGTTCTGACCACTACTTGCGATTGACGACGGCCATGATCTCGTCGTCGGAGAGCACGCGATTGCCGCGCTTGGCTTCGTTGAAGATCGCGGCGACGAGATCTTTGGTCGGTTCAAAGCCGCGCTTCTTCAACCAGTAGATCACGTTCGATTCACCAGAATAGTGACCGATCTCGATCTCTTGCTCCTTGCCGAAGGTGCCGGCGGGAACCCCGGAGTAGATCCGGTCCGCGAGCCACGCATCGCCCTTCTTCTCGGCCTTGATGATCGCGGCGGCATGGACGCCGGTCGCGGTGCGAAACGCGTCGCTGCCAGCGAGCGGATACTGCGGATGGATCGGCACGCGAGTCGCGGCGGATGCGGTCTTGCACCACAGCACGAGCTTCGAAAGATCGTGTTCGGGCAGCTCGCCGAGCAGCTTGAGGTTCAACAGGATCTGGTCGAGCGCCGCGTTGCCGACGCGCTCGCCGATGCCGAGCGCGGTGCCGTGGATGCGGTCGGCGCCGTACTCGATCGCGAAGATCGAATTGACCACACCGAGGCCACGATCGTTGTGGCCGTGCCAATCGATGCCGACATCGGGACGGCCGAGACCGTCGAGCACGTTGCGCGTGAACTTGAGGAGGTTGCGAATGCCGTCGGGCGTGACATGGCCGACCGTGTCGCACACGATCAAGCGCGAGGCGCCGTGCTCGACCGCATTCGTGAACAGCTTCGTGAGCACCTCGGGCCGCGACCGCGTGGTGTCTTCGGTGACGTATGCGACCGGCAGGTTGTACTTGCGACCGAGATCGATCGCATCCGCCGACAGCTTCATCATCTTCGCGAGGTCCCACTCCTCGGCGTACGCCCGGATTGGCGAGCTACCGATGAAGCACAGGATCTCGATCTCGATGCCGACCTTCTGCGAGATGTCGACCACGGCCTGGACGTCGCCGAGGTGCGTGCGCGCCGCGCACGAGGCCTTGATCTTGAGCTTCGCATCGCGGATGTGCTCGGCGATGGTGGTGACGTCTTCGACTGCGCGCTTGCCGGCACCGGGCAAGCCGATATCGGAGGTGTCGATGCCGAGGCTGTTCGCGAGCTCGGTCAGCTTGATCTTGTCGTCGATCGAAGGGTCGACGACGGACGGCGACTGGATACCGTCGCGCAGCGTCTCGTCGAGGAACTGGATCCGACGTTTCGGTGAGATCTTGGCGACCTTCTCGATCGAATTCCAGTCGTAGATCAGATCGGTTTCTGCGGTCTCGGTTTGGCTCGGCATCGCAACCTCACATCACGGAATGAAGGATCAGGATCAATACAGCCGTCGCGCCGACGATGATCGCCAGCATCAGAAACCAACCGAGCACGAGCCCCGCTGCGGCCATGCCGAGGCCGAGCAGCCAGTACGTGCTCGAGTGTTCTCTACGCGCGATCGCGACGAGCGCCGCGATCGAGGTCACCGCGAACGCCGGCACGCTGATCCGCCAATCGGGCGTGGCCCACAGCTGATCCTGGGTGACCGCGACGACGGTGAACGCGAGCATGCCGAGCACGAGCGCGAGAGCGCCTGCCGCGTGCTTGGCAAGCCACTGGTTCGGCACGGGGCCGAAGTGGTCGGGCTTCGCGAGGGGGTCGAGCACCGCTCATGTATAGCGCACGGACCTGGGTTTTAGGTATTCAACCCGAGTTGCCGACGCAGCGTCACGTGCGAGACGCTGTACGCGAATTCGAGGATGTCGCGCTCGAGCTCGCCGACCTCGCGTGCGCCGGCGAATGCGGCGGGCACGTCACCCGAGAGCAAGAGTCCTGCACGGTCCGCGGTGCGCGACAGGCTCTTGGCCCACACCGAGAGGTTGAGGCCACCACCGCTCTTGGACAGCAGGCGCAACGCGGAGGCACGTGCGGCCTCGCGGGAGCTCGGTTGAAGCGAGCGAATGGCGGCGTCCGCGCGCGTCGCGAGTGGATCTTCGTGCCCGAGATCGGTGCCCGCCGCCTCGCGCACGATCGCGAGAACGATCGCCTTGAGGACGCGCCCCGGGCGCGATGCACCGACCGCGCGGCCGGGCCACAGGAAGGTCATCGCGCGCGCGAGCCGGAACACCAGCTCCGGTCGCTCCGGGGCGGTCAACGCTTCATCACCGGCGACGAGCACCGGCGGATCGCAGCCGAGAACGTGGATCTGCGCACCGAGCTCGACGCGCGGATAGACCGCCGCGGGCGCGACGCCGAGGGTCTCGGCGAGCTGGTCGCGCATGTGCTTGAACACCGCGGGGAGGTCGGCTTCAGCGATTCGCTGGCTCGGATCGAGGTCGCTATCAGCGAGCGTCGTCGGCGTGAGCCAATGGACCGCCGGCGTGACCAGCTCGAGCAAGGCACCGAGCTCCGGTGAATCATCGCGATGGCGCAAGAGCGACCACTGTTGCGCGGTGAGCGGCGCGCTCGGCAGCCGCGATTCGCGCACCCGATGCTGCTCGTAGAGCTCGGTCATGCCGGCATCCGAGGTCCCGAGCGCGACCATCGTGGCAGCGGCGAGAAAGGCGGCATCGCCGTGGCCCGCCGCGACGGTGTTGCGCACGAGCGCAGCGCCGGTTTGAGTGTTGTGAAGTGCTTCGCGCCAGCCCGTACGCATCGGATCGCCGGTGTCGCGTTTGACCTCACGGCCTGCGAGCGCGGCGAGAGCAGGATGGTTCGGCGCGAGCCGCTTCGCATTGTTGATCGCTGCCGAAGCGCCGGCCTGATCGTCGAGATGATCGAGATAGACCTTCGCGAGCCGCAGCCACGCCGAGGCCTCGGGCATGCCGCCCTTGCCACGCAGCCGGAACAACACGCGCTTGATCACGCGCTCGAGCCGACGCAGCTCGCCCGTGGCGACGAGCAACATCTCGATCGTCGCGATCGCATCGGTGCGGGTGGGATCGAGATCGATCGCGCGCTCGAGATGAAACAGCGCGCCGGCATCGTCGGTACGTAACGCAGCATCGACGCGACCTTTGTAATCGTGCGACGCCGCGTGGTCTGGATCGCTCGACAGCGCCTGATTGAGATGGCTGCGCGCGGCATCCGCGGCCTCGAACCTTGCCGCCGGTGTCGCCGCATTCCACAGCGCCCATCCGAGCGCCGCGTGATAATCGGCTTCGTTCGGCGACCGCGCGATCACGGTCTTCAGGAGGCCGATCGCGCGCGGCCACTCCTTCTTGCCCATCGCATCCTCGGCGAGCTTGAACTGGAGCTCGGTATCGAGCGCCGGCGCAGCTTGCACGAGCTCGCCACCTGCGAGCTCGCGATCGTAGGCCGTGCGCTTGCGCGCATCGGTGAGCGCGGCATGCGCGGAAGCGTACGCCGCACGAATCTCGGCGACCTTCGCGTTGTCGCGCGCGTCGGGGATCGTGTTCACGAGCTGCTCGAACAGCGCCAGCTTGATCTGATACGAGTCCGCGATGTCGTCGGTGCTCGCATCGCGATCGACGAGCAGCGCCGCGTAGTGGTCGGCACCACGCAAGCGCTGATGCTCCGCGCTGATCGCCGTACGCGTCGACGCGACGTGCTCTTGCTGCGCGCTGACTTCGGCGAGCTCGATCACGCCGGAATCCTCGGCGTCACCTTCCATGACTTCCAGAGGTGTCGCGCCGGGAGCCGCCTTGGTCTGCGTGCCCTCCTCGTCGTCAAACAACATGTCGTACAAGTTCGCATCGTCTGGAGCGACCGCCGGCAGGATCTCGAAGTTGACCGAAGGCGCACCCGCGGGCCGCGCGCCGAGCCCGATCGCGACTTGCTTTGTCACGATCGCATCGCACAACAGCAAGCAATCGACCGCCGTGCGCGCCTGCAGGCGATCGCCGTGCGCCCTTTCGATCTCGCTGATCGGTGCACCGGCGCTGAGCGCAGCAAATGACCGCTCGCCCATCAGCTTTTTGAGCTCGTGGCGCAGATGCGTGCCGCGCTCGGTTAGCTCGAAGCTCATCCCGTCGAGGCGCGATAGCCGCGACAGATCCTCGCTCGCCGTCTCGACCAGACCACCGAGTACGATATCCAGCATGCGCAGCTGCATGCCTTCGACTGCGAGCTCCGCGTCATCGAACCGCCACGCGCCTTGCGGCCAGCGCAGCGCTTGCACGAGCTTGTGTCGCGCTTGCTTGGCGAGCTGCTCGATCAGTTGCTCGACGCCGAGATATTGCAGTGCAACGAGCGCCTCGCCGAGCTTGCCACCGAGCGTCGCTGCGCGCTGCACCGCTTGATGGTGCTGGTGCTCGCTGATCACGCCGCTCGTGACGAGAAAATGCCCGAAAGTTTCATCGCGCGGTGTCGAGGCGGCGCTGACCGGGTTGCCGTTGACGAAATCGACGACCTTCGAGACGCGGCCGCGCCGGAGTTGCAGCTTTCCCGTCGCAAGATCTTCGTAAAGATCGAGCAACACCGCTGGGAGCGGTCGCATCGCCAGCTCCCCAGAGCGCGACTGCATGGACTCGTCAAGTCTAACTCAAGCCGCGACGTGACACGCAGCGCGAGTGCCGTTCCCGAGCACGCGAAGCCTCGGGATTTCCTCGAAGCACGCCTTCGGTTTGTCCTTCAGGGGGCAACGAGGGTGAAACGCGCAGCCGGAGGGCGGATCGATCGGGCTCGGCACATCGCCCTGGAGCACGACCCGCGCGCGTCTGGGCGCGCCAATCGGCCCGATTCGCGCGACGGCGCCGAGCAGCGCCTGGGTGTAGGGGTGTTTCGGCGAGCGGTACAGCTCGGCTGCGAGGGCGACCTCGACGATCCGACCCAGATACATGACTGCGACGCGATCGCAGATGTGCTCCACGATCGCGAGGTCGTGCGAGATGAATAAATAAGTCAGGGCCTCCGCGGCCTGGAGGTCTTCGAGCAAGTTCACGATCTGCGCCTGGATCGAAACATCGAGCGCGCTGATCGGTTCGTCACACACGACGAGCTTCGGACCAACCGCGAGAGCGCGCGCGATGCCGACGCGCTGGCGCTGACCGCCCGACATCTCGTGCGGGTACCGCCGCGACGCATCCTCGCGCAGGCCGACCTTCGCGAGCAGGTCACGAACTTTTTCGGCACGCTCGCGCGGCGTGCCGAGCTGATGGATCTCGAGCGGCTCCGCGATCGCTGCCCCGATCGTCATCCGCGGATCGAGCGATGCGTAGGGATCCTGAAAGATCATCTGCATCTGCTTGCGCAGCGGCCGCAGTGCGCGTTGTCCGAGCGAGGTGATCGGGGTGCCCGCGAACGTTATCGATCCGGCCGTGGGCTCCTCGAGCCGCAGCAGGGTGCGCCCGAGTGTCGATTTGCCGGATCCGGATTCGCCGACGAGCCCGAGCGTCTCGCCGGCGAAGATCTCGAGCGAGATATCGGTGACAGCCTGGACCATGGCGGTGCGCCGGCTGATCGCGTGCCACGGGTGAAAGCCGGGCTGCTTCGGCCACGCGAGCTTCGTGGGGAAGTGCTTCGACAGCCCGGCGAGCTCGACGAGCGCGGTCACGCGAGCTCGTTCGGAAAGTAGCAGCGCACCTGCGCGACGCCGAGCGTGACAAGGGGTGGTTCGCTCTCGCCGCACCTCGGCTGCACCGCTTCGCAACGATCCTGGAATTTGCAGCCGACCGGCAGCTCGTGCAGCGACGGCACCATGCCGGGAATCTCGCGCAGCCGGACTCCACCGCCGCCCGTGCTCGGCACCGAGCGCAAGAGGCCCGCGGTGTACGGATGGCGCGGCCTCGCAAACAGCTCCGCGGTCGGCGCTCGCTCGACGATTCGCCCCGCATACATGACGAGCACATCCTGGCAGGTCTCCGCGACGACGCCGAGGTCGTGAGTGATCAGCAAGATGCTCATGCCGAGCTCTCGCTGGAGGGATTCGAGCAGATCGAGGATCTGCGCCTGGATCGTGACATCGAGCGCGGTGGTCGGCTCGTCAGCGATCAAGAGGTCCGGCTTGCACGCGAGCGCCATCGCGATCATCACGCGCTGGCGCATGCCACCCGACAGCTGATGCGGAAACGCGTCGACGCGCTCGCGAGGCGAGGGTATCCCGACGAGCTCGAACATCTCGATCGCGATGTTGCGCGCTTCGGCCTTGGACTTGTGCTGGTGCACGCGCACCGCTTCGCCGACCTGATCACCGACCGCGAGCACCGGGTTGAGCGCGGTCATCGGCTCCTGAAAGATCATCGCGATCCGATTACCGCGGATCGCGCGCATCTCCTCGGGCGCGAGCTTCAAGAGGTCGCGATTGCCATAGACGATCTCGCCTGCTGCGATCCGCCCGGGCGAGCCGACCAGCCGCATGATCGAGAGCGCGATCACCGATTTGCCACAGCCCGATTCTCCAACGACGCCGAGCGTGCCGCGCGCTGGAATCTCGAACGACACGCCATCGACCGCGCGGACCGTGCCGCGCTCGGTTCGGAACTCGGTCACGAGTCCTTTGATCTCGAGTAGCGCCATCCGCCTGCAGCCTAGCGCTGATGACAATCAGATAGACGCACCTGAACGAGCTCGTTCGCCTGCACGTCGATCGCGGGCCACCGTCCGGCTTCGATCGCGGGCCGCGCGGATGACCTAGGCGCGCTCGGCGTGATGGGCATGATTGTGGTGAACCAGCGCGGTGGTGACCGTGCGCGCATGCGCGACTACGCCCTGATGACACACGAGATGATGGTGCCTATCGGAACGGCCCGTGCCGAGCCGCTCGCCCTCACCGACTTCAACGTCCTCACGTTCGACGGCAAGGCGTTCCCGGCGACCGACCCACTTGTCGCCGAGATCAGTGACACGGTTCGTATTCGGATCGGTCACTTGGGTCCGATGGACCACCATCAGATTTGCCTTCACGGTAACGCATTCGAGGTCGGCGCGACCGACCGTGGCACGGTGCCACCGAGCGCTCGCGTCGCGGTGACGTCGGTGCTGGTGCGCGCGGGCACGGTACGAGTGATCGAATTTCGCCTACGGGCTGCGCG
>Ga0209511_1000904_pt1 | contig 27540 bp, 21 predicted proteins | sample SSSSmetaG_FD_184141 | JGI IMG/M metagenome (GOLD analysis project Ga0209511, IMG submission 184141) | Glacier valley bacterial and archeal communities from Borup Fiord, Nunavut, Canada, to study Microbial Dark Matter (Phase II) - ​SSSS... | ecosystem: Environmental > Aquatic > Freshwater > Ice >... | reverse complement strand
GCTGATCCCCTGGATTTTCTACATCAACGTTCCCCTCGGTATCATAGCCGTCTTCATCGCCTCCCGCTTCTTGCGCGAGCAGCGTAGTAGTAGCACAGCCCGCACTGACTGGCTGGGCATCTTCTTTTCGACCATTGGTTTCGGCTCCGTCCTCTACGCCGCCTCGATTGCAGGTGAAGAAGGCCGCGGCTGGGGCGACCCACTGGTACTGACCCTGTTCGCGGTTGGTTTCGTCGGCCTGATCCTCTTTACGATCACCGAGTTGCGGGTCAAAGACCCCGTGTTGGACATCCGCCTGTTCCAGATCAGGAGCTTCGCCCTCGCCAACCTCGTTGGCTACGTCGGCATCATCGCCCTATTTGGGGCTGAGTTCCTGCTGCCGCTCTATCTGCAAATCCTGCGGGGCAAGTCGGCCTTCGACACTGGTCTCTTTCTACTGCCGCTGGCGATCACCGCTGGCATCCTGATCCCCATCGCTGGTATTGTCGCTGACCGCATCGGGCCACGCCTGCCGCTGGTGTTGGGCTTCCTCTTGCTGGCAGTCAACACCTGGCAGTTGGCGCAGATCAAGCTGGACACCGACCTCGGTTATATCACCCTGTTGCTGATCATTCGCGGTGTGGGTTTCGCCCTGGTGATCCAAAACAGCTTCGTTGCTGCTCTGCGTGATGTGCCAGTGCAGGAGACGACCGGGGCCAGCGCACTGGTCAACTCCACGCGGCAGGTGGTGCAGGCTATCGGCGTGGCTGCCCTTGCTACTGTGCTAACCAAAGCTCTCACCCCTGGTCAGGCACCCAGCGGCACAGCTAGCGCGGCTCGTCTGGACTTTGCCAACCTCCCAGCCAACCTGCCACCGCCAGCTAGGGAAGCGATCCTCAAGTTCGGCAACGAGTACATCAATGGCTTTGAAGCCTGCTACTGGATCACCTTTGGCCTGGCAGTAGCCTCGGCTGTCCTGGCCCTCACCCTACCTGGCTGGCCTGGTCGCTACGAGCGAATGTCCAGCAGCCAACAGGCCGACCAAAAGAGCAGCGACTCTGCACCGGTGATGGCCCACTAACCAATCGCCCTGGCGTAAGGTGCAAGTAGATGGGTGGGGCTGGGGGTCATACCTCCTCCCCACCCATCGCTTTAGTCGCCCGCCGCGCCACCATGAAGCATTAGCCCGTTGTGTGAATCTTTTGCGCCCGCTTGACAATAGGCCGTCAAAGTAGTTATAGTGAAATTACGCCTGCGCGATTGTGGGCGCAAGCTCGATGCTACAAATCCAGAGAAGAGATTATCATGCCCACGAAAAAGATTATCGCAGGCGACGCTGAAGCCCCTACACCCTCCCCTACTACCCGCAAGCGTGCTGCCGCCCCTGCTGCCGACCCTACTGCGCCTGTCGCTGCTCCGCGCAAGCGGGCCGCTGCTGCCATTACTACTGACCCCAGTGCGCCCATCGTTGCTCCGCGCAAGCGTGCTGCTTCCACTGCTAGTGCCGATGCTACCACCCCGACGAAGAAGGCAACGACAAAGAAGGCGAATGGTACTACTACGCGCAGCACGACAAAGAAGGCGAGCGGCACGACAGCGCGCAGCACAATAAAGAAGGCAACCAGCACCACCCGTAGTACCACCAGCCGAACGACGAAGAAGGCAACTGGCGAGGGTAGCAGCAGTGTGCGCGCCTCGGTCAGCACCATCCCCCAGGGGGTCAACCTGGTGATCGTCGAGTCGCCGACGAAGGCGAAGACAATCAGCAAGTACCTCGGTCGTGGATATGCGGTGCGCGCCAGCTACGGCCACGTGCGCGACCTACCCAAGAGCAAGATGGGGGTGGACACCGAACACGACTTTACCCCCCAGTACCTGATCCCTCGTGAAAAGAGCGCGACCGTCAAGGAACTGAAAGCGGATGTGGCACGAGCGAAGGCGATCTACCTGGCGACCGACCCAGACCGTGAAGGGGAGGCCATCGCCTGGCATCTGTTGGAGGCAACCCAGGCTGCTGGCAAGCCAGTCTACCGCGTGGAGTTTCATGAGGTGACTAAGGAGGCTGTGCAGCACGCCATCGCCCACCCACGCACGCTGGATATGGATTTGGTCAATGCCCAGCAAGCACGGCGCATCCTGGATCGGCTGGTTGGTTACAGCATCAGCCCCATCCTCTGGCGCAAGGTGAAGGGTGGCCTCAGTGCAGGCCGGGTGCAGTCGGTGGCGGTGCGCCTGATCGTCGAGCGCGAGCGTGAGATCGAGGCGTTCGTAGCGGTCGAGTATTGGAGCATCGAAGTTGACTTGCAGAAGCAGGTGGCAAAGCCAAAGCGCAGCGACCAGTTCCACGCTGCCCTGGCCCAGGTCAACGGCAAGAAGGCAGAGATCGGCAACGCTGAAGATGCCAACGCCATCATCAAGGGCTTGGACGGTGCAGGTTACGTGGTTAGCAGCGTCAAGACACGGGAGGTGCGCCGCAGCCCCGTTGCGCCCTTCACCACCAGCACCTTGCAGCAGGAGGCGGGCCGCAAGCTTGGCTATACCGCCCGACGCACGATGATCATCGCCCAGCAACTCTACGAGGGCATCGACGTGGGTGGTGGCGAGGGCAGCGTGGGCCTGATCACCTATATGCGGACAGACAGCACCAACGTGGCGGCTTCAGCCCAGGCCGAGGCGCGGCAGGTGATCGCCGCTCGTTATGGCGAATCATACCTGCCCCCCGCCCCACCCACCTACACCAAGAAGTCGAAGAACGCACAAGAAGCCCATGAGGCGATCCGCCCTACGGTAGTAGGTCGCGATCCTGAGGCGATCAAGGCCAGCCTGACCGCTGAGCAGTACAAGCTCTACAAGCTGATCTGGCAACGCTTCCTTGCCAGCCAGATGACCCAGGCCGTCTTCGACAGCACCAGCGTGGAGATCGCAGCGGGCAAGGGGACGAGCCAACCCTACCTGTTCCGTACCAGTGGCAGCGTGATTAAGTTTCCTGGCTTCCTGGCTGTCTACCGCGAGGACAACGATGACGAGACCGCCGAGCAAGCGGAGGACAAGCAACCGCCGCTGCCCCGACTTGAGGTGGGCGAACCGCTCGACCTGCTCAAGCTGCTCCCCTTGCAGCACTTTACCCAGCCGCCCCCGCGCTACACCGAGGCTAGCCTGGTCAAGATGTTGGAGGAGCAGGGGATTGGCCGCCCCAGCACCTACGCCCCGACCCTGGCGACGATCCAGGATCGCGGCTACGTGATGCGCGAAGACAAGAAGCTGGTGCCGACCGAACTGGGTATGATCGTCAACGATCTGCTGGTGCAGCACTTCGCCGCCATCGTCAATCCCAGCTTCACCTCGCGCATGGAGCAGGAGCTTGACGACATCTCTAACGGCGAACGAGCCTGGCAGCCGGTGATCGCCAGCTTCTACAATCCTCTGCATGAAGCGGTAGAGCTAGCCGACACTGCTATCGGTAAGGTGGTCGTGCGCGATCTACCGACTGGTGAAGCGTGCGAGAAGTGCGCCAGCCCGCTAGTGATCAAGCTCGGTCGCTACGGCAAGTTCATCGCCTGCTCTGGCTTCCCCAACTGCCGCAACACGCGGCCCTTTGGCGGCGGCACCGGCGTAACCTGCCCCCAGTGCGCGCAGGGCGAGATTATCGAGAAGCGCAGTAAGAAGGGGCGCGTCTTCTTCAGTTGTGGCCGCTACCCCGATTGCGTCTACTCGCTCTGGGATCGGCCTCTTGCCAGCCCACCCTGCCCTGCCTGCGGCGCATTGCTCACCCTGCGCGGGAAGGATGGGCAGACGGTCAAGTGCAGTGCGTGCAGCTTCACCGCCGAGCGCGACAGCCTGCCTGCTGCCCTACCTACCCCACCGCCACCTGCCAGCCCACGCCTGCTACCGTTGCCATTGGCAGAGGAGGACGAGCAGTTGTTCGCGGCGTGAGGGTAGGCTCTGCACGCTTGGCCTGCTAAGCTAGAGCTTGTCACTGATCAAAGCCATTGCTGTGAGGCTAATACTAAGCCGCAATCTTTTCATAACTCACCTCTCACTATGTGTTCTGTTAGCGGACAACTGCCAGCCAAACAATGCCTGCCCCGGTGGGCGCGGTCTGCAAGTTAGTTGCCTGACCAGTAAGCGAGATCGCAACGAGACTTGTTCGACTGCTTTTGGTACCAGAGGCCATGACCAGGTAGTTGCTGTTGATCCAGGTCAGGCCAGCGTTGGCTCGTGGCGGGTTGGTGTTCACTTGTTGTGCTGTAGCCAGACCTTCACCAGTAACAAAGATGTTGGTGTCCGCTGCCGATGGGCGGTTAGCACCTAGCTGATTGTTGTACGTTAGTGATGTGCTAGCCTGAAGATATGCTAGCCGCTTGCCGTCTGGCGACCATGCTGGATTGACACTCCAGGTATTGCTTTCAGTGATCATCTGCTGCTTACCGCTCTCTACATCCAGCGTCCAGATTTGCTGCTTGGTAGCGTCTGGTCCGGATTCATGAATGAAGCTGACTGTTTTGCCATCTGATGACCAACTGAAAACACTTCCTGGGATGAGATGCTCGGAGTCGACCACCTTTCGGAGGTTGCTGCAGTCCACGTTGTATCGCCAGTAACCGGTGTATTCTCGAGCGGTTATCACCAGCGAGAGGATTGATCTACGATCTGGTGAAAGCACACTATCGGCTGCCCCCCACTGCCTTACGGGAAATGGACACTGAGTCGCCTTGCGGGTCGCTAGCGACGCAAATCTCACGCTGTTAAAAGATTGGAAGGCGATGGTGGTCTCGTCGATCCAACCAAGTATGGAGTACGCACCGCTGGTTTCTGGTGCCATGTAGTCCGATGCGCTTTGTACGCTGTTCGTGTTCAGGTCAATGAGAGCGATCCAACGGGCCAGACCCTCCTGCGGCTTGTCCTCTGATACCAGGGCGGCAACCGAACGTTTGCTCGGTGAAACCTTCATGTCCAAAACTATGAAGTTACCTTGCCATTGCAGGAGTGGGTGTGCGTTTGTCATCTGGGCTGTGGGTTGATCATTAAAGTACCCCAACCAGATAGTGAGCGACTCCTTAGACTCTACAGCCCAGATAATCGGAGTACCTGCTGAGTCAGGGTTGATACTCTCCTGGCTAAGAACCGTTGCAACTGGGGCGGTGGGATAAGGATAAGGCGTTGCGGTGTCCGTAGCAGTGTTAGTTGGCGCGGGAACGCTCGCGGTAGCCACTGTTTGCTGTGAAGCCGTTGCAAGCGGAGCGGTGGGGAGCGGCGTTGTGTTGCCACTAGCAGTAGTTGGTGTGGAAATGCTCGCAGTAGCCACTGCTTGCTGTGGCGGTGTAGATACGCTGCTGTCGCAGCCAAACAGCAGCGTCGCAGCTATAATCGCTGCCGCCACCATCCTGATTTGTGAACTATTAAACATTCGCCACTACTCCTTTGCTGTATGCTGCTAAGCTATCTGTTCTTGCCTCTGCTATCGTCAATTGTTATCATCCATCAAACCCGCCTAGAAAGCAAGCCTCTCTGGCATATTGATCGTGAACTCCCCTCAAACTATACAATACTTGCCATTTGCACCTGTGCAATTCCAGAAACTCCCTAAGATTCCCCTGAATCCCGATTGACAAATCCAGATCGTGGTGGTAGATTCTGCTAGGACAGAGATCGTGTAGAAGGGTTGGTACTTATGTCAACAGAGCAGAAACCAGCCGTGTTGGTCTTGGCTGATCTGGAGAAGGTGCGGGTGCTGGCCGAGCCGATGCGCCTCAGCATCCTGCGCGTGTTGCACCAGCAGCCCGCCACCGTCAAGCAGATCGCCGATGCGGTGGGGGCAGTAGCGGGTCGCATCCACTACCACGTCAAGGAGTTGGAGCGGCATGGGCTGATCGTCCTCAGTAGTCGGCAGGAGAAAGGCAGCATCATCGAGAAGTATTACACCACCACCGCTGACAGCTACGCGGTCGATCCACTCCTCTTTGCCCTGACCGACGAGCCGCCGCCCACCTACCTAGCCACCGCCGAGCGGGTGCGGGCCGGGTTCGTCGCTGCCCACCGCCAGCCTGCCGGAGTTGAGGAGCGCGTCATAGAGGCCCACATCGAGGAGGGTTTCCGCCTGACAGCAGCGCAAGCACGCGAATTGCTCAGTTTCATCACTGCTACGCTAGAAGATCAGCGCAGCAGCGGGCGCAAGCCCACTGCTTCACGCTACACCGTTGCCCTGCTTGTCTACCCCAGCCCACCCCCTGCTTTGGGCCGGGACAGCTAAACCTCCTGGCAGACTGGGCGTAGCGATACCCCCTTTGTGGGTCAGCCCTCTCCGGCCCGTCGTGGGCGGTGGACGCACACTAGCGGATGCAACCTCTGCGCCGCTTATACGTTATAATGGGTGGACAGCCACAACCGGCTGGCTGGTGGGCAGCCTACCCGCCACATACTACAGATCGTACCAAAGGAGTGACTCTATGTACAAGAACAACCGCCGCAAGCTGGCGGCCAGCGCAATCACCTTGCTGATGATCCTCGGCATCCTCAGCAACATCAGCCCCGCCGCCGCACAGACCGGCTTTGCCGACCCTGCCTTCTACAGCGTGTGGCAGCGCACTGACCTGCCCGTGCAGAATGGCAGTGCTACCCGTAGCTGGTATTGGGGGCCGCAGCCCAACACAGCGGGCCTCTACGAGCCATACGCCCAGGGGGTCAACGGCCAGCACCTGGTACAATACTTCGACAAGAGCCGCATGGAGATCAACAACCCCAACGCGGATCGCAACAGCAAGTTCTATGTCACCAACGGCCTGCTTACCACTGAGCTTGTCAGCGGCAAGCTGCAACTGGGCAACAACACCTTCCAGCAGTACAGCCCGGCTGAAATCCCGGTTTCGGGCGACCCGGACGACGCAGGCGCGCCCACCTATGCCACCTTCACCAGCTTTACTGGCCCGGCTGCTGATCGGCGCGGCCAGAACGTGATTGACACTATTGACCGCTTTGGTGGCCTCGGCCTTGACCAGAACAAGGCCAACCTGCCTGGCACCCGCAATGTCTACTTCGACACCACCACCAGGCACAACATCCCCGAAGTGATGTGGAACTTCCTCAACGCGAGCGGCCCTGTCGGGGGCGGCGGCCAATCAGAGCGGCTAAATGACCCCTGGTTCTACGCCAGCGGCCTGCCGATCAGCGAGCCGTACTGGACGAAGGTCAAGATCGCTGGGGTCAGCGGCCTGGACGTGATGATCCAGCTTTACGAGCGACGCGTCCTCACCTACGTCCCCGCCAACCCACCCGGCTTCAAGGTTGAGATGGGCAACATCGGCCAACACTACTACAAGTGGCGGTACCAACTGATCGGCGCAAGCACCCCGGTCGTCAACACCCCCGTGCCAGGCACGCCCGCTGCCAGCCCAACCGCGACTGCTGGCGCACAGCCGACAGCTACCCCGCAGCCGGGGCCACTGGCTGGCGTGATCGTGTTCACCTCCAACCAGTACACCGACACCACCAAGTCGCAGGTCTACGCCATGAAGCCGACTGGTAGCAGCCGCGTCAACCTGACCAACGATAACAGTGTCAACAAAGACCCGGTTTGGTCGCCTGACGGCAGCAAGATTGCCTTCATCAGCAACCGCAGCGGCGAGTTCAAGCTGTACATCATGAACAAGGACGGCAGCAACCCGATCCTGCTCAACAACAACTACCCTGGTCGCCAGAGCAAGCCATCCTGGTCGCCCGACGGCCAGAAGATCGCCTTCATCGGCTTCGAGGAGGCTTATGGCGCAGAGGAAATCTTCAGCACCGACATCTTTGTGGGGGCCGACCCAGTGCGGCTGACTGGCAACACCAGCTTCGACGCTGACCCCAGTTGGTCGCCCGACGCGACCCAGATCGCCTTCGTCAGCAACCGCGATGGGGCCAAGAGCATCTACGTGATGAATGCCGACGGCACCAACGTGCGCCGTGTAACCAACCCCGGCATCGGCAATGCCAATATCCTACCGCGCTGGTCGCCGCAGGGCAGCCGTATCATCTACGTTGGTGGGCCAGATGGTAGCGCAGCCGGTCTGGAACTCTACCTGGTCAAGGTTGACGGCAGCAACAACCAGCGGTTGACCAACAATAGCAGCAATGACTGGGATCCGGCCTTCAGCAGCGACGGTGGGCGCATCGCCTACGCCCGCGAGCAGGGGACGAGTGGCCGTCTGCAACTGTTCCGCGCCCGCGCTGACAACAGCGAACTGGTACCTATCGTGCAGAACAGCTTCAGCGACAGCCAGCCCGACTGGTTCAGCAAGTAAGCTCTGTTGGGCGAAGGGCGGGGCTGCGATTAGTCGCTTCCCCCAACCCAACCCACGCAACAAGCAGGCCCGCCGGAGCAATCCAGCGGGCCTTTCGCTATCCCCAAGTATGCTGCTTAGTCCAGCACCTCAAGGTCGAAGATGGGGATCAGCAGGCGGTCGTTGTCGAGAGCTACCTCGGCGACACGAGCGGTGAGGCCGCTCGGTAGCGGGCGGGGTGCGCCTGGCAAGGCCGTCACCTTCGCAATGCCGCCAATATAAGGGGCAGCGATCAGGCGCACTGTGCTGCCAATGTGGATCGCCGGTGCCGTCTGGCTGTCGCTCAGGTCGCGGCCCTGCACGCTGCTGCGCGGCAAGGGGATGATCACCTCTGGCCGGGCGAGGCCACCACGCAGGCGGGTAGTGCCGCTGATCGTCACCTCCTGGCCGTCGGCGGCGGCTAGCAGGTCGAAGGCGCGGTTGGACATCGGCATCTGGCCGAAGCCCTCGGTGACGATCAGGGTGAAGGGGAGGGCTAGCGGTTGCTGGGCCTGCCCTGGCAACTGGCGCGCCGCCGAGCCACGACGGTCCAGCGGCGCGCGCTCTGGAAAGAGCGGCACGGGCGGGAACTGCCAGCCCAGCCTGCCCAGCGGCCAATCTAGCAGATCGCTGGCGGCCATGTACGCCTCTGGCGTGTAGTAGTCAAGCAGGAAATTGCGAAGTTCGCTCAGGGCCATGCTGCCAACGATCACCCCGCGCACGCGGTTGTCAATGCATCGCTTCAGCGCGTCCGCCGTCACTGCTGCCCCGCCTACGACCACGGCGTAGGTAGCCTTCGCATCCACCAGATCGGCGGTCAGCGGCTCATCCGCCCCAGTAACGAGCAGCTTGAGTACGCCATAGCGGTCGCCACCCATGCCCCACAAGCCACGCACAACTGCGGCGGGGGTCTCCACGCTAACCCCTTGCAGGGGGAAGACCTCCATCACAATGCCTTTGAGGTGTGCATCAAGCTCGAACATCTCGCCCATTGGGGTGAGGGTGACGCTGCCCGTGCCAGTGTCCACGCCACTCAGTTCGGCAGAAACGGGCGACTTGATCTGCTTGCCGCCGATGCCACGCCGCCCGGCGATCACTTCGCCTGGCTCGATCTGCTCGCCCTCCTTGCGCCGCAGCAGCTTCGCCACCTCCTTCGGCTTAACACCCAGTTCTCTAGCCAGGTCAAGCACCAGCTTCTGCCCAGGGATCAGGGTGCGAGCTACGATGTCGCCAGGGTCTACCCGCGTGCCGACGCGCACCGTCACTTCGCCCGCCAACGGCAGGCGGCGTTCGACGCGCACCAGGGTAGTCAGCGAGATCGGTGGCTGCTTAGTTGGGTAGTAGAAGCTCATCGGCGTTTCTTTCTCCCCTCATCCGGGTTGGTAGGTGGGTGGCTCATTTGGCTCAAGCGGTTAGCGATCACGTCGCCGGCACCATTGCCGCTGCTGCCAGTGCCAAAATCGAAGCTAGTCTCCTCTGCTGCCTGCTCATCCTCTGGGTTGAGGTTGAGGCGAGTGGCGAGGGGCGGTAGGGTCTGGTCGGGCGCACCAGGCGGGCGCAGGGTACCAGTTGGCTGGCGGGTGGTCGGTTCTGGGGCAACAATGCCAAGAGCTTGCTGCCAGCGGCGCATAGTCGCCTGCCTGCCCTGCACGTCCCCAGGCAGGTGCAGCGGTCGCCCCCGCGCATCCACGATCAGCCCGACGTAGCCGCCCTTCACGTCATCGCCCATGGTGCGTACCAGCTTGCCGCGCTCGCCGCTGCCGATGCGGAAGTCCTTACCAGGCTGCACCGCCAGGCTAGCCCGCTGATCGAGGCGCAGGGGGATTAGGCGGATTTCGCCGTAAGCCACCTCTGCCTTGAGCGGTTCGCTGCCATCAGCGTAGGTGACGGTGACGGTGACGGCGGGCTGACCAGGGCTGGGATGCGCGACGGCTGGCAGCGGCACCACCGCAGTGCCGAGCCAGAGCAGGCTGTCGCGGTCGAAGATGTAGGCAGCGGCAGCGGGGCTGACGGCAGCCATCACCCCGATGTGGGGTAGGATCATGGTGCCGTCTACTGCCAACTCCACCGAACCAGCGGGCAGACCCTCCGGCTCCAAGCCGTCCAGCATCAGCAGGGCCGCCGCCGCCAGGCTGGGTGCATGAGCCAGTACGCCGCCAGTGCCGATCAGCAAGTCATAGCTGGGGCGGCCATCCGGTGCCTGTTCGCGCAGGCGGCGGGCAAGGTAGCGCATCCCCTCGCGGGCGAAGGCGTGTTCCAGCTGCAACTCGCGGCGGGTCTGGCTGATGGTAAGCGGGCGCAGCATTCGGTTCAAGGCCCACTCGCTCAACTCCTCCTCACCGATCTCGAAGGGCAGCCAGCGGTTGATCGCCGCCACCCCCACTTCGCGCAGCAGGTTGGGCAGGCCGTAGCTGAGACCGAAGTCGCCCCTTACCACCCGATAGAAGCTAGACTGGGTCTGGCCCGCTGGCCGATCCTCCACGTCTGAGGTGGCACTATTGGTCAGGAAGGCACTGACCGACGACGCGCCAATGTCTACCGTCAGCACGTCGCGCTTGTACTGCCCAGCCACGTAGCGCGTGACGATCCCAGTCGCCAGTGCTGTTGGCATGATCGTCTCCGTCCAGCTACTCAACCGTTGATAGCCAGCTACGTGGTCAAGCTGGCTCTTGATGTAGAGGCTATCCAATTGCTCTTGGGCTGGGCCGAGCCGTTCGCGGTCGAGCCGAGGGCGGATGTTGTCGATCAGGCGCAGGTCAGTGATCGTCTCCAGCGTCTCCAATACCTTGCCGCGCGCGCTCTGGTTGCCAGCGTAGACGACCGGTAGCTGGTCCTGGCGGGCATTCACCAGTTGGGCGCGGTTGTTGCGATCCTGGGCGGCAGCAGCTACCACGTTCGCCAGCTTGATCAGCGGTGCGACCGGCCCACCATCCACCCCACCGACGATGATCGCCGCCTCTGGTTGCAGGGCTATCATGCGGCGCACCTGGCGCACGAACCAATCACCCTCGGCCTCTGGCTGGTCGCCCTTCGCGGTCGTCTCGTCCACGGTGATCAACTCAAGCACGTTGCTGTAGGTACTCTCGGCAGCGTGGATCGCACTGCGGGCTGTGATGTCGCGGGTGATCGCTAGCAAGACGACGCGCATACTGGGGGCTGCGCTGCTGGCGGCAATGAAGGCATCCACGCCGTTGCCGCTGGTGGTCATTGGCAGCAGAATATGGCCCTCATCCACCAGTTGCCGCCCCGTCAGCTTCTCCAACTCGCTCATCGCGTTGTAGAGGCCCACTGTGATATCGCCGAAGGGTAGCTCGGCGGTAGTCGGCGCACTGGCACGGGCAAGGAAGCGGTATTCGCCCGCCACCACGTCAAAGAGGGCCACGCGCGTCCACAGGCTACCCACGTCGGCGGTGAGGATCGATTCGATGCGTGGGCTGTTGTGTGCTTCAAAGTTGAGCATTTGTATCGCCTCGGTCAGCTTGGGTTGGCAAGGAAGAAGATACGCCCGTAAAGAGCAGCGAAGAAGGAGACGGTGAGCAGGCCGAAGATAGCCCCGAAGGCGATCATGATGAAGTAGCGGCCCACGGTTGCGCCGTATTGCGCTACTGGCCCACGACTACCGTCTTTGCGCCCGGTGAAGTAGAAGTAGGAGAGGGTGGTGACCACGCCGACAACTAGTACGACGTTGCCCAGGATCGAGGGGATGGTGCCGTTGCCGTTCAGCGGTACCATCGTCGCCAGAGCTTGCGGGATCAGGGTGCCGATCAGCGCGCCAGCGAGGGCGACCGCCGCCCCGGTGCCGAGGATGATACCCAGCACCGAGTTAGAGGCAGCATTGCGAGGCAGGGTTAGCTTGAACAGCAACACCACACCGAGGATCAGGCTGAGAAAGATGAACAGCAGGCTGGGGTTGGTGAAGATGGTGAAGGTGTCCTTCTGCTGGTAGAGAAAGAGTAGCTGCGGCCAGACCACGTTGTAGAAGGCCACCAACACGGCGATCCCTACGCTGACCCCCACAAAGAGATGCTGGGCGGCGCGGTAGGCCGGGTTGTCGCCCACCAGGTAGCTATAAACTACCAGGGTAAGCAGGGCTGCGACGATGAATGGTACAGACACGGACAGACCCCCTAACGTCGGTTGCTGGCCCAGCGGCTAATCAGCACGATATTGCCGATGATGATCAAGAGGACGATGAGGATCAGGGCGAAGGAGAGGACATTGGAGCGTTGTTCGCGCCCCAGTTGGCTGTCCAGAGCCTTGCCCGCCTGGTTGAGGGCGAGTGCGTACTGATCGGTGCCAAGTAGGCCCGCGATATTGCCGTTGAACAGGGGGCGGCTGCCGTTCAAGTAGAGATTGACGGTCGCCTGGGCCGCCTGGCTATAACCGATCACTACCTGGGTAGCCTGGTTCACGCCGCTGGCGTTGGCTAGCTGCTGGGTTTGCAGGCGGGCTGCGTTCAGTTGCTCGGCCCACTGGCGGGCTAGCCCTTCGTCGCCCTCTAGCAGCACGATCAGGCGGTAGTCGCTCAGGCGGTTGACCCCACGCAGGGCGGCATTGCCAGTCAGAGGGTTGCCCTGGAAGTCGGCCCGCCCGGTTAGAGCGTTGGCAAGGGGGCCAGTCGCCAGCCCACGCAGGCCAATCTCGTTGCCTGGCAGGTAGCCGAGGTTGAGGTACTCGATCTTCTTACCCGTGTTCTGCTGGCTTGCGTCGTAATCTTTACCGGCTCGCTGCAACTCCTGCTGGGCGAAGGCCGCCCCCGCTGGCAACAGGCTGATGGTTGTCACCCGCCGCTGACGATCAAACAGGTGGCGCAGCACAGCGTAACTGAGCGGTTGCAACTCCGCCTGGCGGTCGGCATCCCAGTCGAAAGCGACCAGCACTGGCGCATCAGCGGGCAGGTTCTCAATCGTGCTGTAGAAGCTGCTAACGGCAGGCGCAATGTTGGGCTTGGCGATATTACCGAGCGGGCCACCACTCGAACTCTGGCCTAGCACATAAGCCGCGATGATCACGGCCAGGGTAAGCAGGTAGATCAGGCGGTCTGCCGTCAGGTAGCGCATCGCCCCGGCTGCCTTGCGTGGTTCGTGGCGCAGCACAGAGGAGGTCAGGGTCGCGCTGCTGGGCGAGGAGACCAGGGCAGCGAAGGCCTCGGCGGCCCCAGTGCGGGGGCTACGGATCGTCATGGTGCGGCTGATCTTGGGCATAGCAGGGGCCAGCGTCGCGGTCAGGTCGCTGGCGGCGGTCGCGGCGGCGGTTGCAGCGTTGGCAGCAGCGGTCGCGTCCTCGTCGCTCGTCCCCAGGTTCCGCAACCAGTTCGGCACGTAGCCACTGCCCTCACCCTGCTCTGGGCGTAGATTAGCGGCAGTGTTGGCGCGGCTGGCAGAGCGGGGCAAGCGCACCTGGCCCTGCTCCTGCTCCGCCACCTGCGCCCGCAACCAGGCGGGCAAGTCCTCCTCGTTGATCAGCCCAGTTGCCTTCTTCCGCCCAGCGGTCGGCTCAGCTACAGCTTGCTCCTCCCCCTCGTCCGTGTCTCCATCCAGGTCGGGTTCGGCTTGAACAAAGCTCTGACTAGTGGGGGTGGCTGCCTCGTCCTGCTCCTCGGCTAGCAACCAGGGTGGCATCTCGTCGTTCTCCTCTGCCATCTCATCCGGCTGGTTGGTTGAGACGCTGGCAGGAAAGAAGTCGGCAGCAGTGCGTTGCGGCTGGGTTGCTATGGGTGGTGGGGTGGGCAGTGGTTGAGCAGCAAGTTGCTGCAACCAGGGTGCGTCCACTTCTCCTAGCAGGCCGGGGTTGCTATCGTGGGCGGGGGTAGGCGCAGGTGGGGGGCTGCTAGCCCAGGTTGGGCTGCTGGTTGTTGTCTCTGGCGTTGTGCCGCTCAACCAGGAGGGCAGGTTGCTACTGGGTTCAGGGGCGGTATCCACGTCCTCACCGCTCAACCAGGAGGGCAGATTGCTGGCGGCAGCGGGTGGTTGGCTGGCTGCCTCCTCCTGCAACCAGGGTGGCAGGTCGCTGTCCGCTCTGGTTGGTGCAGGAGCCGCAATCGTGGCTGGCGCATCCTCCCCGCTCAACCAGGCCGGGAGGTTGCTGGCGGCGGGTACAGGCTGCTCCGCCAGCCAGGGCGGGATGCTGTCGGTGGTGGGCGCGGGCCGCTCCGTTTCCTCACCGCGCAGGCTGCGGAACCAGTCGGGCAACGACTGGCCGCTGTTGGGCTGTTCTACTACCCCGTGTTGTGCCTCGGCTGGCTGGCTGGGGGGCGCATTGAGCGAGGTTGCGGTTGGCCGTATCGCATCGAGTGGCTGGCTGAGCGAGCGGCCTGTGGGTGGCGGGTTGTAGCTATCCGCTCCGCGCACCCGATTGAGCCAGTTGTCGCTCGCCTCGCTAGCCTGCTCTGCTTCTTCTGTCAGGCTGGACGATGCACGCAGGCTAGCCAGCCAGTCTACCGACGACTCGCTATCGCGGTGGCGGTTCTCCTCCTCCTCGCGGCGGAAGGGGCTAGCGACCGGCTGCGGCGGCACCACATAGCCGTTCAGTTCGCCAGTCTGCGGCAAGTCGGCGGCTGAGAACCCGGCGATGCCACTTCGCAGGCTGTCAAGTCCACCAAGCGCGTCGTTAGCTGGGGCTGGGGCTGGTTGCCCACCCAGGCGCGAAGCCAGTGCGCCGCCTCTGGCAGGTGGGCTGGTTGGCGGTTGGGCAATTGGGGCAGGCGGGGGGGTCGGCTCAACCCGCTGCTGCGGTGGTGGTGGGGCAGCAGCAAAGGGTGAGGCGATTGGGCCAGCCGCTGGCCGTGCATCCGTTGGGCGGCTGAGGAAGTCGGGCGTAGGTGGGGTGGGCGGAGCCGCTGGGCTACGTAGCTCTCCACTGGGCGGCGCAATGGCCGTCGGCTTCGCGCCAACCAACGACTGCCCACAGAACTGGCAACGCTTGCTGTCAGGTGGGTTGAGACCGTCGCAGTTGGGGCAACGGATTGGTACGATGATGTCCATTTCGTCAGCCATTATACTCTCCGCCTAGCCGAGGTACTGCCGATCAATGCCGAGCAGCACGCGCAAACTGGTGGCGATTACCCCCAGCGACGCACCGATTGCGATCCCGCGCACGCCTGCTTGCGCTGGATAGTTGAGAACCCAGTTGCCCAGGTCAGCCACGCTCTTTAGTTCTGGCAACTGGCTAATCGGGGCCAGTCCTGCCACCACGATCAGGGCAACCACTGCCATGATGCCAACCTCTACGGTGTGGGCGCGCAAGGCCCGGAAGGCAGCGGTAGCGATGAAGAAGGCCAGCAGGCTGTAGAAGGTGCTACCCAAAGGTTGGTAGATGTTCTGGAAAATCCAGCTGGCCGTGTCACCGCTGAGGCCACTCTTGTTGCTGCTTACGCTGCCCACTACCCCGGCAATGATGGTAGCCAGTGCGCTGCCGAGCAGCACGAGGCTGTAGGGCCAGCCACTCTCTCGCTTGCCGACGCGGCGCAGGTGGACGCGCAGCAGATTGGCGAGGCCGACGAACAGGGCGAAGGCGAGTAGCAGGCTAACCAGCCCGATCAGCAGGTCGCCTAGCCCGCCGACGTTGACCGTCACGCTGCCGACGTTGAAGCTGCCACGCACGAAGTAGCTGACCAGGGCGATTATGCCGCTAACCACCACCACCAGGGTAGCAAAGGGGGCTGGCAGGCGCGCTCCAGGCGGAGCCGCTGTTGGCCTGGGGGAGGTCGCCCCTCCGCCGCGCACCCTGGCTACTCGCGCTACTTTGGCTGGGGTAGTCTCTGGCCCAGTAGCAAGGGGGGTAGCTGCTGGTGTGTCTGGCTTGGGGCTGTCTTTGCGACCGGCATTGCGTCTCAGCATGGCTCTCCCTCACGCGTCACTTCAACAAGTCCTGGAGCAGTTGCGGGCTGACCGTTGCCAACACCGCCCCGCCGATGATCAGCAGGATCAGCAGGATGCGGATTGCGTCCTGCGCGACCAGGCTGGCGCGGTGGCTGGTGCGCCCTTGCAGGTAGGCACCAGCAGCAAAAATCTCCTCACCGATCAACACCTGGCCGAGCGGGTTCGCCAGCACCATCGTGGTCAGGGCTTGGGGGTTGGTTGCCCCCACCACCTGCTCTACCCCCTGGCGGTGGCCTGCCTCGCCCAGTAGCAGGTAGTCGGGGCCGAACGCGCCAATGGTCACGCTGGCCTCCACTCCCTCATGCTCGATAACGTCTGCGGCCCCGACGCTGTAGGGTAGCGTGTTGCTCTGGCTCTGGCTGACGAAGCGGGTAGTAGTCGGCTGGTAATCTGCCGAGCGACCAACCGCCGCATAGCCGCGCGCCACCACGTTGTCGGCCAGGGTGTAGGTAGCCCCTTCGCCAGCAGTGGCGATCAGGTTGGCCCCGCTAAGGGCGGTTTGGCGGGCGACGTGTTCCATCGCGGTCAGGCCTGCCAGCGTCTCTGCCGGGTGGCTACCACTCTCGATGCCACCTGCGCCAGGGCTGATGTGGATGCCTTTGCCCAGCTCTGCTGCCCTTGCCACCGCATTGTCCAGCCGGGTGTAGGCAGCAATCGCGCGCAGGGGTGGTAGGGCAGAGCGGCGGCGGCTAGCGGCCAGCAGGTAGAGGTAGATGAGCAGGTAGACGACTAGCAGGGCAAGGGCGGCAACTACCATCTTCTCGCTGAAGGCTGGGTTCATCGTGGCTCTCCTTCTGGCTCGCTAAGGCGGTCACCGAGGTAGGCGGTAGCGGCGGGGTTCTCCAACAGGCGGGCGACCGCCTCCGCTTGCGGCGCAACTTTGCGCCCACTCACCCTGTCGAACAGGTGTAGGAGAGGGCTGGCAATGTAGAGCATCTGCGCGCCGAGGAAGGCCACTGGCTTGCCCACTTCCAGGCTGATCAGGGCAGGGTCGCGCAGACCCCAGCGGCGGATCGTCTCCACCGCCTGGTCAGCAACCTGGATGTCGTCAATCGGCTTGTCCATTTATAGCCACCATAGCCAGTTTGGGGGCAGCATACCGCTAGCCCTTGCTATAGTATATTACCGTTCCCACGTTACGTCAAGTACCCCGCTGCTGCAATTTGCCAAAATGGCCGCAAAGTGCGGCTAAACTGCGTTTTCGCGCTCTGTGGTTGCGCTTTCGAGTGGCAGGTGGCGGCTGACTATCGCTTCCAGGTGGGCGGGATCACTCTCGCCGAAGGGCAGGAAGACGGCGCGGTACTGGTTGAGGCGTGGCGGCGGTGTGCCAGCCGTGCGGGGAAAAGCACTTAGTTCCAGGCCTTCAGCGTAGCGGCGGTAGAGGCGGAAGGCGACCCAGGGGCGGCTGCCTTTTTGCAGACCCTTGCGCCAGCCCACGCCAGTGCTGTCTACCGCGAAACTAAGCGCGATGAAGTAGGGGGGTAGCAGGTAGAGGGCGTAGGTGGCTGTCACTACCACAGCCAGGAACAGCTTGAAGGTGAGCAGCAGGATGACGAAGATGAGGCCGCAGCTAGCGAGCAGCAGGGCAGTGCGGGTGGCAGTCTTTGGCACGGGGGCGCGCCAGGTAATCTTGGCTGGGGTCTCGTCCATCTAATCCTTACCTGCGAAGTCGGCGGAATCCAGCACGATTGTCACCGGGCCGTCATTCCAGATTTCGACCAACATCTCGGTCTGAAACTGCCCAGTGGCGACCCGTAGGCCGCTGGCGGCGACGGCAGCGGCGAACGCCTGGTAGAGTGAGGCGGCAAGGGTTGGTGGGGCAGCATCCACGAAGCTGGGCCGCCGCCCCTTGCGCGCATCGGCGTAGAGCGTGAACTGAGAGATGACCAGCACCTCGGCGGCCACATTGAGGGCCGAGCGGTTCATCTTGCCTGCCGCATCGTTGAAGATACGCAGGTTGACTAGCTTGTTCGCCAGCAGGTCGGCAGTGGCAGGCGTGTCGCCATGGGTTATGCCGATCAGGACGACGAGGCCACCCCCGATCTGGCCGACGACCACGCCCGCCACCGCCGCCGAACCGCTGCGTACCCGCTGGATCACCAGGCGCATGGCTGGCTAATCCCGCATCAGTTGGGCGAAGATCATCCGACCCTGGGCTGTCTGCAACACACGTGTAACTAGCACGGTGACGGTGTGGTTCATGTGCTGCCTGCCGTTCTCCACCACCACCATCGTGCCGTCGTCAAGGTAAGCCACCCCCTGGTTGATCTCCTTACCCTCCTGGATCACGTGGGCCTCCATCGTCTCACCAGGGAGCAGCATCGGCTTGAGCGCGTTCGCCAGCGAGTTGATGTTCAGCACGCGCACGCCTTGCAATTCGGCGACGCGGTTCATGTTGTAATCGTTGGTCAGGATCGCATAGCGGTGCTGGCGGGCCAGCTTGATCAGCTTGCCGTCCACCTCTGGCGTGTTCTCCACATCCAGGTCGGAGATTTGGATCGTCACGCTACTGTCCTTCTGCATCCGATTGAGGATTTCCAGCCCGCGCCTGCCTCTTGCGCGGCGTAGTGCGTCGGCGTTGTCTGCGATGTGCTGTAGTTCGTTCAGCACGAAGCGGGGGACGAGCAGTGTACCCTCGACGAAGCCTGTCTGGGCAATGTCAGCGATGCGCCCGTCAATGATCGCGCTGGTGTCTACCAGTATGCCGCGCTCGACGGCTATGGCGACGGCTGCTTCAGCCGCAAGGATCGGATTGGCGGCAGTGACAGGGCGGCGGTTGAAGGCACCGAAGTAGTTGGCGATGTCCTTCTTCCGCAGCATCATGATCCACGCTCCAACGTAGGCGAAGAAGAAGCTGACGAGGGCGGGAGCAAAGTTGCCAACGGCTGGTAGTTCGCGCAGTGGTACGGTGAGCAGAGCCGCTGCGATTAGGCCAAGCAGCAAGCCGATCGCCCCCGCTACTACGTCGGCGGTAGATAGTTGTTGGAGGCGGTGTAGCACGGCGCGGAAGGGGACGGTGGTAAAGAGCGGGGTGCCGAGTAGGAAGGCAACGCCGCTGAGGAGCGCAAGGGCCAGAACGTAGAACTGCTTGAGGTCGGCTGGCGCAGCAAAAAAGAGGTAGAGCGCGCCAATGTAACCCAGTACCAGTCCAACACCGGCCCCCACGATGCGGAGGACAGTCTCGATATTCACAGCAAACCTCCAGGCTAATCAATGCCGGAACAATGATGCAGCCGCAGCGACTGGGGCTATAAGGTTTGCACCCGGTCGCTGCGGTTAGTTGAACGCTCCGCGAAGGGAGCATGGGCGGGAGAAGGTGGTAGTGCGCGGGGCGTAGTACACGCTCGCGCTTGCGGTTGGTGGGGATGAGCAGCAGCCGCAGCTACTGGCTTGGGCCAAAGCAGAGCAGCCCAAAGCTGCCCTGCTTGTCGCTATGAGTTGCTGGGGGGTTGCCATTACCAGCCGCCCCACTGCATTGCATGGCGAATGCGGTTAGCCGAGCTTGATGTTAAAACCCTCGCCGCCACTGCCACTGTTGTGCGGCAGGTAGTGGCCGATGCGCGCAGCCAGCACCATCATCGGCATGGTCTGCAACCAGACGCGACCGGGGCCGGTTAGCGTGCTGAGGAAGATACCTTCGCCGCCAAACAGCATATTAGTGACCCCCTTGACCCGCTGGATATCGAAGCTGACGGTTGGCTCGAACATCCCAACGTGGCCGGGGTGGACGAGCATCCGCTGGCCGGGCTGCAAGGTGTACTCCATGATCTCACCGTCGAACTGGGCGAAGCAGAGGCCGGGGCCGGTGAACTTCTGCAAGATGAAGCCTTCGCCGCCGAAGAAGCCCGCCCCCAGCTTCTGGTTGAGGAAGATGTCTAGTTCCACGCTCTTTTCGGCGGCGAGGAAAGCATCCTTCTGCATGATGATGTTCTGGCCCTGGGCAAGCAGGATCGGGATGATCTTGCCGGGCGCGTCGGAGGTGAAGCAGATCGTGCCTGGCTCACCAGGCGAGTGAAAATCTACCACGAAGGCAGTGCTACCGCTCATCATGCGGCCAAACATCTTGCCGATGCCGCCACCGGTATTGGTGTTCATCTGTACACCGCTGCTCATCCACGACATTCCGCCGGAGTGCGAGTAGACGATCTGGCTGGGGTGGGTAAACTCCATCGTTACCGCCTGTAGTACGGTGCCAATGATCTGGTACTTGATGCCGCTGAGACCCTGGCCCTGCCACTCAACCGGTGGCTTGGACACGTCGGGCGCGCCGTAGCCGTTGGCGGCATAGCTGAACTTTTGATCGCCACTGCTGATCGTCTGGCCGCCACTGGTTGCACCGGGCTGGTCGTCTTGCCTGAAGTTGTCAACTGTCACAGAATGCTCCTTTCTATGATGTGAGCGTAGTGCGGTACTTAGCCGCCTGCGCTTGCAGACGGGTGATCGTCTCCAGTGGCACGAACACGCCGCCGATAGGGGTATCGTTCATCGTTGGTTGGCCGTGAAAGTCGCTGCCGCCGGTGGGGATCAGCCCCTTCTTGAGGGTCAGGCGCAAGATGTTGTCGTGCGCGTCGCTGGTGTACTTGCCGTAGTAGGCTTCAACCGCATCAAGGCCGACTGCTGCCAGTTCGTCGATCATCTGGTCGAAGGCTGGGGTGTAGATGGGGTGGGCGAAGCTAGCGACCCCGCCAGCCTGGTGGATCAGGGCGACCGAGGCTTCGGGGCTGAGTTTGGCGCGCTCCACGTGGGCCGGGCCGTTGTCGCCGAGGAAGTGGTCGAAGGCTTCGTTGTTGCTCTGCACGTAGCCACGCTCAAGCATGGCACGGGCAATGTGTGGCCTGCCGACGGAGCCGCTGCCTGCGATCTCCAAGACGCGCTCGTAGCTAAGGGGCATCCCCAATTCGCCCAACTTCTCAACCATCGCCTGCGCCCGACCATCGCGGCCTCGGCGTAGGCGAGCGAGTTCGGTCTGCAAGGTCTGGTTGGTCACGTCCAGGTAGAGGCCAAGGATGTGAACTTCGCGGCCCCCACTGCCGTCGGCACTGAGTTCGATACCGGGGATGATCTCGATACCGTACTGGGCTGCCGCTGCCTGTGCCTCGGCTACACCATCCAGGTTGTCGTGATCGGTAAGGGCGAGGTGCAGCACTCCCGCCTGGGCCGCCATTGCCACTACTTGGCTGGGACTATAGGCACCGTCGGAGACGACGCTGTGGCAGTGCAGGTCAACCTGGCTGCGCCCCGCGCTGGGTACGCCGCCCACGTGCCGTTCGTTGCTTGTCAAACTTTGGTTGTCCATACTTTATTCTACGCACGCAGCCTTCCACTTGTTACAACTGAATATGGCCTGTTTGTCGGTTCCTGTTGTGCGCTAATCCTGAGGCTGTTCGGCGGTGACAGGCTTGCTCTCTAGCAGGGTGCGAGTGACGATGAAGCGGATGGCAGTGCGCTCGTGTTCGCCAATGTTCACATCGGTGAACATCGGCACGCAGGCGATGTCGATCCCCTCTGGCAGCAGGTAGTTGCGGGCAGTAGCGACCGCCTTGATCGCCTGGTAGCAGGCTGCCGCGCCAATGGCCTGCACTTCTGCCTTATCCTGTTGGCGGAGGACGCGGGCGATGGCCCCGGCTACTGCGCTGTGGCGCGACTGCGAGGAGACCTTCAGCACTCCCTCCTCATTGCCCGCGACGCTGGCCCCCGGCTCTGCCGTACTACGCTCTGGGCGAGGGGTATCGTTGCGTTCGGGGCGGGGGGGCGGACTATATTTGCTGCGCTCTGCATTGCTGCGCTCTGGGCGAGGGGCATAGCTGCTGGGCTGGCTGCGCTCTGGCTGCTCGGCGTAGCTACTAGGCTGGCTGCGCTCTGGGCGGGGGGCATAGCTGTTGGGCTGGCTGCGCTCTGGCTGGGGGGTGTAGCTGGCTGGATCGTCGCTATCCTGCTCCTCCCTGCCCGCAGTCTCCGTGTCGGGCATGGTGGCGGCTGCGGTGCCTTCGTCAACATCAGTGGTAGGCTGCTCGGCAGCAGCGGCGTTCGCGCCACCCTCGGCGGGGAAGCGGGAACCGGCCCCCACTTTGATTTGGCTGAGGTCGAGGTCTTGAAACATCTTGTCCATGACGTGGCTTCTCCTGTACTGAAAGATGGTTATTCGGTTGAGCGGTCTACGCGCCGGATGGCGGTGGCGCGATGGCTCTGCGGGTCGGTCTCAATCAGCACTGCGTTGAAGATCGCTGGCCCCTCAATCACTACCCCGCGCCCGCCAGGGGTCTGGAAGCGCATCTGGCGGATGCTGTTTTCGATGTTGGCCCCGATGATCGAGTCTCGCGGGCCGCTCATGCCCAGGTCGCTGACGAAGGCGCAGCCGGGTGGGAGCAGGCGAGGGTCGGCGGTCGCTACGTGCGTATGGGTGCCGACTACTGCGCTGACTCGTCCAGCCAGGTACCAGGCAAGGGCGGCCTTCTCTGCCGTCGCCTCGGCATGAAAGTCTACAAAGACAGGTATTGTCAGCGGCCCCGCCCCTGCGCGGGGGCCAAGCACCTCGTCGGCGGCCTCGAAGGGGCTACGCAGGTTCTGGGGCATGAACACCTGCCCTTGCAGGTTCAGCACTGCCACCGGCTGGCTGCTACCATCGGCCAGTGTGATCGGGTGGACGATATAGCCACGTCCAGGCAGCCCTGCACTGTAGTTGTGGGGGCGCAAGACTGGCACATCCTCGGCCACATAGGTGAAGGCCTCCTTCTGATCCCAGATGTGGTTGCCACTGGTGATCACGTCCACGCCCGCCGCGAACAGGTCTTCTGCGGTCTGGCGGGAGAGGCCGAAGCCACCGGCGGCGTTCTCGCCATTGGCGATCACCATATCCAGGCTCAACTCGGCCCGCAGGCCAGGCAGCAGCTGGCCGACCGTCTGCCGCCCCAACCTACCCACCACGTCGCCAATCATTAGTACGCGCACACGCCCCGTTCCCTCAGCTTTTCTACGATTTCTGCCATTATAACACATAACAAAAAGAGGAGTCGTGCGTTATACACAACTCCTCTACTTGTGCCTACCTTGCCCCTCACAAGGAGAGAGCTTAGCGAGCGTAGTCGGTGGCGCGAGTTTCGCGGATCACCGTTACTTTGATTTGGCCGGGGTACTCAAGGCTCTCCTCGATCTTCTTTACTACGTCGCGGGCTAGCTTTGCCATGCCCAGGTCGTCTAGTGCCTCAGGCCTGACCAGGATGCGGACTTCGCGGCCCGCCTGGATGGCGAAGCTGCGTTCGACGGCCTCGAACGAGTTAGCGACTTCCTCCAGCCGCTCTAGACGTTTGATGTAGTTCTCGACACTCTCGCGGCGTGCGCCAGGGCGTGCGCCAGAGATCGCATCGGCGGCCATGACGATCCAGGCTTCGACGGTGGTCGGCTCCTCGTCCATATGGTGAGCAGCGATGGCGTGGACGATTTTGGGCGAGCGACCGAGCCGTTTGGCGATGTCTGCACCGATCAGGGCGTGTGGGCCTTCCACTTCGTGGTCAACTGCCTTGCCAATGTCGTGCAAGAGGCCAGCAGTCTTGGAGATGTTAACGTCGGCACCGAGTTCGGCGGCAACTGCGCCTGCGACGATGGACGTTTCTATCGCGTGTTGTAGCTGGTTCTGGCCGTAGCTGTAGCGGTAGCGCAGGCGACCGAGCAGCTTGATCAGGTCGGGATGCAGACCTTGCACGCCGACTTCGAGGGCGGCCCGTTCGCCTTCCTCGCGCAGGTTGGCTTCCACTTCCGTCCACGATTTAGCAACGAGGTCTTCGATGCGGGCGGGGTGAATGCGACCATCCTGGATCAGCTTGGTCAGGGCGCGGCGGGCCACTTCGCGGCGCACGGGGTCAAAGCAGGAGAGGGTGACAGCCTCCGGGGTATCATCAATGATCAGGTCAACGCCGGTGGCTTGTTCGAGCGAGCGGATGTTGCGGCCCTCGCGCCCGATGATGCGGCCCTTCATCTCGTCGTTGGGGAGGGGAACGGTAGTGACGGTGATCTCTGGTACGTACTCGCTAGCGACGCGGGCGGCGGCGATAGCCAGGATACCACGCACGCGGGTATCAGCATCTTCGCGGGTATCGGCCTCGATCTCCCGGATTTTGCGAGCAGCGTCGGCGCGGTAGTCTTGCTCGATCTGCCCGATCAACTCGGCCTTCGCCTGGTCTGCGGTCAGGCCCGCCACCCGTTCAAGCTCGTGCAGCTTGATCGTATAAGCCTGGTCGATCTCCGCACGAATGCGCTCGGCTTCGCGCTCCTTGCCCTGCAACGAACGGTCGCGGCGTTCTAGCGTCTCGATCTTGGCATCAAACTGCTCCTCTTTCTGCTGCATTCGCCGCTCGATGCGCTGTGCTTCGTTGCGCCGCTCGCGCGCTTCCTGCTCGACCTGCTCGCGCATCTTCAGCACCTCATCTTTGGCATCAAGGATGATTTGCTTCTGTTGGGTGCGCGCATTGTCCAGGATGCGGACGGCTTCCTCCTCAGCCTGCTTGTGAGCAACTACCTGACTCTCCTTCAGGCGGCGCATTTCCTCCTCCACTCGGCGCACATCATCGCCATGTCGCTGTTGCTGGGCGGCGGCTGCCGTCTTCGCGTTGTTGCTAGCGACGTAGTAGAGTGCGCCACCGATCACCAGACCGACGACCAGGCCCACGACACCGAGCAAAAGGCTGCCCAGGTCGAAGCCAGTATCAGCGAGGAGGATGTAAGGCAGACTGCTCCCCTGGCCGCCAGCAAAGGCCGACAGCCATGTTAGCATAAACATAGGGAACCTCCTATTGGGTTGTTAAGGTTCACGCCGACACAGGCGGTGGCAGCGCAGTTCACCCTAGAGGGTGAATTGTGAAAGTTGGGCTGATAGGATCGCGTTCAAAGAGCTAGCGACCCTTCGATTCGATAGGTGAAGCTGGCCTGCCGGGTTGCTGCATTGCAGCGCGCCCACGCAAGCGATCCCGCTCCGCTGGCTAGAACTAAAGCAGGGGGGAGCGGAGGTCTGTGGCTCTGCTATGCCTGCCACAAGTAGCGGCCAGTAAAGCAGAACAGAGGACAGCGATTCTGTCCCTTGTTTAAGGATACGACTTTTGGCTGATTCTGTCAAGCAGCAAGCTACAAACCCAGCCTGCAAATCTGCCACTCGCCGAAGGGGGCGAAGCCGAGTCTACGGTAGAGGGCTGCGGCTGGTTCATTGCTGCTGAGGTAGAACAGGCAAACGCGCTGTACCCCCTTGCTGAGCAGGTGGGCGCAGAGCGCAGCCACACAGGCAGCAGCATAGCCCCGCCCCCGCTGCTGATTGAGGGTCGCTACTCCACCGATCATCGCATGGTCTTCTGTCTCTGCGCTGCATTGAGCCGCAGCCACTACCTGCCCTTTGACCACAATGATCATTGTGTCACGTTTGAGCAGTTGGTTGAGCAACCGCTGCCGCCAGAGCAGGCGGTTGGGTAGCTGGGTCAGCGTGTAGAAGTTGTGCTGATAGAAATCCACCAGCATCTCGATGTCAGAGAGGACAGCAAGGCGTGGGGTAGGTAGGTTAGGGTTGGGCAGGCTGAAGCGCAGTTCGCTGTCTGGCCCAACCGCGCAGAGGGTACAGCGGTCGCGGCCCAGCACTGCTGTGGAGCCAAGAGCTGTGACTAGCGGCTCCACCTGCTCACGGATGCCGCTCACTACGCTGGGGCGTAGGGAGAGTACCTGCTCGACAAGGGCTGGCAAGTCGGTAGGGTCGGGGCAGTAGAGGGCCAGGCTGTTGTTGTAGGTGGTCACTTCAGCGACCAGCCCCCGGCTGCGATATGCTCCCCAAGAGCGCAGCGTATCGGGGGCATCCGTGCTGCTAAGGCCATGTTCGCGCAGGCGGGCTAGCTGAAAGAGGTTGGCAGCGGGCGCAGGGGTAAGCAGGCGGCGGAGGTCAGCTTCGTCGGTGGGGTCCAGTGGACGGAGGGTGGTGGCCGTTGGCTGCATCGTGTTTGCCTAATGAGGAGGTTGGTCGCCGTTGACCGCTGCACGTAGCTGGCTAATCGCCTCGGCCACACTCTGCTGCTGGTTGTAGACAGCCGAGCCAGCCACCAGCACGTTCGCCCCGGCCTCGGCGCAGGCAAGGATGTTGCTCAACTTGACCCCACCATCTACCTCCAGGTCGGCACGCTGGCCGCTGGGGGTCTGCGGTTCGCAACTGTCGATCATCTGGCGCAGGTGGGCGATCTTCCGCAAGCTGGTGGGGATGAAGCTCTGGCCGCCAAAGCCTGGGTTGACGCTCATCACCAACACCAGGTCAACGTAGGGGATGATCTCCTCCAGTGTGGCAACGGGCGTAGCCGGGTTGATCGTCACGCCCGCTCGCTTGCCGAGGTCGTGGATTTGCTGCACGGCACGGTGCAGATGGTTGGTGGCCTCGGCGTGGATATTGAGGATGTCGCCGCCAGCCTCAGCGAAGTCGCGCAGGTAGCGTTCGGGGCGGACGATCATCAGGTGGATATCGAGCGGCAGGTGAGTGTGGGCGCGGATGGCGGCTACCATCTGTGGGCCGAAGGTGATGTTTGGCACGAACTCACCATCCATGATGTCCACGTGCAGATAGTCTGCGCCGCCAGCCTCGGCCCGCGCCACTTCAGCTCCGATCTCTGCGAAGTCAGCAGCGAGGATCGAAGGGGCGATCTTTATCTGGTAGCCGTTGCTCATGCCACTATTATAGGATGCAGGCAGCGGCCTTGTCAACAAAACAAATGTTCTGCAATCTGGCAAAGGAGAAGGGCTGCACTACAAGGCCAGCCCTCAAGTCCAAGTGTGATTTGTAGCCTAGAGGCGGGCATTACCCCCGTTGCTGCCGGCGTTGCCGCCCCCACCACGCAGGAAAAAGGCGACTCCACCAACCAGGGCAACTGCCGCGACCACCACGAGGATGATCAGCACAAGGCCGTTGTTGCCGCTGTCGGCGTTACCGCTAGCTGGGGCCGCTGTGCTGGTGGCAGTGGCCTGCGCTACAATACTGGGTATGGCAGCGGCAGGGCTGGTTGGTGAGGAAGCAGCAGGTGGTGCATTCGTCACCGTCGGTTCGAGGATGCCGCCACCACTACCAGAGGTGCTGGTTGGTAGGGGCGCACCGGTTGGGGTGGGGGCAAAGGTGGCTGGCACCGGTGTAGCTGGCGCGGCTGCATTGGCCTTGAACTGCTCTGCCGCCCGCTTCACCGCACCGTACACCGGGTTGATGCTGAAGTCAGGGTTGACGAGGGCGAAGTAAAACTGTGCGTCGTTGTCTGCAATGCGTTGCCCATCCTGCCGCAGATACCAGATGAAGAACACGCCTGCCCAGGGCCAGTTCTGGCGGGCATACTTGATGCCGTCCACTGTGTATTGAGCCTGCTGCTCTGGCGTGACCTGGCGGT
>Ga0209511_1000903_pt1 | contig 27563 bp, 27 predicted proteins | sample SSSSmetaG_FD_184141 | JGI IMG/M metagenome (GOLD analysis project Ga0209511, IMG submission 184141) | Glacier valley bacterial and archeal communities from Borup Fiord, Nunavut, Canada, to study Microbial Dark Matter (Phase II) - ​SSSS... | ecosystem: Environmental > Aquatic > Freshwater > Ice >... | reverse complement strand
CACAAAGGCTGTCAGAAAGACGCCGATGATACCGCCAAGGAGGATATTCATCTTTATGTTAGGGCTTGAGGGTGCGGTAGGAAGGTTTCCCTGCTCTACGATGTTCACCTTCTCCATCTCCATTACGCTTACCATGCGTTCTGAAGAAACTTCTGCAATCGCATCTGCCAATTGCTTAACCAAATAGGCATCTTGATTCTCTACGATAATCTCTAGGATACGGGTATCCGTCGGCGTATTCACAGTTATCATATTCGCTAATTCTTCATATGTCATATCCAGATTGAGATCACTGATGACCTGTTCGGTTACTGGACGGCTCTTCACGAGAATTTTATAATCCTTTGTTAACTGTGTTCCCGTCTGTAGATCGGACAACGTAGTTGTATCTTCGCTTTGGCGGTTAATTACATAAACCTTCGTCATTGAGGTATAGATTGGTTTTAAGAATACCTTACTAAATAAGCCTGCACACACCGCTGTTAATATTCCAATAAATAAAATAATCCAAATCTTATCTAAAAGAACAAAAAATAACTCCTTTAAATCAATCTCAACTTCATCATTATTTCTCTGTTCCATCATCTAGCTCCTTATTCTTGTTTTCATTTGGGCAAAGTCTCTATAAATGCTTATTCTCTAGCATTCTCCTGGGGTTGTCCCACAATAATTGCTGCACCACAACTTCCCCATACTTTTTAACCAGGTAGTTGACTGTTTCCTTGGCATTTGGAGCTCTTACTGCCGTATCATGTGAATCCGTACCTAAGAAGTGTACCAATTCTTGTCTCAGTAACTTCTTGCAGAAGTTCGCCTTCGGACTCGTAATACCACCTCGAATACTAGAAAGGTTCATCTGGATATAAGCCCCTTCCCCTATTAGCTTCTCAACATAGTTTGGTTTCTCCACAAGACAAAGGTACCGTTCAACATGTGCAAGAATGGGAATATATCCTTCAAGAACGCAGTTGTGTAAGCTTTCCTGTATCTTACGATAGGATACGTTAGGTTCAAACTCTACTAGAATATATCTTGTTCCTGCAATGGTGAGTGCTTCCCCTCGTTGTAAGGCTTCAATAATCCCCATGCTAAAGAAAAGTTCATTGCCAAGTGCAATCTGAAAATCCTTATTTATCTTATGTGCTTCTAGGCTGACTTGCTCGAATACCTCCCGCAGCTTGGTAATCTCCATGTTGCTGCACCCAATTTCGTAATGAGGTGTGGCTATCATGAAGCGAATTCCCTCCTGATAAGCAAGCTGAAGCATATGACGAGTTTGATTCATGTCTCTTGCTCCATCATCCACCCCAGGAAGAATATGACTATGAATATCGATATAGCCTTGCATAGATTCTACTTCCTTTATCCCCATATAAATACAGATTATGTATAATTTGTCATTTAGTGACGTCCCAAAAAGAGCCACCTAGATAGGAGACCCTTTTACAATAAACAAAACTTTGTTGCTCTTTCCTATTGTACCACATATTGCGTCTCCCCCAGAATATGAGTCCCTAGCATATTAAAATGCCCTAGTCAGATTATTATATTACAATTTTTGCTTATATTCAACCTTTTACGCGAAAAATTCATAGCAATATTTTACTTTTCATTACCTAATATATTTTCTTCTTTAGAATGCTGATATAGAGTAGCAATCCTGTGAATATTGCCAAGCCAATTCCACCAATATACACAAATACTGAGATATCCCACCTAATGTAGTTCACCATGAAATTATAAAAATATTTGGGTGAGACATTAAGCTTTTGATAAGCCTTGGAAACAAGAAGTAATACCGGTACAATCGTTATCATAATGCTAGCTGCAAGAACACTATAGGCCACATACCGAACCCCTTGGTGCTGATATTTGTGAAGCTTAAGAAGTATCACGATAATTACTGTAGCAAGTAGTAATAGGATAGGTACTCCTATTCTCATTAAGCTCTGATAAGTTGTCTTATACTGCACATAGTATTTGATAAATGGAAAATCAAGCATCTTGGTATATTCCGTTGAGACTGCTTCACATAACGTCTCCACGCCCACTTGCTGCTCGGCTTCTAATAGGAGCTCCTTCTCGTCAGCAAAGCGAAGGATATTCTCTTTCAGTTGATTCTTAATTCTCTTCGTATCCTGTACAACTGACTCTCCCTTAATCTCAGCTTCTATCGTGTTCTTTGCTGCGATGTAAACTCGATCCATGGTGATGACATCGCTTAAGACAGAAATATCAATTCCGGTAGGTAGAAGAACGCTCTCTGCATTGTTCTGTATCGTTGTATAAATACTTTGATAATAATTGCTGCGTTGCAAATGATTGAGAATCACACTATCATTAAATACACCTGCTAAGATTCCAACGAGTATAAAAAGCACTGCAAAGATCAAGGTTAATAGATAGGAGAGAACAAAAGAGATGCTTCTCCGCATTACTTTTTTATTATGATGGGTTGTATTCTTATTTGTCATTGCTTGTCCCTCCTTGCACAATCTCTGGGCCTAGAATCTTGTCAGCATAGACAAAAAATCTCTCATTCTTAACCCCGATCAGTGCTCCAAAGGGATAACAGGTATAAAGAATTAGCTGTTCGTCATCCTTTTTTAAATCATAGGCAGTGGTATCTCCCACTACCGTAACTTTGGTCTCCGTTACTTGATATTCATATTTTCCATAGTTGGTTGTAATCTGAAGGATATCACCAATCTCTATCTTGTCTAAGGGTGCAAAATAAGTACTGTCATGCGCGCTAAGTAGTAATGGCTTCCCATTACCCGGCATAAAGCTACCAATGTATTGCCCAACACCCATCTTTAATGCCTTATCAGAATCTCCCCAGTAGAGTGGGGCTAAGAGGTCAATTCGTTCACATGATATCTTCGCATAATAGGTTTCATACAACGGCATAGTGACTTCGCTCTGGTCTACTATATCCGTTGATCTAACTGCGTTTTCATCAAAAATGGAATCGAGCTCTTCTGAAAAGGTAGGTGCACTCTTCGATATCACCATACCTGATACTGCGGACACCAACTTAAACACTGGGGCTCCCGCAAGATAGATGGTAACATATCCAAGCACGGTAAGGATTACCGGGATGTAGATATAACCCAGTAATTTCTTAGTACTACGTCTCATCATCATGAGCGAATAATTTATATTTACGAGAAACAAGGATACAAATTCCGATTAAAGCTAGGAGTCCCGTGGACAATCCAAAGGTTTGATTTAGTCGGTAGCCTGTATTCTTAATTGTCTTATCAGCCATCAACACAGTTTTACCCGCATCATTGACTACCTTGATATTATTGTCCTCTGCATTATACGCAATCTTAACACCAAGATCCTCCGATAAAGTCTTCACAGATTCTATTAGTTCTGGAATACTTAAGTCACTTTGCGTAGGTGCTGGCTTTGGCGTAACAGCAGCAGGTTGTGGTGTCAGAACTGGAGTCACAGGTTCCGGGGTAGGTATTGGTGCTTCTTCCACTAGATATCCGCCCTTAATTCCTTCCAAGGTCATATCTACCACCTTTTGATAGATCATCGCTTTCTGTTCATCCGTAATCGTGACATCGCTCTGTTGCAGATAATTAATACCTTGATTAATATAGTCACTTGGAATAGCATAATGTTTGCCATTATAATCAATTCCACTTTGAAAGTACCCTATCAACTCCTGTTCATTGGTGTTTAATCCAGATTCAGCCTTAGCAAAGGAGGCTGCACCAAGGATACCGACTGCCATTAGAACAAGGAAGCTTTTTATTATATTGTTCATTCTGTAATCTCCCTTCCTATGTAATATTCTATCATAATTCGGCATAGGAAACAACTGAAAAGAAGAAGCTGCCTCCTCATGATTTTTCAATCATTAAGCGAAGCAGCCTCTTATCATTATTTATTTATTTTATTTGTCAATTGTAAAATTAACTCCACCAGTTATGGTAACAGAAAAATTATTGACATCTACTAACATAGTGAATTCATCAATACCTGGTGCCTTAACCTTGTATAAATAAGGAGTTGCTGTTCTAGTAAATAGGATATTTTTAGCGGCATAGGTATAAGTTGTAGCATCATTTGCCCATGCAGTTCTAACAAATGCTAATTCTGTTGCTGTTATTGTACTTGCATCAGTCGTAGAGCGTACAGTAATGCTCGTAGTACTTGCACTAAATGGGTAATAACGTACTACGCTTTCGATTGAGAAAGTAGGTCCTCCGGTAACAGTAATTGATTGATCAATTGCTACTGCCATTCTAAAGGTTCCAAGATTTGCAACTACCACATCATAGGTGAATGGTTTATCTTCTACTCTCTTTAGTGTAAGCTTTGGAGAAGTATTAGGAACATCATATTCTGCTGCTTTATCATCCCAAGCTAAAGCTGCAGCTATTACCTTGTCATAATTAAGTAGATATGAGTTGCTACCTATCTTAACCGTAAAGCCAGTAACATGACTATCAAATGTATAAACACCATTATTTACAACAATACCAGGTGTTGTTGGTGTTGTTGGTGTTGTTGGTGTTGTTGGTGTACCTGGTGTAGATGGTGTACTTGGAACTGCTGTAGGTGTTGGTGTTGGTGTCACTTTTACCACTGGATTAGTACCTTCTGATTTCGTTATTGTACCTGCTCCACTTGTTGTAACGCTTGTACCAACTGCATTATTTGTTATCTTCTCAACTGGTTGTAAGATAGCAACACTAACATTTTTAACAGTTGAAGCTACGAAAACCTCTTTTGTCTTAACATCCACAGAAACTTTCGCATTTGACTCAACGTTAACTGTTCCAATGCTTGAAGCAGATGCAGTACCAGCAAATTTATCTACGAAGCTAACTTTATCTCCCTCGAGTGTATTTGCTATTGTAGCTTTTCCTATCTCACAATTGTTTGTCTCAATCGTAATATCAGATTTAAAAGCAGAATCAATGACAATATCGCCCTTGAAACCATCCATTGATATCGTGATATTTCCAGCTGAATCTGGAGTTATTGTAAAGCTACCGATATCAGCCATATTGTTTTGTTGAAGTGTGATACTACCCTGTGCATCGATTGTAACGATGATTGTTCCTCTACCTGCAACAAGTGTAGGTATTGCTTCTTCTTGTATTGCCAGCGTAGCAAGCTCAGGTTTAACAACTTCTACATTGTTAATTTCAGAGTTTTGTGTTGTAACTGTATATGCAGCACCATTCTCTAAAGTAAGGTTTCCTATTACCTTGATATTGTCTAAGGTTATGGAAGCTGTACCAACGGAACTGGAAATCTTCAAATTGCTATAAATTTTATTAGATAATTTAACTTTACCATTTTTAACGTCAGCTGATGTTATAGTCAAATCATTATCGGCAACTGTAATCGTTACGAAATCTGTTGCTCCGCTCACTGTGGTTGCAGTAATGGTAACCTCGCCACCCTTTAAAGCTGTAAATTTACCAAGTTTATCTGGGTTTGCGATTGATTTGTCACTTGATGTCCAAGTCGTCTTATCATTGGAGGACTTTGGAGATAATGTTCTATTTAAGTTTAGTGTATCGCCAACTTTCATTGTGCCCACGCCATTACTAATTGCAATACTCTTTGCAGCTACTAAGATTTTGGCTGTTGTAGTTAAAGTGTAAGTTTTTCCAGCAGCAGTTACTTTACAAGTAATCTTTGCTGTCCCCTTGGCAATACCTTTCACCAAACCTACTTTACTAACTGTAGCAATCTTCACATCACTTGATGACCACTTGTATGTGGATTTCGCCACCTTATTCTTGATATTAAAATCGTATGATTTTCCTACCAATATGTATTGAGATGTCTTGCTAATTGTTGGTGCAGTTGCTGCACTAATTAGCGTACTTGGAATCATTGTAAGTATGAATGCTAACACAAGTACGATGCTCAATGTCTTTCTTACTCTTCTACCCATTATTAATCACTCCTTCGTTTTTTGTTATTAATCTATTTATACTAAAGTATTATAAGGTTCTTACAATTTATTGTCAATATAAAGTACTATATTTATACTAATTATTTGCATAAATTACAAATTACTTGATATTTCGAGTATTGAAATGGGATTCGTTGGTATTTGTTCAAAGGAACGCAATTTTTTCTCTAATACGATGATATCCCACCATGCCCCTAATTTATACCCTGTCTTATCATAGATGCCAACCTCGACAAATCCAAACTTCTTATGTAGTGCAACACTGCTCTCATGTGGAAGTGCGATTAAGGAATAGATATTATAATAGCCTTGCTTTTCGATTAGCTCAAATAACTTGGTGTAAAGTGCTGTCGCAACACCTTGATGATGTGCTTCTTTCGCAATGTACACAGAGCATTCGCAGTCCCAAGCAAAGGCTGCTCTTTCATAATGTGGCGAACAATAAGCATATCCTATCAGCTTACCCTCCTTCTCACAAACCAACCACGGAAATTGTTCTAATACTTTTCTCATTCTCTCTTTAAAGATTTCGATTGGAATTGTATCATATTCAAAGGTGATTGCAGTCTCAAGTATGTAGGGCTCATAAATTGCTAGGATATCTTTCGCATCCTGAATTTCGGCCATTCGTATTACTAATTCACTCATTTTCAACCTCATTCCTGCGCATGTTTTCTGCGCATAATAAGTTTGTGCCGAGGATTACGCAGGCACAAACTTTGCGAGTGAAAGATTTGAAAAATCTTTCACTCTTGTCCCATCTGCTCGCATTATTTGTAAAGTATAACCCAAGAATAGGAAGAATGAATTTCCAATGGAATTCATTCCTCCTACTTTGGGGAATTCGTTTTAGCGAATTCTTTGACTTGATATCTATTTTATCATATCACATGATGACAAGCAACAAAATGTCCTTGTCTTATTTCTTTTAGAACAGGCTTCTCTTGTTTACAAATATCTGTTGCATAGGTGCAACGTCCTGCAAAGCTACAGCCCTTTGGTGTGTTGATAGGGCTTGGTACATCTCCTGTTAAGATCTGGCGATGTTTCTGTGCTTCTTTATTTGGATCTGGAATCGGAACTGCGGATAACAGTGCTTGAGAATATGGATGAAGGGTATTCGAATATAACTCATCACTGGTTGCAAGCTCCATAATACTTCCCAAATACATGACTGCAATACGATCACTAATATATTTTACGATATTGAGGTCATGGGCTATAAAGAGATAGGTTAAATCAAGCTTCTTCTGTAAGTCATGTAAGAGGTTAATAATCTGTGACTGAATGGAGACATCCAGTGCAGAGATAGGCTCATCACATACGATAAACTCTGGCTCAATTGCAAGTGCTCTCGCAATTCCGATACGCTGACGCTGACCACCGGAAAACTCATGTGGAAATCTATTCGCATGTTCACGATTTAAGCCAACCAATTCCAATAACTCATATACTCTTTCTTGGCGTTTCTTCCTATCATACATTTTATGAATAATCATACCCTCTTCCACAATAGAACCGACGGTCATACGTGGGTCAAGGGAAGAATAGGGATCCTGGAATATAATTTGAGCCATTTTGGAATAAGCAAAGAGCGTCTTCTTATTAATTTGCATCGTGCGTCTTCCATAATAGGTTAAATCTCCAGAAGTCGGTGCGTAAATACCCATAAGTACTTTCCCTAAGGTAGATTTACCACAGCCTGACTCCCCTACAAGTCCTAAGGTCTCACCCTTCATAATATCAAAGGTAACGTTATCGACTGCTTTTAATATTCCCTCAGATACCTTGAAATGTTTTGATATATTCTTTAGTTCAACTAATTTTTTATTTTCCATCGCTATTCACCTCACACTGCTTACTCGGACAATCTTCATGAAGTAGCCAGCAAGCTGATTGATGTTTGCCTTCTACAGTAAAGTCTGGTGGAAGCTCTGTTTGACAAATCTTCATACAAGACGTACACCTACTTGCAAAACCACAGCCCTTTGGTGGGAGTAATAAATCTGGAGGTGTTCCTGCAATTGATACAAGTCTTACGCTACGATCTAATTCTGTCTTTGGCAAGCTTCGTAACAATGCTTCTGTATATGGATGGGAAGGACGATAGAAGATATCCTCTGCCGTTCCTGTCTCAACAATTTTACCGGCATACATAACTGCAACGCGGTCCGCCATACTTGCTACGACTCCAAGATCATGGGTAATTAAGATAATTGCTGTATTTGTCTTTTCTTTGATTTCTTGTAATAAATCCATAATCTGCGCTTGAATCGTTACATCCAGTGCAGTCGTAGGTTCATCTGCTATGAGTAGCTTTGGTGCACAAGAAAGTGCCATCGCAATCATAACTCTTTGTCTCATACCACCCGAAAATTCATGTGGATATTGCTTTGCACGTTGTGCTGGATTTGGTATCTTAACGGTTTCTAATAAGTGGATGGCTTCCTTATTCGCATCTTCTTTCGAAAGCTTACGATGATGTCTTATCGCTTCCGTTAACTGCTTGCCTACCTGCATCGTAGGGTTTAAACAGGTCATCGGATCTTGGAAAATCATACTAACTTCCTTACCTCTGATCTTCATCATTTCTTTTTCTGTAGCATTTACGATATCATGCTCACCTAGTGTTATATCGCCCTTCACAATTCTTGCTGGTGGCATCGGGTTTAATTTCATAATGGTTTGCGCAGTTACACTCTTACCACAACCGCTCTCACCAACAATCGCAAGGACTTCGCCTTCTTCTAATTCAAAGTTTACACCTCGAACTGCCTGCACTTCTCCCGCATACGTATCGAAGGATACATGCAAATCATTAACTACTAATACTTTACTCATCACATTACCTCCTTAAGCGTGGATCCAAGGCATCACGTAAACCATCACCCAATAAGTTAAAAGATAACATGGTAATACTAATGCATAATGCAGGAATCATTAATTGTGTCGGATACATTTGGAATATCTTAACTCCATCATTGGCAAGGGTTCCCCAACTTGCTAGAGGCACTGGAACGCCAAGTCCAATGAAACTTAAGAATGCTTCTGTAAATATTGCACTTGGAATTGCAAGTGTTATGTTAACAATTACAACGCTTAATGTATTCGGAAGCAAATGCTTTGCTATAATACGAGCTGGTTTCGCGCCCATTACCTTTGCTGCCACAACATAGTCCTGCTCCTTTAAGCTCATCAGCTGACCACGCACCAGACGTGCCATTCCTGTCCAACCGACCGCCGCATAGGCAATGATAATTGTCGTGGTTCCTGGTTTTAAAACCATCATGAGTAGAATAACGATAATCAGGTATGGAATACCATTGATTATTTCTATAAATCTCATCATTACATTGTCTAACATACCGCCCATGTAACCTGCGATACCGCCGTAAACAATGCCTATAATAAAGTTAACAAATACAGCCGTGATTGCAATAAATAATGAAATTCTCGCTCCGGACCATACTCTAGTAAAGATATCGCGTCCTAATTTGTCGGTTCCAAATAGATGTAAATGTCCGTCCGTTGGATCTTTAAATCCCATCACTGCATTTGTATGTGCATAATGTTGCTCGCTCACGGTATAAGGTGAAATTATCGGAACCACAATCGCCATAAGTCCGATCAGTATAATGACGCCAAGACATACGATTGCAGTTTTATTCTTAGAAAGACGTTTCATTGCATCCTTCCAATAACTAATGCTAGGTCTGGCGATGCCTTCCCCTTCTAACGCATTTGCTCCAACCCATTCAAAGCGGCTTTTATCAAGTTTGTCCATTGTATCACTCCTTTAGTTCCGTTAGCTTAACACGTGGATCAATAAGACCATAGAGAAGGTCTACAATCAGATTCGCGAGAACCAGGAATGCTCCATAGAATAAAGTGATTCCCGAAATCATCGTGTAATCCTGTACCTGTATGCTAAGTACGAAGAATTTACCCATACCAGGTATGGAAAATATATTTTCAACAACAAATGCGCCTGTTAACACGGTCGCAGCAATTGGGCCGAGAACCGTAACGACTGGCATAATCGCATTACGAACGGCATGCTTCCAAATAATCTTCTTCTGTGATAGACCTTTTGATTTTGCAGTTTTAATGTAGTCCTGACCAAGTACATCAAGCATACTAGTTCTCATCAGTCTTGATACCGTAGCAAGAGAACCAAAACTAAGTGCAAAGGCAGGAAGTATTTTACTCATCTCAGAATTCCATCCTGTAATCGGGAAGAATTTAATCCCCGTCCATTGATATAACTTTAATCCAAAAAAGTATTGGAATAGCGCACCTATAATAAAACTCGGTACGGATACACCAATAATTGCAAACATCATTGATATAGTATCCCATTTTGTGCCCCTCTTGACAGAAGCAATAATGCCAAGTAGTACGCCTGCTATGGTAGCAAAAATGAGCGCTCTCATTCCCAAATTAAAGGAATATGGAAATGCTTGTGCAATAATATCTGTAATCGGTCGGTTATAATGCATCGAAATACCCAAATCACCCTTCAGAATATTTCCAATGTACATCAAAAATTGCTGTAATACAGACTTATCAAGACCGTATTTTGCATCCAATGCTTTCCTTGTTGCCTCTGGAATTGCCTTCTGCCCAATGAATGGATCACCCGGTAATAAACGCATCATAAAAAATGTTAGCGCAACCAACGCAAATAATGTTAATAAAGCATAGAATATTCTCTTTCCAATATACTTTACCAAGGTCATCCCTCCTTTCTCATAATTAATTATTAGTATTATGTTTCTAATTATATTAATTTATTATATCTTGCTGTTTTTCTATTTTAATTTATTATATAAGCACGTTTGTCGTGTATTATTCTATTTAATCAAAATAAGGAAGTACGGGTTGATAAACCCAACCCGCACTTCCATTGATGAATGACGTTATCTGCAGGTAATTATTTCGCCAATTTAACGTCTTTGAAGTTCATATCCTGGAAAGCAGTTCTGACTACACCAGATGTAATCTTGTTGCTTGTGATATAATCTCTAGATCTCCAGTAGATAGGGCCAATCGGTAGATCATTCATTAATAATTTTTCAAGTTCCATTAAGTATCCAAAACGAATGGTTGGATCTAACTCGGTACGAACCTTCGCTAATAATGCATCATATTCTACACTTGAATAGCTTGTATGGTTATTACCATTTCCTGTTTCAAACATATCAAGGAAAGTCATAGGATCATTGTAGTCAGGTCCCCATCCAGCAAATACGATAGAGAAATCTTTTGTGGACATTCTCTCAAGTCTGCTCTTAAATGGCATTGACTCAACTGTAATCTCTATTGCAAGGTTTTCTTTTAATTGTTCCTGTACAAATGCTGCATTATCAACTGCTGCGTCTGTATCATCACAAATCATTGTAAGCTCTACTGTAGATACGCCAAGTTCTTCAAGTGCTTTTGCGTAGTACTCTTTTGCTTTCACTACATCAACTGTAGGAATTAATGCACCAACTTCTTCAGCAAATTTCTTTTTTAAACCAAAGATTGTAGGTGGTGTAAAGGCTACTGCTGCTTTCGAGCTATTCTTTACGATACTGTCAACGAATATTTGTGAATCAACTGCATAAGTAAGTGCTTTACGAAGATTAGCATTTTGAAGGAACTTATCTGTCATGTTATATTCTAAATAGAAGACAGAGCCATCATCATAGGTAATAACTGGATAATTTTCAGTTTTCATCATTTCAGCTTGTTCGCCGTTTACAGTAGTAACATCAACTTCACCTGCTTTAAAAGCATTTAAAGCTGCATTCGTATCTGTAATCATAACCATATTAATCTTCTCAAGTTCGATTTTATCTGCATCATAGTAATCTGGATTTTTCTCAAGAACGATTTTACTTTCATGTTCCCAAGAAGTCATCTTGTATGGGCCATTGTAAACCATCTTATCGAAGTCAGTACCATAAGCTGTACCAAACTCGTTGTAAGCTTTTTCATTTACAGGAGCTAATACACCAAATGCAAAGGTATTAAGTGCATATGGAGTTGGATTCTCAAGTGTTACTTCAAGTTGGTAATCAGAGAGTGCCTTAACCCCTATCTCTTCTTTCCCTACTTCACCATTGTTGTATGCAAGACCATTCTTCAGGATGTAGCCAAAGTATGCATAGTCAGATGCGAACTCTGGAGTAAGAATAGATGTCCAAGCAAATACGAAATCGTTTGCTGTTACAGGCTCGCCATTCGTCCATTTCATATCCTCACGAAGATTGAAGGTGTAAACCAAACCATCAGGAGTGATTGTCCAATCTTTTGCTACGCCTGGAACTACAAGGTCATTCTCATCTAATGTAACTAAGTTTTCGATGACATGACGAATAACGGAAAACGAAACTGTGTCTGTTGTAGTTACTGTAAACATTTCTGGTGGTTCATTGACAATATTAACGGTAATCGCATTTTCCTCAGGTGTACCAGGATATGCTATTGTGTCAACTGAACTTTTCTCACCGCAACCAACTAACATCGTTACTGACATAGCGACTACAAGGGTTACAGCTATTAATTTTTTAATTTTCATAATATCCTCCATTCCGTCGCTTACGGCGACATAAACATATAAATAAGGAAGTATATTCCTAATATACTTCCTTTGTATAGCGTATATCATATTATAAATTTTTATTTTTGTCAAGCTACAAACTTCCTTGTGGGGCGGACAAATTATAGAATATTTGCAAATAATTGACGTTCGAGGACCTTTTATGCATTTAAATCCCATAATTATACTAATATTGTTAATCACATATCATAAGGCAAAACATATAATAAGGCATAAAGGAGTGAAGTATATGTCCCATCAACTTAAATTTGGAGTCTTTGGTGGCGATTTGCGTCAAGTATATATGGCTGAGTCTTTCCTTTTGCAGGGCTATCCCGTTGGAACCTACCATATCGCAGATACCGTTAATCATAAAAATTGCTTTCAAGCACATACCTTAAATGAATTGTTTGATTACAGTGATGTTCTCATCGGTCCTATCCCAATGTCAAAGGACCAAATAGTGATCGTAGCAAGTAGCACACCTTCTGACTTTACAATAGCGCATGTCGCTTACCTTTTAAATGAGAAACATATTCTCATTGCAGGCAATATTCCTCCTCCAATCGTAGATCTTTGCAATTCAAAGAATATTCCTTTCTTTGACCTGATGAAGAATGATACTATTGCGGCTCTCAATACCATAGCGACTGCCGAAGGTACAATAATGGAAGCAATCGCATCTAGTAATCGAAATCTTCAAGGTAGCAACTGCCTTGTCCTTGGGTATGGACGATGTGCCAAAGTTCTTGCGAGGAAACTAAAAGCACTTGAGGCTCGCGTTACGATTGCTGCACGTTCCACGGAAGCAATCGCATCCGCATGTTCCTTGGGGAATCAGGGCATTCACCTAAACCAGCTGAAAGATACGCTTTCTTCCTTTGATTACATCTTTAATACGATTCCTGCTCTTATTCTGGATAAGGAATATTTAGACCTCGTAGCTCCATCGGTCACCATGATTGACATTGCTTCTGCACCAGGTGGTATTGATTTCGCCTATGCAAAGGAGCTTAAGCTTAATGCAAAACTATGCCTTGGCTTGCCTGGAAAAGTAGCACCAAAGACATCCTCTGATATTCAAGTAACTGAAATCCTAGCATTTTTGAAAGAAAGAAGTGATTAAATGTCCGTTAACGGAAAGAATGTGGGCTTCGCTCTCACCGGATCATTTTGCACTTATGATAGAGTATTTCTAGAGCTTGAAGCTTTGGTTAACGCGAAGGCAAATGTGTATCCCATTTTCTCAGTCCACGCGCAAACAACCGATTCTCGCTTTGGTAATGCTAACGACTTTATAGAGAGAGCCTATAAACTGACCGGCAGGCGGCCAATCACTACCATCTTAGATGCTGAACCACTCGGTCCAAATAATCTATTAGATATCCTAGTGATCGCTCCTTGCACCGGCAATACTCTCTCAAAACTTACTTACGGGATTACTGACACGCCCGTTCTTATGGCTGCCAAAGGGCACTTAAGAAATAACAAGCCAATTGTTATTTCCATCGCAACGAATGATGCGCTAAGTGCAAACATGAAAAATATTGGAATGCTTCTGAATACAAAGCATTTTTACTTTGTACCTTTCGGTCAAGATAATTATAAAGCCAAACCAAACTCCATGATCGCTCATACAAAATTACTCCTACCAACGATTGAAGAAGCCCTAGAAGGCCGACAGCTGCAACCGGTAATTCAAAGTCCTCATTAAGCAAAGCAAGGGTGCTTTCGAAACCTTATAATTAAGGTTTGAAATGCACCCTTCGTTAATATAATAGCATGAGGCGATAATCTTGTTTGTACGCCAAAATGTCTTTAAGACATTGGCAGATGGGAGTTTCTATGTGTGGAATAGCAGGTTTTTGTAATATACAGGCTGATTATACAAAAGAACATAATAAGTGGCATCAAATACTGGAGCAAATGAAGCAGGTGCTCAGGCATCGCGGTCCAGATGATGAAGGCGAGATGTTAACGTCACAAGTTGGTTTTGCGCATACACGATTATCCATCGTTGATTTAAATCGCGGACATCAGCCAATGTCAAAGAGCAAGTTCGGAAATTCCTATACCATTGTTTACAATGGTGAGTTATATAACACTGCCGAACTCCGTGATAATATGATTCGCATGGGGTATCTGTTTAAAACTAGCACTGACACTGAGGTCATCCTAACCGGATACATTGCTTTTGGACCTGAATTTGTAAAAGAGTTAAACGGTATCTTCTCCTTTGCAATCTGGGATGATAATAGGAAGACACTCTATCTGTTTCGTGATCGTTTGGGAATAAAGCCTTTGTTTTATACTGTCCGGGAGAAAACAATCATTTTTGCCTCCGAGATAAAAGCTCTCTTTGAATATCCAGGGGTTAAGCCCAAGATTGATGCCCGCGGATTAAGTGAAATCTTTGCAATCGGTCCAGCAAAAACCTATGGGATTGGAGTATTTCAGGATGTGTATGAGGTTTTGCCTGGTTACTATTCTATCTTTAATAAGAGTGGACTTCATCAAGAATTATACTGGAGTTTGATTAGTGCACCACATGAAGATTCCTATCAAAAGACCGTTGAGAAAACTGCTTATCTTCTATATGATTCAGTCAAAAGACAGATGATCTCTGATATTCCAATCTGCACCTTTCTATCTGGTGGTGTAGATAGTAGTCTAATAACCGCAATCTGTGCGAAGGAATTAAAAAAAGTTGGAAAACAAATTGATACCTATTCCTTTGATTTTGTTGATAATGATAAACATTTTAAATCAAACTCCTTTCAACCATCACAAGATCGTCCCTTCGTGGATATTATGGTTGATTATGTTGGGAGTAAACATACCTTCCTAGAATGTGATAATTTTGATTTAGCAGATGGTCTATATGCAGCTGTAGACGCCAGAGATCTCCCGAACATGGCTGACATTGAGTCTTCTCTTCTTTATTTTTGTAAAAAGGTTTCCGCAAATCATCGTGTTGCTCTAACCGGCGAATGTGCAGATGAGATTTTCGGAGGATATCCATGGTTTCACAGCCCAGAAAGCTTTGCGCTAGATGCCTTCCCTTGGTCAAAGAACCTGGAAACCAGAAAAATTTTACTGTCAGATGACTTACTATCCACGGTCGATCTTGACGGTTATGCGAGGGCAACCTATGAGAAATCAGTCAATGAAACCCCACGCTTATTTGGAGAAAGTGCAATTGAAGCCCGTCGAAGAGAGATTGCTTATCTAAATATAAAATGGTTTATGGTTACGCTTCTTGATCGTATGGATCGTACCAGTATGTTTTCCGGACTTGAAGCTAGAGTTCCGATTGCAGATCATCGTATTATAGAATATATCTGGAATGTACCTTGGGATATGAAAAGTCCTAACGGTGTTGTGAAGGGACTACTTCGAGAGGCTGGAAAGGATCTCATTCCACCGGAGATTTTATACCGCCACAAGAGTCCTTATCCAAAGACCTATCACCCTGACTACGAAAAATTATTAGGTAATCGACTCCTAGATGTTCTTTCCGACTCGAATGCACCTATTCGGCCACTCCTTGATTCTAAGAAAGTCAAAGCTTTCCTTGATACTCCTTCCGATTACGGTAAGCCATGGTACGGGCAGCTCATGGCTGGTCCGCAATTAATCGCTTACATGCTGCAAGTAAACTACTGGCTTGAGAAATACAAGATTGAGATTGTTTAAGAAACAAGTTGAGGGGATGGCACACAGTTGAGGGGATGGCACACGATTGGAGCTGACGCATGTGGAACTAGCATGTTTTTCGGTTGTCTCTACACCGGATCGCAATCGTTCGTATCATGGAAGACATAGAAGGACATTATGTCTTCCTGATTCGAACGATGGTGAACCGGTGTAACGACAAACGAAAAACATGTTCTAGCTCCACACCCGTCAGCTCCAATCATGCGCCATCCCTGTCGAGGTTTTCGGAAGTAACTTCATCTCAAATTAAGGTAATGGGTATGAGGGAATGTGTATGAGGTAATATATTTATTATGCTGTGTTAGATTGAATTATTGACCTTGATGCAATGTAGAATACGCTATTATATTTATTATGATATGTTAGATTGAATTATTGACCATGATGCAATGTAGAATACGCTATTATATTCTTAACATATTATGGTAATTTATAGTGGTATTTAAAGCATATTTGCCTTATAATATATGTACAGTTTAGTTATATGTACAAGTTTAATATTTGGTCAGTTTAGTCAAAATTATTATGGACGGTAAAGCGGACAACTTTTTTAGGTTATCATGTTTGTATTGATAAAGGGTCAAATACCCCAGTGAGGAATCAATTCTATTTACAATAGCTTTTGCTATGGCTCAAATGAAAATCATTTCAATATGCTTGATACTTATACTTGAAAATTTAGAAGGCTTTGATTCAAAATGCAGTTGATATTCAACCACCTTTATATTATACATTACTTTACAATTGAAGGAATCGAATACAAAGTTGTCGGTAATGACATAGTAAGATTATAGTATAGGAAGGAGAAAATCATATGAAGTGTCCTTTTTGCAATCAAGATATGGAAGATGGGAATATAGTTGTTGCTGGAAATGCGGGTATTGGGTGGGAGAAAAACTATGAGACGGTATCCTTAAAAAACAGGTTTCTGGGTAAAAATCGAATTAATAATTTAAGTTGGGGAGTCTCAAAAGTGAGTGGACATAGATGTGCCGTATGTAATAAAATTATTTTAGATTTAGAAAGAAAAATTGTTTAATAAAATGTCGAGAATAATCGGTATTACCAAGCATCTAGCAATTGTTTACAAATGCGAAATGGAGATTATTTATATTTTGAGAGGAATTGCATAAATGATGAGGTGAAACAATGAAAGATTTGAAAGTAATATTTATGGGTACACCTGAATTTAGTGTAAATGTACTTAATAGCTTAATTTGTAATACTAATGTAATAGCAGTAGTAACTAAACCAGATAAATTAGTTGGTAGAAAACAAGTATTGACAGAATTAGCTGTAAAAAAGGTGGCACTTGAAAACAATATAAAAGTAATACAACCAACTAAAATAAGAAATGAATATCAAAGTATAATAGATTTAAATCCTGATATCATTATAACTTGTGCCTATGGTCAATTTCTCCCAAAAGAGATATTAGATTATCCTAAATATGGTTGTATAAATGTTCATGCATCACTTCTTCCAAAATTAAGAGGAGGAGCACCTATTCATAAAGCTATTATTGATGGATATACCACTACAGGTATAACCATAATGTATATGGGTCTAAAAATGGATAATGGTGATATAATAAGCCAAAAAAGTATTGAGATAGAGAAAACTGATAATGTAGGTACGTTACATGATATATTAAGCCTATTGGGTGCAGAATTATTAATGGAAACGTTACCAAATATTATAAGTGGACAAATAAATAGAATTGTCCAAAATGAAGAAGAAGTAACATTTGCTTATAATATATCAAGAGAAAATGAACATATAGATTTCAATAAAACAAAAATAGAAGTTTTTAACCAAATAAGAGGACTTAATCCATGGCCAGTAGCTTATGCAATTTTAGATGATGAAGAAATAAAAATATACGAAGTTATTATAGGTAAAGATATTTATAAAGAAAAATCAAGTGGGGAAATAGTAAAATTATACAAGGATGGAATAGGAATTAAAGTATCTGATGGGGAAATTATTTTAAAAACAATAAAACCTTCAGGTAAGAAAAAAATGAGTGTGAAAGATTACTTTAATGGTTTTAAAGATAAAAACAATCTAATTGGTAAGGTATTCAGGTGATTTATGAGTAGTCCCTTATATATAACAATGTATATTATAAGCATTATACGAAGGTATGTTACTTCGCTTTATTTCTTTATTGAGTCATAATCGTTGGTAACGACGAATTAAAGATGAGAGGAGAATAAGATGAACAAGATCAAAAAGCACAATATAATACTTTCAATAATCATTGCTATCTTTCTTATTATGGTAATGGCCCTTATTTTAAATTGGTCTGTAATATTCCAAAAAGGAAACCCTATCCCATTCGTAAGGAGTATATTACAGTTAAATTCTAATCAAACCTATATACAGGTACAAGATGATAATCCAATCATATACATTACAAAAAGAGATAATTATGATCAATTACATAAATATATTGAAGACAACTATGATGTTTCCTTTGATGAACAAATGGGTAGTAGTTATATTTTTAGCTCTGATGAAAAAGTGATTACAGCTACATCAGAAATATATTGGAAATTCTATATTGCTTGGACCATGAGTATTAAATGATGAATTATTGAAATGAAATGACAACATCAGAAAGTCAGAGGTTTGAACATGAAAGATATTTATATAATTGGCGGGACAATGGGCGTAGGAAAAACAACTATTTGCCAGAACATTAAGGGCAAGCTGAATTACAGCGTATTTCTTGACGGTGATTGGTGCTGGGATATGCACCCGTTTCAAGTGACTGAAGAAACAAAGCAAATGGTCGTGGAGAATATTTGCTTCCTCTTGAATAACTTCATCAAGTGCTCTACTTTTGAAAATATTGTATTCTGCTGGGTCATGCACCTTCAAACGATTATTGATGATATCGTATCACGTCTTGATACAACGAACTGTAAGGTCCATTCCATATCGTTGATATGTAGTGAACAAGCCTTGCAAACTCGTCTGAGGAAAGATGTCGACTCCGGTATTAGGACAGAAGATGTAATCCGCAGAAGCATAGAACGCTTACCTCTTTACGATAAACTAAGCACATATAAAGTGGATGTATCAAACATTATTCCTGATCAAGCCGCCGATTTTATTATTCAGAACTGTTAAATTTCAATTTGATAAAGTGTAAGTTACTTCATAATCTTTCTATATGGAGTCATAATCGTATCAAATTGTGGTGTAAATATAATGTGCGATAATGGGAGGATTGGAAATGTTTATATTTCTATTTATTTGCTGTATGTTAGTTCCTGCGACAATGATAGGTTTTGGAATGTTATGGAAAGCGCATCCGCCAAAGAATGTAAATGCTTTATATGGATATAGAACATCTATGTCTATGAAAAACAAGGATACGTGGGATTTTGCACATAGATATATAGGTCGCATATGGTATCTGTCTGGAATTATTACAGCAGTTTTATCCGTAATAATTTTGTTTATTTTTAAAAATTCGATTGAATTTGAAGCAATTACTATTTATTTAGTATTTATTCAAATAGCCTTATTATGTGTTGGAATAATTCCTACAGAAATCTCATTAAATAAGAATTTTGATAAAAACGGACAAAGAAAATAAACCTAATCTTCGATTACAGATATGTCGCATGATTTATATTTTGAGTCTTAATAGTTGGCAAAACGAACTAAGTTTACTTTATTTAAAGAGATTATTATATATTGTAACTCAAATCCTTTTATAGGTGAAACAAGTATAAAAGGACGAATTTATGGAGGAAATATGAAAGCAAAAAATAAAGAGTCATTAATCTATTGGCTCGGGGGTTCGACTTGTGCTGGAAAGACAACAATTTCCAATGCTCTTTCTGCAAATTATGGATTTACAGTTTACCACTGTGATGATAATTTTGGAAAACATATTGAAAAATCGAATGCACAAGAACATCCAAATTTAAACAAAATGACGAAAGTTACTTGGAATGATATTCTTAGCATGAAGGTAGAAGAATATTTAAATTGGACTACGGGTTCATTCATTGAAGAATTTGGAATGATTTTAGAAGATTTAGATAAGCTGTCGGATGATAAGCTGATATTAGTAGAAGGTATTAACTTGCTACCCAAACTTATTAAGGATGAGATAGTCAATATTAATCATGCAGTTTGGCTAGTAGCAGATGATGCATTTTATAAAAAACATCAAATGAATAGAAAAGAATTGTTTGAAAGAATAAAAGAATGTTCAAACCAAGAACAAGCATTGCATAATTATATAAATGATGATTTAGCCTTTGGTAAATATATTTTAAATGATGCCAAAAAGCTTAATTTGAAGGTAATAAAAATAGTAAACGAGAGTGATATAAAGAAAAATATTGAACTCATTTTTACATACTTTAATTTGGTAAATTTGAAGGTGCGGAGGTATAGGTATTTATGAGAATAGGGGAAATTGGATTATTAACAAATGATGTTGTAAGACTTGCAAATTTTTATAAATTATTACTTGAAACTAAAAACGGTAGTAATGATACGATTTATCAAACAATCATAGCAGAAGAAACCATGTTAACAATATATAATGACGCTACTATAAAAAATAATGAAAATCAAAATATATGTCTTGCATTTACTGTAATTGATATTGATGTTGAATATGAAAAACTCGTAAATTTGGGAATTGAAATTATTGAAGAACCTAAGCTACGCCCATGGGGAACAAGGAATATGAGTTTTTATGACCCAGATAGAAATGTTATTTATTTGAGAAGTTTTAACAAATAAACGAATTTCAATTTATAGGATTTGGAAAACTCCTTTTGGAGAAGGCGCTTATTATAATCGGAGGGAAAAATGGAAATCAAAAAATGTATCAAAGAATCTTTTTCGGTTATAGGAAAAGAAGGTTCATCAAAAAATGGAAACGGATTTATTCAGAAATTATGGGAAGACGCTAATTCACATTTCAATGAAATAGCTTCTCTGGGGAAGAAAGACAACAATGGTAATCTTCTTGGAATATGGGGCGCAATGTCCGATTTTTCCCGTTCATATAATACTTGGGAGGACAATTTTACAAGTGGACTTTATCTTGCAGGTATTGAAGTAATAGACGATGCTCAACCAACGCAAGGCTGGGTAAAATGGACAATTCCGTCGTATGAGTATGTTTATGTCAAAAATGAAAACCAGGCTACCTTTGTTGATGTTATAAAATATCTGAACGAAAATAATATTCAGCTTGCGGGGGCTGTACACGATTATAACTGTCCAGAAGATGGACAAGGCTATATGTTCTTCCCAATACGGAGATTATGAGCATATTAAGAAGTTGAGTTGCTTCACCATTTTTCTCAATGACGAATCAAATTAATAAAGCGTAGATATTAGGGAGGCTAATTTTGAATAATCTGATAAAACCCAAAAGACTATCAAAAGGTGACACAATCGCTACTATATCAATATCAGGCGGTCGTTCAGGTGACAGTGATTTAATCTGGCGATATAAACTTGGCAAAAAAAGATTGGAAGAGATTTTCGAACTGAAAGTTATTGAAACTCCTAATTCAATGAGAGGTAGTGATTATTTATATAAAAATCCTAAAGCACGTGCTGACGATTTAATGTGGGCACTAAAAAATCCAGAAGTCAAAGGAATCATTGCAAATATGGGTGGTGATGATTCCGTACGTTTATTGCCATATCTTGATTTTGATATAATTCATAGTAATCCAAAAATATTTATGGGATATTCGGACATAACAACTTTAACAATATATTTTGCTTATGCTGGTGTCATGAGTTATTATGGTGCTAATCTTCTTACGCCTATTGCGCAGCCAGGAAACCTTGATAATTATACTAAGGATGCTATATGGAAAACTTTATTTTCAACTGATGTAATTGGTAATATTCTACCCTGTAATAGGTATACACCAATAGAATGGCTGGATAAAAAAGAAGATGATATTATATGGAAAGAAAATACTGGCTATGAACTTATTCAAGGTAATGGTGTTGTACAAGGAAGACTATGTGGAGGTCCACTGTGTCAGATAATGGGTACTCATATATACCCAAACCAAGAATTTTGGAAAGACAGTATTATCTTTTTAGAATCATATTCACCCTATGGAAGTGTTTTAGCAGGGTTACATGAATTACGTGCTTTAAATGCATCGGGTTTATTTCATAATGCAAAAGGCTTGATTACACCTCAACTATCAAGTGAGGAAAAATCTATGCTACTTACATTTTTAAAATATGAAGTCGAGCGAGAAGATATTCCCGTATTAACTAATGTAGATTTTGGACATCGGACGCCTATGACAATATTACCTGTTGGAGCAATGGCAGAAATAAATTGTAGTAAGGCAACGTTATCAATTTTAGAAAGTGGTGTAGAATGAAGTTACTACGCTGTTGAGGGCGATGGCGAATGAAATATAGTTAGTGAGCATATAGTGACAGCTATTAAGGGTTAAAAGCATGTTAGCAATTTTATAGGAAAATACAAAGAAAGAAGGTGTTTAAATGTCAAATAATTTGATCAATCCGTTGGTAAATGAAATTAAGAATATTCTCGAGACGGCACGAAATAATGTTGCAAGAGAAGTGAATAACGAATTAATTTTAACATATTGGAGCATAGGTGAAATTATTGTTCGATATGAGCAAAATGACAATATTAGAGCAGTATATGGTGAGCAGACAATTATGCAGTTATCGAAAGTTTTGACAAGTGAAGTTGGTAAAGGATTTTCTAGATCCAATTTGCAGAATATGAGATCGTTCTATCTATCTTATGAGAATTGCCAATCAGTGACTGGCAAATTGAGCTGGACACATTATTGCGAATTGCTTATCATCACGGATAAACACAAACGAGGATTTTATGAAAAAGAAGCTATCAATTCGAACTGGTCAGTCAGAGAAATGAAGAGACAAATTAGTACATCACTATATGAACGATTATTGCTATCAAAAGGAGAAGTTAATAAAAATGAGGTTTTGAATTTGGCTTCTAAGGGAATCGAACTGGCAAAACCCTCAGATATGATTAAAGATCCCTATGTATTTGAATTTTTAGGATTACCGGAAGATAAACCAATCATGGAAAGTGACTTGGAAGAGGCATTAGTAAAACAAATAGAGAAATTTTTACTGGAGCTTGGTAGGGGCTTTATGTTTGTTGGAACCCAGCAGAGAATAACAGTCAATAACACTCATTATTATGTGGATATGGTTTTTTATAATAAGCCACTAAGATCCTATGTTCTTATTGAACTCAAAACCACAAAACTAATGCCAGAAGCTGCCGGTCAATTAAATATGTATCTGAATTATTATGACAAAGAAGTAAATGATGAAGGTGATAATAAGCCAATTGGAATTATTTTGTGTACCGATAAGGATGCACTTACAGCAGAGTATGCACTCGGTGGCTTATCAAATAATATTTTTGCATCAAAATATACGTACTATATTCCAGAAAAGGAACAGCTAATTGCTGAAGTAGAAAAAATAATCAAACGTTGGGAAGATTAAAACTGCATGAAGAAAATTTCAAGATTGAATAGAAAGTTAATTCGCCATCGAGGGCTAATGTGTCACAAAATTATTTATGAACGCAACTATAAATATGAATTTGAAAGTAGGAATAAAATTTATGATTAATTATATGGAATTTGATTCCTCAATGATTGAGGCGATAAAAGATATTTATAGAAAAGAATCTTGGAATTCTTATTTGAAAGATGATGAAAAACTAATAAGGGCATTTGATAATTCATTATATATTTTAGGAGCATTTGATGATTGTAAACTTGTTGGTTTTATTAGATGTGTCGGGGATGGAGAACATATTTTGGTAGTCCAAGATTTAATTATTGACCCTGAATATCAACAACGTGGGATTGGAACATATCTTTTCAAGACGATAATGCAAAAATACTCCAAAACAAGAATGTTTATGGTTATAACTGATATAGAAGATATCGTAGATAATAAATTTTATAGATTATTTAATATGAAAAAATTAGAGGATATGAATATGATAGGATATATTAGATAATCCCAATTTATAGATAAAGTCATTTTAAGGCTTAATAATAACGTGTTTTTTTCTATTGAGTCATAACCGTATCAAATTGTGATGTAAGAGAGATTATGATACACTTATGGGAGTATATTAAAATGGATATATATTGGAACGAAGTTTGGAAAGATCCTGATATAGAAGAATATCAACGTTATATTGATCAGCATAGTAAATCTAAGCCAGAATTTTTAGATGTTTTTAAAGAATATAATGTTAAAAATGTCTGTGATTCTGCATGTGGATTTGGAGCATATAGTGCAATGTTATCAGCAAATGGATACCAAGTAGTGGGATTCGATGTTGCGAAGTCTTCAATCGAACTTACAAAGAAGCTATTGAATAAATTTGAAATCAATACATGTGAATATATCGTTTCGAGTATAACAAACATCTCATTAAAAGACGAAAAATTTGATGCAGTAATAGCGCATGCTGTTATAGACCATTTGGCATATATAGATGCAATACGTGCTATAGAGGAATTATTACGTATAGTAAAGAATAAAGGTCTTGTATATATTTCATTTGATGGGATTGAAGATGATGATATGAAATTAGAACATATAATCTTAGATGATGGAAGCTTTTTGTATTCTGATAGAAGCAGAGATGGTTTATTGTTTAAATATTATTCGGATACAGATATTAATACCTTGTTATATGGAAGGACAATCATTTACAGAAAAACTAATATGCATGGTGACAGAGAAATAATCATTCAAAAATAATTTTATTACATCGAAATAGTTATAAAAATCGAAGTGAAAGTTATCTATCAATAGGGAGTAGGATTTTGAAATTTCAAATAGTTACAAATGATAAAATGAGTTAAGGAAAAAATTCATTGATAAATTTGTTAATACAAATGCAGATAATTACAAAAAAGATATAACTACTTTAAAAGAATATTCCGATGGAATGTGTTACGATATTTATGGGATTCATTGAAGGCGGATTATACTCAAATTAAACGAACAATGGAACAAGCAATGGCCTATCTGAAAAACAAAGGTAACGTTTTTGTTATGTGGGATATTTTTTCAAAACAACCTGTAACGCTTAGTAGAATTCTTTCAAACAAATATCCAAAATTTGAGGAGGGAAAGAATGAAAAAAAGATATTTAAAAAGAAGTCTCATATTCATTATCGTTGTATTAGTTATACTAAGCACGGCTAGTGTAATGGCTATGAATAATGGCATGTGGTTTCAGAAAAACGAAAATGCCGATGTATATGTATTTCCAATTACACCTTTAGAAAATCCAGATGAATGGAAAGCGTTGGAAACACATGGTGCAATGGTGAAAGTGACACAAATACCAGATGACATTCTAGAGAAAATATCCACTAAAGGTCTCATAGAAACTTGTTTTAATTACCCGTTATTTGGTGATATATTTGCATATAACTCCTACAATCAGGGGCTGGATACTTTGAACAAACAGTTTAATGGTTTCCGAGAACTTTATAACAGAAAAGATCTTGCAAAGGAAATAATACTATTTTATCAGAATATCGATCACAAATCCGTTATAAATTCAACTGATCCTTTTTTTAGTATGAGACTTAGGTTCATTGATTATTATGTGGCTCAAGATGAGGTTCTGTTTGTTCTCAGTAAAGAAGAACGAAATGAGTTGTTAGATGCAACTGTAAAGACTCTTGAAAGTAAATCACAAAATTTTCCTGACACATTATCGATTGACTCTACTTTATATCTAGCGGCTAGTATAATGAAAATCGACGATAAAGAATTAGAGGCAACTATATATGATGATGAGAATAGCCTTTCCTTTGAGCAAGGAATAATCAGTACTAAATTAGCAGAAACAATTTCATATAAGTTATCCGAAGGAGGATACTAAGAAACTCTTAAATTGTAAAACAATATCAGTAATGTTACTATTGTGTGTTTTCCCAATTGAGTCTTAATAGTATCATATTTCATAATAAAATTTAATGAATAGGGGGGTAATTTCAAATGCAAAAATGTATAAATTGTAGTAACAAATTTAAATATAAAATAATTTTAAAATCATTATGGAAAAATTATTCACCAATTACATGTGAAGGTTGTGGTACTCAGTATTATGTGAACTTTTCAACCAGAATTTATACAATTTTAATATTCCTTCCATTGATAATTCGTTTTTTTAATTTTAATATTTTTTGTTTTACAAATACTTTTGGCTCCTTCCTCTGTTATCTAGTTTGGATTTCAGTGGTGATATTAGTGTTTCCATTTTTTTCAAGATACCATACAAAAAATAAGTAAATATTATTAGCCCGAGCAATGTGACATAATCTTTCCCCTATTGTGACATAATGGTTTACTATTCTGTCACTGTTATCTAAATGTTTGAATTAAAGATTATTATAAACGGAGGGAATAATGGAAATAAAAAAATGTATCAAAGAATCTTTTTCGGTTATAGGAAAAGAAGGTTCATCAAAAAATGGAAACGGATTTATTCAAAAATTATGGGAAGACGCTAATTCACATTTCAATGAAATAGCTTCTCTGGGGAAGAAAGACAACAATGGTAATCTTCTTGGAATATGGGGCGCAATGTCCGATTTTTCCCGTTCATTTAATACTTGGGAGGACAATTTTACAAGCGGACTTTATCTTGCAGGTATTGAGGTAATAGACGGTGCTCAACCAACGCAAGGCTGGGTAAAATGGACGATTCCGTCGTATGAGTATGTTTATGTCAAAAATGAAAACCAGGATACCTTTGTTGATGTTATAAAATATCTGAACGAAAATAATATTCAGCTTGCGGGGGCTGTACACGATTATAACTGTCCAGAAGACGGACAAGGCTATATGTTCTTCCCAATACGGAGATTATGAGCATATTAAGAAGTTGCATTGCTTCGCCATTTTTCTCAATGACGAATCATATTCACCCTATGGAAGTGTTTTAGCAGGGTTACATGAATTACGTGCTTTAAATGCATCGGGTTTATTTCATAATGCAAAAGGCTTGATTACACCTCAACTATCAAGTGAGGAAAAATCTATGCTACTTACATTTTTAAAATATGAAGTCGAGCGAGAAGATATTCCCGTATTAACTAATGTAGATTTTGGACATCGGACGCCTATGACAATATTACCTGTTGGAGCAATGGCAGAAATAAATTGTAGTAAGGCAACGTTATCAATTTTAGAAAGTGGTGTAGAATGAAGTTACTACGCTGTTGA
>Ga0209511_1000902_pt1 | contig 27567 bp, 25 predicted proteins | sample SSSSmetaG_FD_184141 | JGI IMG/M metagenome (GOLD analysis project Ga0209511, IMG submission 184141) | Glacier valley bacterial and archeal communities from Borup Fiord, Nunavut, Canada, to study Microbial Dark Matter (Phase II) - ​SSSS... | ecosystem: Environmental > Aquatic > Freshwater > Ice >... | reverse complement strand
AGCATATACATAATACATTATACCTAGTTTTAGCATAATTCCATATGTAATAAATGCTGGTACAAATGTAACTGTTGTAATAACATAACTTAATATTGTTAGTACTATAACTTTACTAGCAAGTATTACACTAGGTTTTATTGGCATAGCAAATATATTATCATCACAACCAAATAAATATGATTTTGCTCTATATACTGTACTATAGAAAATAGTAAACCCACATAAAAAATATATTAGTGGTAATACATATTTTTCAAGACCATACTTCATAAAAAAATTAGTACCCATATATGTATACATTCCAACTTGGCTTAGCAAAGATATTGCTAAAAGCAAAGCAATTATAACAATTCCTATTTTTTTAATTTTACTTTTATTACTCTTTAATTTATCAAGTGAAAATGTTCTTATTATATCAACCTTTAGAAGTAATAATAATTTTGACATATTACTCATCTCCTAACGTAGCCATAAATACATCTTCAAGAGATCCTTCTTTTGTTATATCTTCGACACTACCTATTCTAACAATTTTTCCTTTATTTATAATTGCAATCTTAGTACATAATTTTTCAACTACTGCTAAAACATGTGATGAAAAGAATATACTCATTCCTTCATTACATAAATTTTCCATTATTTCTTTTAGTTTAAATTGAGCTTTAGGATCTAATCCTACAAAAGGCTCGTCTAAAACTAATAGTTTTGGACTATGAACTAATGCTGATATAACAGCTAATTTTTGTTTCATTCCATGAGAATATGAAGATATAACATTATCTAAATTTTCATATATTTCAAACTCTTTTGAATATTTATCAATTAAATTTCGTCTTAAATTTTTTTCTACATTATATATATCACTTACAAAATTTAAATATTGAATACCTGTTAAGTTTTCATATATATCTGGATTATCCGGTATATATGCCATCATTTCTTTACATTTAATTGGTTCATCTTTTATACTAGCACCATCTATACTAATATTTCCTTCTTCAAAAGCTAAAATACCCACTATACATTTTATAGTAGTAGTTTTACCTGCTCCATTATGACCTACAAATCCAAATATTTCACCTGGTTTTACTTCTATAGATATATTATCTACAGCAATCTTATCTCCATATCTTTTTGTTAAATTTATTATTTTAAGCATATTAAATTCTCCCCTTCAAAATTATATTTATTCATATTTTGTATTTCTATACCATAAATCATAGTTAACTAAACTTCTGTATGGTATTTAAACGGAGTATGAACTCCGTTTGTTAACCTAATAATTATTATATGTACAAATTATTTATAATATATATAGTGCAGTACGGAAGCCCATGGTGCTGTATGTGTCAGTAGAAACAACATTGGCACGTGTTGCAGCAGTGCTACTGATACCGCTAATATGAGAGGCACCACCACGTCGTATACTTTTTACACCATAAATTTCATTTGTCCATTCAGTTACATTTCCAGCTAAATTATATATATTATTTGCTTTCCAATATTCACTATATCCTGCCACTTGTTTAACTCCAAATCCTGCTACATTTGCTGGTGCTATTGAATCTAAATGGTTATCCCACGCGGTACTATTTGTTACACTCTTTCCTGAATTTTGTATCCATTTCATTGCAGTATCCCACTGTGTTCCGGTTACTAGTCCACTCTTTACTTCAGCAGTAGTATACATTGCCTCTGAGGTTGCTTTTGAATTGGCATAGTTTATTGTTACCCATACTGTTGCATTTTTTTTACTTACTAATGTTGCAGTAGATTCTTTTCCTGCTTCATATCTTGCTATATAGAATCCGCCATATTTTGTTATTTGTGTATTTTCTGTTATACCTGATGGTAATGTACCATCTGATAAGGTTACATCATTGTATGCTATCCCTGTTGTACACCATTTTACATATGGTACATTTGTTCCATCTACCGGTACCCATACAAATTGATTACCATTTACGTCTTCTATTACTAATCCTGTATTCCAATTCATTGGCCATATTGCTCCATCATTAATTGCTTTGAAACCTTTTGGTATTATTGGATTGTTATATGAAGCTGATCTACCATTAATTGTCGAATTAGTTGTTGCTATTACATTTATCCCTACTATAGCTGGTTCTTGTATATAAAGTGCTACACGAAAACCAATATCTAAGTAGCTACCACCAGCATTATTATAGCTACGAGACGAAGCTGGAAGAGTAGTACCACTAGCGTAGAATACACCGCCACGAATAACATAACCTGTACTATAACTTTCGTTTGTCCATTCCAATTGATTTCCTGCTAAATCATATATATTATTTGCTTTCCAGTTATTACTATATCCTGATATTTGTAAAACACCATTTCCTACATTTGCAGGTGATATTGCGTCAGTATGATTACCCCATGCTCTACTATCTATTACACTTTTTCCAGAATTTTGTATCCATTTCATTGCTGTATCCCACTGTGTTCCAGTAACTAGATTTGTTGCTATTTTTGCTGTATCATACCCATAACTTGTTGCCATATTTTGTGCATATGTTTTTGATTCTGTATAGTTTACAAAGTTCCACAAGTAACCGTTATAAGTTGCATTTCTTGTAGCCGACCAATTTGCACTAGTCCTATTTCCAGTTTTTTTACTTGCTACCCTTAAATTACCACTATTATAATCAAACATTGACTCATATCTTCCTATATAGAATCCACCATAATTATTTATTTGTGTATTTTCTATTATACCTGCTTGTAATGTATCATTTGCTGTAACAGCGTGTGATATATTTAATGTACACCACTTTTCATATCTAACATTTGTTCCATCTACTGGTACCCATACAAACTGATTGCCTGCTGCGTCTTCTATTACTAGTCCTAAATTCCAATCTGTTGGCCATACAGCTCCATCATTTATTGCTTTAAATCCTTTTGGTATTATTGGATTATTGTATGCAGCAACTTTACCATTTATTGTTGTATTTTCTGTTGCTATTACATTTATACCTACTCCAGTTGGTTCTTGTATATATAGAGCTACACGAAAGCCCACAACATCATAAGTAAGAGCAGGATCAGTGTAATTACGATATGATGGTGGGTAAGTTATACCACTATCAAAAGCTCCACCACCACAGGCTACAATACCAGAATCACTATAAGTCTCATTTATAAATTCCCATGTATTTCCTGCTATATCATATAAGTTATTTGCTTTCCAAATTTCACTATATCCTGTTACTTTTTTATCTCCATATCCCGCTATATTTGCAGGTGCAATAGAGTCCGTATGATTTCCCCATGCTCTACTATCTATTCCACTTTTCCCCAAATTTTGAATCCATTCTAGAGTTGCTCCCCACTGAGTTCCTGTTAAAATTCCACTTTTTACTTCAGTTGTTGTATACATTTCAGAAGCTTTTGTTCTTGCATCAGCATATTTGATATCTGTCCATACTACTACATTTTTTTTACTTACCACTATATTAGATTCATTTCCTGCTTCATATCTACCTATATAAAATCCACCATACTTTGTTATTTGATTTGTTTCATTAGTTACCCCTGTAGGTAATGTATCATTTACTATATATACATGATTATATGCTATTCCTAATGTACCCCATTTTGCATATGGCACATCTATTTCATCTACTGGTACCCATACAAACTGATTACCTGATACATCTTCTATTACTAGTCCTGTATTCCAATCATTTGGCCAAATTGTTGTTGTATCTACTGCTTTAAAACCTCTTGGTATTATTGGATTGCTATATCTAGCAGTTTTACCATTCACTGTTGAATTTGCTGTTGCTATTACATTTACTCCTATTCCTGGAGTTTTACTAAAATCTATTCTAACAGTTCTAGTTTCTGTTATTGTACTATCATAATTTAATGCTACCATTTTTATATATACAGTATTTGATGATACATATTCATATTTCAAATTCTGTTTAGTTGTAATTCCATTTGTTGTTGAATTTAATGTATATGTTTGTTCATCAGTAAAGCTTAGTCCATTTGTACTTCTTGAAAATTTTATTGACTTAATACCATTTGTACTAAACATATTTGCTGTTATTTGCAAAGATGATTGAGTAGAAATATCTAAATTATATCCTATATATAAATTTTGAGCTATTTGTTGGTTATATAGATTAACATTTCCTGCATTATCTATTATTGCAATTTTTATACTTTGAACATTTTTTGGCGCATTTATTGAAGTTGTTAAATCACTACCAAGTTTAGCTTTTTTTGCTTTGCTTAACATATATACAGAATCAAAATCTGCTACACCAGTATAATAATTTACTATTGCTCCATTATCTGCATATTTTGTTAAATATTCATATCTAACTTCTTTAATTCCACTTTCAGTATTTGCCAATAATAGTTTAACTATATTCATTGTTGAATAAGATGAAAGTGATGCACTTGTTATTGTTGGTAATTTTTTACTATAATTTGATAAATCAATTCTTACCTTGCCAATCATTTGAGCACTTTTATATTTTAGTATATCAACATATCTATCTTGTAATGGTTTATTACCTAACTCCACATAATTTGCTTCTACTAATGTAAGTGTTGGAACTTTTATTGTTTCACTATTACTAATTATTGATGTAAGTAAGTTAAATCCAAATACATTTGTACCAGTAACAGTTGTTATAAGTCTATTAGTACCTCCACTCACTGACATGTATAATGTTTCATCAGCAGCTATTTGTGCCTCTATATTTACTCCCATTTTATTTGCCCAACCATCAGTTTTTGTAACTCTTACTCCACTTGATGAAGTAACTGATGTAGTAGAATTATCAACTTGTTCTTCATTTATATTTTGTCTTAAAGAAATCTTTGATGTTAAAGAAAAATATGTTGTGCCCTTAGCATCTATTCCATAAGGATAATATACTTTCATTGATGGAAATGATATAAAAAATGCATCATTTTCACCTAATGATCTTGTACCATATCCAATTTTTGTTACATTTATTTTAGCAAGATCTATTGCATAGAACTGTGAATCCAAGTCATTATTTTCTGTAAGTTCTTGTAAAAACAGACTACGAGATTTTGCAAGTGATAACAAATCATCTTTATCCATAACAATAGAAGATGCTAAATCTGGCATTACATTATTTGCCATGTAGTATTCTTCTGTTGCTTCTGCTATTTCAGTTAAATCTTTAGAAAACATAGTTATATTTGCGCTATCTATAGCAACAGTTGTTGAAATTACAGCAGTTACTACAAGTATTAATGCAACAACTATTGTTATTATTAATACTACTAAAGATATGCCTTTTTTATAATTACTATTCTCTAAATTATTGTTCATATTTTACCACCTGTGTATATTTTACACTAAAAAAAATAAAAATCAATAGTTAATAATATTTTATGTCTAAATATCAGTTATTTTAACATAAAAACTACCTTATGATTAAAATTTATCATAAGGTAGTTTTATTGTTTTGATTTATAGTTCGTTATTTACAATTAATGTTGGTCTAAAACCATAAGAAGTAGATAATTCACCTGTATACATATAGAAACTAAAACAACCAGCATTAGTTCCACTGCTGCCCAAACCACCCATAGCAAAAAATGGACTTGCTCCGTTTGGCATTGTAGAATAATCTTTAAACCATGAATTAGAGCCAGAATATGAACCTGATGTTTCATAAATTGCGTCACCTTTTTTATTTGCTGCATTGGTATAATTGTTTGTTTGTGTATCTGTTGTTATAGTATATATATCTTTGTACTTAACATCTGCATTTACCAAATTAAGTCCATATGTTGCTAAGTTAGTATTTCCACCGTTTATATATGCAGCTGTATATTCATATACATTTCCAGACATATCATATACACCGCTAGAATTACCTGTTGTACTCATTCCTGCATATGTTACATATAACATTGCCCCTCCACCACCTGTAATTGTTGTACTAGTATTAACTGATACCTCTGTATCTCTTATCCCATAAATTGATTTACTTAAATATGCAACAGCTCCCCATTCAACATTTTTTATTAAATGAGTATCTATTCCTGTTCCTGTTGCATCCCATCCATATCTAATATTTGTTTCCATATTTCTACATTCTGTAAAAGCATTACTTACTGTTATGCTTCTAAACGCTGTACCACCTGGTACAGAGTTTACAGCTGCAGTTATATTACTTGCTGTAAATTTAGCTACCCATATTCCTGTAACTTCTGTGCTTCCAAATGTAAATCCAGGATGATTAGTCCATGTATTATTTGATGCAGAAGCACCAGTAGCTGTGTTTAGTGATCCTATTACTTCACTATTCCAACTATCAACTGTTCCTTTACTAAATTGTATGTTAATTGTTCCAGCTAATGTTGATGCACTATGCCACAAATTAGATATTTTATATACATATCTAGGTATCCAAACCCACATACTTCCATCAGCTGTTTTAGCATTTGCCCATTGTTTACCTGCATAATCATACCATGTTGTATCATCATTTGGATTAGCTACGGTTTGCCAAACTGAACCATCCCATCTTAGCGCTGTCATTCCGGTAGCTAATACCGGTTTATTTGGTACTGCTAAATCTGAAACTACGTTATTAATATTAACACTTACTGTTCTAGTTTCTGTTATTGTATTATTATAATTTACTGCAATAATTTTTACATATGAGACGTTTGATGTCATATTTGTATATGGCAAACTTTGTTTATTTGTTACTCCATTATTTGTTGTATTTAATGTATAAACTTGATTATCAGTAAATGTTATTCCATCTACACTTTTAGAAAAAGTTATTGACTTAACGCCATTTCCACTAAATACTTTTGCAGTTAATTGTACTGCGTTTGTTGTAGCACTGTCTATTGAATAGCCTATATATAGACTTGGTGCTACTTGTTGATCATATAAATTAATATTGCCTGCATTATCTATTACTGCAATTTTTATACTTTGAACATTTTTGGGTGCATTTATTGTTGAAGTTAAACCATTAACAATTCTAGATTTCTTTGATTTGCTTTGCATATATGCAGAGTCAAAATTTGAAAATCCTGAGTAATAATCTACTATTGTTCCATCATCTGCAAATTTCTTTAGATATTCATATCTTACTTCTTTTATTCCACTTTGAGAACTAGCTAATGTCAATGCAACAGCATTTAATGTTGGATATGATGATAATGTTGCAGTTGTAAGTGTAGAACCAGTTGAACTGAAATTTGATAAATCAATTCTTACTTTACCTACTACTTCTGTACCATTATATTTTAATATATCTACATATCTATCAGCTAATGGTTTTGTACCTGCCTCAATATAACCTACTTCTGTAGCTGTAAGCGTTGGTACCTTTATTGTTTCTGTATTGCTTACTATTGATGAAAGTAAATTAAATCCAAATGTATTTGCACCTGTAACTGTTGTTATAATTCTATTTGTATCTCCACTTACTGACATATATAATACTTCTCCAGAAGCCATTTGAGCGTCTATACTTACACCCATTTTATTTGCCCAACCATTATTTTTTGTAACTTTTATTCCCCCTGATGAAATAATTGTTGTTGCTGATGCATCAATTTGAGTTTGAGAAATTTTTGTTACATTAGATATTTTTGATGTTATTGAAAAATATATTTTTCCTTTTGCTTCAATTCCATATGGATAATATACATTCATTGATGGATATGCTATAACAAATATATCATCTGTACCTAATTCTCTATTTCCATATGCAACTTTTGTAACGTTAATTTTATCAAGATCTAATTCATAGAATTGCGCATCTAAGTCTTCATTTTCTGTTAGTTCTTGTAATAATACACTTTGATTCCTTGAAATTGCTGTTAAATCATTCCTACTTGTAATAGTAGAACCAGCATATGATGGCATTACATTATTACTTAAATAATAACTTTCTGCAGCTTCTTGTATTTCTGTTAAGTTTTTAGCAAATGTAGTAACATGTGCATTATCAAGCGCAGTAGTTGTTGAAATTATAACCGTCGCTGTAAGTATTAATGCTACAACTATTGTTAATATTAAAACTATAAGAGAAATACCACTCTTATAATTGTTTTTATATATATTTTTATCTATTATATTATTTATTTTATTATTCATATTTTTTCACCTAAATATATTTTACACTAAAAAAAATAAAAAGCAATACCTAATAAAATTTTATGTAGAAATATCACATATTTTAGTATAAAAAACTTCCTTATGATTAAAATTTATCATAAGGAAGTTTTGCTATATTTTTAATTGATTTGATTATCTTATGTTTTATAGTTCATTATTTATAATTAATACTGGTCTAAAACTATAAGTAGTAGATAATGCTCCTGTATACAGATAAAAGCTAAAACAACCAGCATTAGTTCCACTACTGCTATATCCACCCATTACAAAAAATGGACTTGATCCGTATGGCATTCTAGAATAATCTTTAAACCATGAACTAGAACCTGTATATGAACTTGATGTTTCGTAAATTGCATCACCTTTTTTATCTGCTGCATTATTATAATTATTTACTGCTGTATCAGTTGTTATAGTATATACGTCTTTATACTTATCTTCTGCATTTATCAGATTAAGCCCATATGTTGTTAAGTTAACATTTGCGCCACCTATATATGCTGCTGTATATTCATATGTATTTCCAGACATATCATATACACCATATAAATTACCAGTCGTACTCATTCCTGCATATGTCATATATAATAATGCAGAACCACCACCTGTAACCGAAGAACTAGTATTAACTGAAACTTCTGTATTTCTTTTTCCATAAATGGATTTACTTAAATATGCTACAGCTCCCCATTCTACATTTTTCATTAAATGAGTATCTATGCCAGTTCCTGTTGTATCCCAACCATATATAGTATTTGTTTCAATATTTCTACATTCTGTAAAAGCATTACTTACTGTTATACTTCTAAATGCTGTACCACCTGGTACAGATTTTACTGCTGCAGTTATATTACTTGCTGTAAATTTAGCTACCCATATTCCGGTAACTTCTGTACTTCCAAACGTAAATGCCGGATGATTTGTCCATGTATTGTTTGATGCAGAAGCCCCAGTATCCGTGTTTAATGGTCCTATTACTGCATTATTCCAATTATCTACTGTTCCTTTACTAAATTGTATATTTATTGTGCCACCTAATGTCGATGCGCTATGCCACAAATTAGATATTTTATATACATATCTAGGTATCCAGACCCACATACTCCCATCAACTGTTTGCGCATTTGCCCATTTTTTCTTTTTATAATTATACCATGTTGTATCACCCTCTGGATTAGGTACTGTTACCCAAGTTGAGCCATTCCAGTTTATTGCTGTCATTCCAGCAGCTAATACAGGTTTGTTTGCTACTGTTAAATCTGTAATTTTACTTACATTAACACTTACTGTTCTAGTTTGTGTTATTGAACTATCATAATTTACTGCTGTAATCTTTACATACGCTGCATTTGATGCGATATTTATATATGGTAAATTTTGTTTGCTTGTTACTCCGTTATTTGTTGTATTTAATGTATATACTTAATCATCAGTAAAGTCTATTCCATCTACACTTTTAGAAAATGTTATTGAGTTAACACCATTTCCACTAAATACTTTTGCAGTTAATTGCACTGAATCAGTTGTAAAACTATCTATTGAATATCCTATATATAGACTTGGTGCTATCTGCTGATTGTACAAATTAACATTACCTGCAGCATCTATTATTGCAATTTTTATACTTTGAACATTTCTTGGTGCACTTATAGTTGAAGTTAAGTTATTAACAACTTTAGACTTTTTTGATATACTTTTCATATATGTAGAGTCAAAATCTGAAAATCCCTCATAATAATTTACTATTGTTCCGTCATCTTCATATTTATTTAAATATTCATATCTTACTTCTTCTATTTTACTCTCAGAACTAGATAATGCCAATACAACGGTATTTAGTGTTGGCTGTGATGATAATGTTGCACTTGTAATTGTAGAACCTGTTTTACTAAAATTTGATAAGTCTATTCTGACTTTTCCTACTATTTCTGTACCATTATATTTTAATATGTCTACATATCTATCAGCTAATGGTTTTGTATCTAATTCAATATAATTTGCTTCTAATGTTGTAAGTGATGGCACTTTCATTGTTTCTATATTACTTACTATTGATGAAAGTAAATTAAATCCAAATTTATTTTCACCTGTAACAGTGGTTATAAGTCTATTTTGATCTCCACTTACTGACATATATAGTACTTCTCCAGAAGCCATTTGAGCATCTATACTAACACCCATTTTATTTGCCCAACCGCTATTTTTTGTAACTTCGATTCCACCTGATGAAATAATTGTTGTTGCTGAAGTATCAACTTGATTTTGAGAAATATTTGTTATATCAGATATTTTTGATGTAATTGAAAAATATATTTTTCCTTTTGCTTATATTCCATATGGATAATATACATTCAATGAAGGATATGCTATAACAAATATATCATCTGTACCTAATTCTCTATTTCCATATCCAATCTTTGTAACGTTTATTTTATCAAGATCTAATTCATAAAATTCTGAATTAAAATCATTGTTTTCTTCTAATTCTTGTAATAATACACTTTGATTTCTTGAAATTGCCGTTAAATCATTTTTATCTGTAATTGCAGAATCATCATATAATGGCATTACATTATTATTCACATAATAACTTTCTGCAGCATCATGTATTTCTGTTAAGTTTTTAGCAAATGTAGTTACGTGAGCATTATCAAGTGCAGTAATTGTTGAAATTATAACTGTTGCTGTAAGTATCAATGCTACAACTATTGTTAATATTAAGACTATAAGAGATATACCACTCTTATAATTATTTTTATATATTTTATTATTCATGTCTTATCACCTTAATACATTTTACATTTAAATATATAAAAAAACAATGTTTTTGTAATATTTTGTATTTATTAGAGTTAATTTGTAAATTTTGTACATATTTAGTATAAATATTTGTAAGTTTAAATACTCAAAAATAGCTTTCTTTTAAAGTTTTTTATGCTAGTTTAATTTTATTGCTTGAAATTAGATGTTTTTTTTGATATAATTAGTATAATTGAATGGAGAAAATATGAAAGAATATAATTTAGAAAATTTCTTTAATCGGAAAAACAAATAAAATAGATTATACATCTACTAGTTTAAGTGATACTTTAGATTTATCATTTGAATTTGCTAAATATTTAATGAAAACAGACATAGTAGTTTTAAATGGTGAACTTGGTAGTGGTAAAACTGTTTTTGTACAAGGTTTAGCTAAATATTTTGGTTTAGGAGATGAAGTTTCTAGCCCTACTTTTACTATAGTTAATGAATATATAAATGATAATGTAAATATCTATCATTTCGATGTATATAGATTAGAAACAGAAAAACAATTTATGGATACAATAGGAACTGAATACTTTGAAAATGGAATTAGTATTATTGAATGGGGAAATATAATAAAAAATATATTACCTACAAATACAATATATATTGACATATCAAAAATTGATGATAATACAAGAAATATATTAATAAGGAGAAATTTATGAACATTTTAGGAATCGATACAACAGCTAAAATTGCTAGTGTTGTAGTTAAAAATTTAGATACCACATATGTAAATAGTGATATAAATGAAATTACTCATTCTGAAAAATTACTTCCGCTTATACACAAAACTTTAAAAGAAAGTAATACAAAAATTGAGGATATTAATTTATTTGCTACTACTAATGGACCAGGATCTTTTACAGGTTGTAGAATTGGTGTTTCAACAATTAAAGCATTATCACATCCTAGAAAAATAGATATTTTAGCAGTATCTTCTTTAGAACTTATAGCTTTTGAAGCATACTTAAGTCTAAATGTAGATAGTGAAAAATATATTTGCTCTATACTTGATGCAAGAAATAACAGAATATATTACTCAGTTTACAAAATATATAAAAAAAATAAAAAAATACATATTGAAAATGTATATGATATTTCAAATGATGATTTATCAGTAGCTTTAGATAATATATCAAGTTTTGGTTTATGCATATTTGCAGGTGATTGTACTATAAAATTTTCAGATAATATATTAAATTTTTCTAAGAACAATAGTTTAAACTTTACTTATTTGGATTATGAAACAATGCCAGAAGCAAAATACTTAATTAATTATTATGAAAATGTTTCTAAAGATATACTATCTTCTAAAATGTATAATACCTTTAATTTAGATGTGGTTTATGCTAGAGTATCACAAGCCGAGAGGATGCAAAATGAACAAAATTAATCCTGTAATAGCAAAAATGGACAAAATTGATATTGACGAAATAATAAAAATACAATTAAATAATAATACAACTATATTATCAAAAGTATCTATGGTTACTGATTTAGAAAGCAGTAATGCTATATATTTTGTTGCAAAACTAGATAATAATATTATTGGATATATAGCTGCTAATTTGTTATATGATCATATTGATATATTAAGTGTATTAGTAATTGATGAATACATTAGAAATGGTATTGCTTCTACTCTTCTATCAGCTGTAATAGATTATGCAAAATCTATTAGTATAACTGACATATTGCTTGAAGTAAGAATTACAAATATAGCAGCACAAAAACTTTATGAAAAATTTGGTTTTATAAAAATAAATATTAGAAAACAATATTACCAAGATAATTTAGAAGATGCTATAATCTATAAATTAACAATTTAGATTAATAAAAACAAAGACTCAGATACAAAATATGAACTATTCCCCTTAATGTAGACACTGAATAAAAAACAGTGTATAATATTAAGGGGGATTTTTATGTCTAAAAGAGTAGAAACAAATAATAAATATACAAATGAATTTAAGTTAAACGCCGTATTGATGTATTTATCTGGAAAATATGGCGGAATTGGTATGATCTATCCAAAATTAGGCCTTAGAAGTAGTAAACAATTACGTGATTGGATAAAAAAATATAAAATGCATGGAATTGATGGATTAGAAAATATGACTGGTAAATTTAAAGGATTGAATAAAGGAAAACCAGAAAAAAAAGAATTAACCATAGATGAAGAGGTTCTAAAATTAAAAGCAGAAAATGATTATCTAAAAGGTTTACTAAACTTATCTTTAAATAATATAAAAAAAAAGAACAATTCTCCCTGATTAAAGAATTATCTAACAAATATTCTTTAAAAATTTTATTTGAAGTATCACATGCTAAAAAATCATCATATTACAAATGGTTAAAGCTAAAAAATAATCCAACTAAAAAAATGTTAAACGATGCAAAAATAGTTGAAAAAATAACTGAATTATATAATAAGCATAAAGGTAGATATGGTGTTGATAGAATGAAATATGCTTTGCAAAAAGATTTTAATATTAAACATAATAGAAAGAAAATTTACAGATTAATGAAAACAAATAATTTACTTGCTGTTATTAAAGCAAAGAAAAAATATATAAAATGTGGTAATCCACATCCAAAACATAATGTATTAAAAAGAGATTTTAATACTAGTTGTCCTTTTGATAAAATAGCTACAGATATTACTGAAATAAAGCATAATGGTAAAAGAATATGTGTCTCACCAATAAAAGATTTACATACACATGTAATAGAATCATTTGAAATGTCTAACAGCGCTCCAATAATGATAGCAATAAAAATGTTTAACAAAATCAAATGCAATTCTATACCTGAATGTACAATATTTCATTCAGAGCATGTCTAGAAAAGGTACTCCAATTGATAATTCGCCAATGGAAAGTTTCTTTGGTACATTAAAAAGTGAATTATTATATAATCCTTTAATAGATATCAAAAATTGTAATATAGAAGTTGAAATACAAAACTATATATGGTATTATAATAATGAAAGAATACAAAAATCATTAGGTTATTTAACACCAATTCAGTTCAAACAAAAAGAATTAGAGAAAAATAAAGTATTACAAAATTAATTGTAATACTTTACAGACTGTCTTTTATTAAATCGTCTACTTTTTGGGTAACAGTTCAATATATCTGAGTCTTTGTTTTTATATTATTATTGTGCTTTTTCAATTTTAACTTCATAACTAGAAGATTTAGAAAAATCTCCTGTAATAGAAGATAAAAATCCTTTTTTATCTTGTGGTTTTAAATTTTCTATAAGTCCTCTTGCTGTTGATAATACTGTTTTATTAGCATCGTAAAATACAACACTAATATCTACAATAGAATAAGTTTTGCTGCCGCTGTTTGTTACTTGTGCTGAAACGTTTGTTAAATTACCATCACTTGTAATGTTTACATCAGTAACTTCTACATCACCTTGTTTTGTTTGAGTGATATTTTTAACCGCATCTCCTGCGCTATTTTCTACATTTGGTTGTGCAACCTCTTTTTTTGAGTTTATAACAGCTAAAATAATAATAAATATAATTATTATTATTATTAAAGCAACCCATAATTTTTTTGATATGTTCATATAAAATTCCCCTCTCTTATAATTGTAAATTTTTAATAATACCATTATATAGTATCATATTTTTTAAAATTTTTCAACCCTTTTTAAATAAGTGTCTATTTTCGATTTTTTTTTTAACTTATTAGTATACAATTTGTATTCTTTTTTAATGTTTTTCATCTTTTAACTTGAATAAAAAATAATTTCATTATAAAATATATCTATATTAATATTATATTTATGGAGGTAAGTATGAAAAATACAAAGGAATTAACCGTTGAAGAAATAAGAAGCAATATAGATTTCAAAATGGATTTTAAAAGTACTAAAGAAATAGAGCCTTTCTGTGGAATTATAGGTCAAGAAAGAGCTTTAAAATCAATAACTTCTGCAATGAAAATAAAGAATAAAGGATTTAATTTATATGTTTGTGGTAGTCTTGGAATTGGTAAAACTTCTTATGTTTTATCAGTTGTAAATAAACTAGCTGAGCAAAGTCCTATTCCAAATGATTATTGCTATATATATAATTTTGAAAATCCTAGCGAGCCTTTATATGTATCATTAGAAGCTGGTATGGGATACGAACTTAAAACAGATATGAATCAGTTTATAAGTAAACTTGTATTAGAATTTTCTGTTAAATTAGGTGGAGATACCTATGAAAAAGAAAAAAAAGATATAGTAGATAGATATGCAAAGCTAAAACAAAAAATATTAGATGATTTTGATAAATATACTTTTAATGAAGGATTTAAAATAAAATATGATAAAGAAGGAATATCCTTCTCTCCTGTTTACAAAGGTAATGTTATAGATGAAAAAGAATTTAATAATCTAGTTGAGAATGATAGAAAATATTTTAAAGAAAAGAGTCCTTGTATTCAACAAGAAACTGTAAAAATATTAAAACAATTAGATGAATTAGATACTAAGTCTGAAACAAGTATAAAAGAATGGGAAAGTAACATTGCTACTTTTATTTCTACACAATGTATAAAAGAGTTAAAATTAAAATATAAAAATAATTTGAAACTTCAAAATTTCTTTTACTCTATACAAAGTGATATAGTAAAAAATATAGAATTTTTCAAACAGTATCAAGTATATATGAAAAACAAAACTGGTCCTGATAATAAAAATTCAGAAAATAGCAAAGTATCTTCTAAAATTAGTTTTCCATTTGATAATTATAAAGTAAACGTAATAATAGATAATGATTCATCATCATCTGCACCAGTTGTTTTATGCAAAAGTCCTAATTATTATGATTTATTCGGTAAATTAGAGTTTGAAACTTCTAATCAAGGAGTAAAAACAGACTATACAATGCTTAAGCCTGGTCTTATACATAAAGCTAATGGCGGATATATAATAATTAACATTAAAGATATTATTACTTCTATACCGACTTGGGAAGCATTGAAAAGGACATTACGTAACTGTGAGATATCTATCGATAGTTCAAGAGATATAAATCAACCAATTACTATAAATTCACTTAAACCAGAACCTATTCCAATAGATATACAATTTGTACTTATTGGTAGTGAAATGAATTACAGTCAACTTTCTAAATTAGATCCAGATTTCAAAAAATTATTTAAAATAAAGGCTGAATTTGAAGATACATTAGTAAAAAACGAAACTAACATACAAAAATTATGTGGATATATTTCATATATATGTAAAAAATTTAATTTATTAGCTTTTAATCGTGATGCGGTAATAAAAATAATTGATTACAGTTCAAAAATAGCAGGTGATAAAGATAAATTAACTAGTAATATGTTAGATATATTGGATTTACTAATAGAATGTAACTACACTGCTAAAGAAGGTAACAAAAAAAGTATTTCTGCTAAGGAAGTTATAGAAACAATACAAAATAAAAAATATAGATACTCTCTTTATGATGATAACTTAAGTGAGCTTATATCAAATGGCAGTGTTATTATATCAACAGATGGTGCAAAAGTTGGTCAAATAAATGGTCTTACTATAATAAATACTGGAGACTTTATGTTTGGAAAACCCGTTAGAATAACAGCAAATACTTTTGTAGGTTCGAGTGGCATTGTAAATATAGAAAGAGAAGTTGCAATGAGTGGTACTACTCATTCTAAGGGTGTATATATATTATCTGCATACATTGGAGAAAAATATGCTCAAGATTTTCCATTATCTCTTACTGCAAGTATATGCTTCGAGCAATTGTACAATGGTGTTGATGGTGATAGTGCTTCTTCTACAGAACTTTATGCAATACTTTCAAGTTTATCATCAGTACCTATAAAGCAAAACTTTGCAGTTACTGGATCTGTTAATCAAAAAGGTGAAATACAACCTATTGGTGGAGTTAATGACAAATTAGATGGATATTTTAACGTTTGTAAAAACAGAGGATTAGATGGCACTCACTCTGTACTTATTCCTTATCAAAATGTAAATAACTTAATTTTAAGTGATGAAATATTAAAAGCAATTGAAGATGGAATGTTTCATATATATCCTATTTCAACTATTGATGAAGGTATTGAGTTACTAACTGGAGTAAAATTTGGTAAATTAAAAGAGGATAATACTTATGAAAAAGGAACTATAAATTATTTAGTATATAATAAATTAAAAAAATATGCTGAAAATAGTAAAATATATAACAGTTAATTTATATAGCAATAAAAAACAAGAGAACTTAAATTAAGTTCTCTTGTTTTTATACATGTTACAATCTGATTTTCTTAAAATTTGATCAGCATTTGAAATAAAGTCGTTTTCTGCTGTACCCATTGCAAATGAAATTTTTATATATTCTTTTGATGTTATCTTCACATCATCATCAGCAATTTTCCAAATACTTTCAATGCAACTTTGAACATCAAGTTTGTTTGTTATTATAATAACAAATTCGTCTCCACCAATTCGGTAACCAATAATTTTTTTACATTTAAGGTTAACAATTCTATTTGCAAATTCTCTTATAAGCATATCACCTGCTGCGTGTCCATACTTGTCATTAACAATTTTAAAATCATTAAAATCAATGTAGCATACAGTAAATGGTGCTTTCCGTTTTATTAGATTATTTAAATCTACAAACAATTTCTTTCTGCTGCATAAACCAGTCATATGTTCAAAATTAACTTCTCTGTCAAACAAGTGAAGTGCAAGCACAATTCCTACAATAAAAGAAACAATAAGGATAGATATTTTTGCCAATATTGCAATAAATAAGCACTTTGGTTCTTCTCCAGAAAGTAGGTTTAGTTCATAAACATTGATAACTATAACAAAACTTAGTGATACGACAAATAGTAACATCATAGATTTTAAAAATTTAAACTTGTTATCACTCATTTTTACGCCTCCTATATTAATAGTTTATTATCTTAACATTTAATTAAATGTTAATGTATATTTTGGTAATGGTAGTACTTGTGGGATTCGAACCTACTAAATATTTTAACAATACGCCTATCCAATTGGCTAAAGTACTATATATTTTTTAACATATTTGATATTTATACAGATAGAGGTGAAATACATATAATATGTATTTCACCTCTACATTTTATAAGTTAGATTCTGTCCAATTTTCAAAAGACAGTTTAACTATATCTTCTATTTTATTATCTAAAACTTCATGACACTCATTTTGAGATAACACAAGTTCACTTAATAATATATTTTTAGATGTTGTAAGCATTTTTTTCTCGCCTAAAGATAGACCTTTTTCCATATGTCTATGAGATAACTCTTTAAAAACTTCAGTTACCTCTTGGATTGAACCAGATTTTATTTTATCTATATTTGAACTATATCTTTTATTCCAATTAGAATCACATGATAGCTCTTCCATTGGTTTTTCTAATATTAAATAAACCTTATCTGCTTCTTCCTTATTTGATATTTCTCTTACTCCAATATTTCTAGCTCTATTAGTTGGAACCATAACTTTGACATCATCAATTGGCATTTTTATTATATAATAATTTTCAGATTGTCCAAGCATATCCTTTTGTTCGATTGCCTCTATTGTTCCGGCACCATGCATTGGATACACAACCTTATCACCTATATTAAACATATTAGTTGTCCTCCTTATATATAAAATTTAACTACTATATATATTATACCACGTTTTACTCCAAAAGTAAAGTAATAAGCGTTATTCGCGCTGTTATGCTAAAAGTTTATATGTTATATCCCTTTAATATATACTGTTCTTGTAATCTTTTTAAAGATTGGTATATCATTTTTGCCCTTATTTCGCCTATACCATCTACCTCATCTAATTCTTCAATAGTAGCTGAACATACGCCTTGTAAGTTTAAAAATGTGTTTATTAATTTTTCTATTACACTAGATGGCATTTTAGGAACTTTAGAAAGAATTCTATATCCTTTTGATGATACATTTAAATCTAAAATATCAACACCAATATCATATCCTAAAATCTTTATAATTTTTTCTAATCCAACTAGCTCTTTTTTATCTATTTTTCTTATATCTTTTAATAAAGCATCTGGATTTCTTGAAGTTTTCTTCTTAGTAGACATATAATCTTGTATTATCTTTTTTTCTTCTTGTTCAACATTTGCAATTAATTCTTCAAGTTGCATATTTACAAGTCTACCTTCATCACCTAATTCTACAATATTTCTAGTAACTTCTGCTTCCATTCTCATAATGATTTCACTACGATAGATTGTATTTGCAACTGTTTCTAAAGATACTATATCATCAAATTCATGTTCACTTAATATATTAAGCATATTATCAAAAACAGCTTTATATTTTTCTAATGCTTCTAATGTTTGATTTGCTCTCATTATAACAGAAGACGTTTCATTTATTATATATCTAATATCACCTTTAAATATTGTTATAATACCTCTACGCTCAGAGATACATATTACAATTTCATTAGTTTGTTTTGCAACTCTTTCTGCTGTTCTATGCCTTGTACCTGTTTCTTTAGTTTTTATTTTATGATCAGGAACAAGTTGAACATTTGCTTTTAATATTTTTTTACAATCACGAGTTATTATAATTGCTCCATCCATTTTAGCTAGTTCATATATATTTGATGGATTAAATTCTTCATTAATTGCAAAACCACCATCTGAAATTTTGGCAACTTCTTCACTCTCGCTCATAACAATAAGCGCTCCAGTTTTAGCTTTAAGAATACTATCTAAACCGTTTCTAAGCATTGTACCCGGAGCTAATATTTTTAAAATATCTAACATTTCTTCTGTCATATTTTTCACCTTACCCCATTACTAAATTTATTACTTCCTCTATACTGTTTACGCCTACTAATTCTATTTTGTAATCTTCTTTTTTTAGTTTATCTAATTGCTTTTTACTACCAAATATTTTTTTGTAGCCGAGTTTTTCCACTTCTTTAACACGCTTTTCCATATTATTTATACTTCTTACTTCACCAGTTAAACCAATTTCAGCTATGAATACATATGTAGGTGGTATAATAATATTTTTGTAACTAGATACTATTGAAATTGCTAATGCTAAATCTATTGCAGGTTCATCAATTTTAATACCACCTATTACATTTACATATATATCATTCATACCAAGTGCTATATTACATCTTTTTTCTAGTACTGCTATTATCATATTAAGTCTATTTAAATCTATTCCATTAGCAACTCTTCTTGGCATGTTGTAATATGAATGAGATGTTAAAGCTTGTATCTCCAGTAGTATAGTTGAGTTGCCTTCTAAAGTTCCTGTAATAGCGGTTCCTGGTAACATATTGCTATTATTTGAAAGAAAAGCATCAGAAATATTTGTAACTTCTACCATACCTTCATCACGCATTTCAAATACACCTATTTCATTTGTAGATCCAAATCTATTTTTAACACTTCTAACTATTCTATTAGAAAAGAATCTTTCTCCTTCAATATATAACACGGTATCTACCATGTGTTCTAACACTCTAGGACCAGCAATTGTGCCATCTTTAGTAACATGACCTATTACAATGGTGGTTACTAGTTTTCTCTTTGCTAAATACATAAGTCTGGCTGTTACTTCTTTTACTTGCGTTACACTTCCAGCTCCAGATGGCACCTCAGAATCATACATAGTTTGTATAGAATCTATAATACAAAATTTAGGTTTTATCTCTTCTATCTTGTTTTCTATTTCTGATATATTTGTTTCATTCAAAAACAAAATGTTAGTAGAAGAAATACCTAGTCTATTGCATCTCAATTTTACTTGTGTCTCAGACTCTTCACCAGATATATAAAGGACAATTCCTTGCTTTGCTAAATTATTGCATATTTGCATAATTAAAGTTGACTTACCTATTCCAGGTTCTCCACCTACAAGTGAAATTGAACCCTCAACTATACCACTACCAAACACTCTATTTAATTCTTCATATCCAGTATCTATTCTTATATCATCCTTAAGTTGTATATCTTCTAACTTTACAACTAATGATTTATCATTAAAAGTTCTGTTTTGTTTTTTATCTTTAACTATTTTTTCTTCAACAAAAGAGTTCCAATTATTACAACTAGGACACTTCCCAAGCCATTTACTAGTTTCATATCCACATTCCTTGCAAAAAAACGCTGTAGTAGCTGCCATACTTCCCCCTATATATTATTTAAATTAATTCTTATATAAATAACATCCTTAATTATAAAATATTTTTATTTATTTAATTGTACATTTTTCTTTTTACTATAATCTCTCTTCTTCCAAAAAACAATACATGCAATTATAAAAATAACACATATAACAATCAAAACGATTGTTGAATATGTATCCATATATCCAGCTATTTTTTTCCAAGAAGCACCAAAAGCAGATCCAAGAAGTACAAGTACTGTATTCCAAATTGCTGTTCCTGCGGTTGTTAAAGTTAAAAAAATCTTTAACTTCATTTTAGTCATACCTGCAGGTATTGATATTAGGCTACGTATGATAGGAATAAAACGGCAAAAAAACACGGTTAAATTACCACGTTTTATAAACCATTCTTCAGATTTTCTCACATCTTCCTTTTTAAAATGAAGCATGTGACCTATCTTCCCATCTAAAATATGTTCTAATCTTTCTTTTGTAAGTAAACGTCCAATTCCATATAGAATTAATGCTCCTAAAACTGAACCAATAGTAGAAAATATAATTACACCTAGTATTTTCATATTAGTATGTGCTGTCATAAATCCACCGAAAGTTAATATAACTTCAGATGGAATAGGTGGAAATATATTTTCAATAGCTATTAATAATAAAATACCAATATAACCAAATTGGTTAATAATGTTGATAATTAAATCTTGCATTTTTACCCCTTACACTAAAACAAATATATTACTACTTTAAAAAACTTAAAAGTTATGGTGGAGACGGCGAGAATTGAACTCGCGTCCGAAAATTCGTTCATATTGACTTCTCCGAGTGCAGTATGCGTTTAATTTAAAACCATTATATTCTAATGCATACATAAAACATATAATAGTTTAGTTATTTAATTTACCCACTAACTAGTAACTAAAGTTAGCTTTGTTATGCCAAATAAATGATGCCTATATAGAACCTTTGGCGAATTTAATATAGACAATCTGCTTTATAATTAAGCAGCAAAAGCTAATTCGTTGTTTGCGTTTATAATTTTTTCTCGTTTTTATAGTGGCCCACGAGAATCCACTACTCGCTATCAATACTTCAAAATATCCGTCGAAACCTGACGTCCCCATATATTAAAGTATATATATTATATCATATTTTTATATAGAATACTATACTTTTAAATAAGAAAAAGAAAAATAATGGCATTTTTATACCATTATTTTAATATATTCTTAAAATACATTTTCTATTCTTATTTTTTGCTTTTCAGAGACATGTTTTAAATTTTGCTTAAGTTGTTCAGAATATATTAAAGATTCTTCCTTGTTATTTAATTTAGTATATGACTTAAAATTCAATAGTGCTATTTCTATATCATCTATTTCATTATGATTTATAAATATAGTCCAAATATTTTTCATACTTTTCCAAGTATTATCTAATTCAATTATATGAGCATTAGCACCATCAAAGTTATTGTTTCTTACCATATTTATTGCATATTCAACATCCGTTATTGCAAAAGTAGAGGTTTCTTCTATATATTTAATTTGCCAAATTCCAGCACAAAGCACGATAATCATAGCTACAATTAATATTACAAAATTTCTCATTTTGTCACCTCTTTTAATTGGTATATAAATTTAGAATTCTCATCTATAGTACCAATTAATACATCTTCTAATTTTATTTTTTCTTTTTTTAGTAGTTCATTTGCTTTTTCAATATCAAGACCTAAAATTTCTAAATTATTATCACTAATTTTGCCATCCTCAATAATGTTTAAAGGAACTTTATCAGTATTTTGATTCATTTTTACTATATTTAAATCACCATTTGTCTCAATTATAGCATATTTTACATCCTGAACCTTAAATATATCTTTTTTTCTAAGCTGTGACATAAGATCTGCTATTGTATATTGCTGATTTTTAAGTTCTTGCTCTAAAATTTTACCATTTTCAATTATTACTACTATTTTACCACATACCACTTCCTGTACTTTATTACTTGATTGTATTAAAAAAGTAAATATTATATAAGTTATAAGTAGCGTTACCATTGGTACTATACCATCAAACATTGATATACCTGGTGATGACATTGGAGCTGAAGCAAGGTCAGCAATAAGTATAATAATAGCAAGTTCAAAAGGCTGAACTTTTGACAATTCCCTTTTACCCATTAGTCTTATGACTAAAAATACAACTGCATATAATATTAAAGATCTCAAAAAAATTACTAACATTTAAATCACCTATTTTTATTTTTTGCATATTTTAACTTTTTATACAAATAATAAGAATAAATGATTATGGAGGTATTTATGGAAAAAACATCACACATCCAAAAACTTGATCTTTTAAGAATAAAACAAATGACTATTAGATTTATAACTTCAGTTTCTATATTTGCAGTTACAGTATTTTTTACCCCTAATTTTAACATATCATCTTTTCCTATACTTATTTTAAGTAGCTTATGTATAATTATATTTGACTATTTAGTTTCAATTATATCAGGAATACATGATATTCCGTTAGGAAGAGGAATTGTTGGATTTGTATCAGCTGCAGTTATTATATATATGACTCAATATTTTGTAGATGGATATTATATTAGTGTTGTTAGTAGCTTAATCGCAGCAGCAATATATGGACTTATAAATAGTATGTTACCCAATAGACTTTAATAGAAAAACTAGACTAAAACAATATACCGTTTTTAGTCTAGTCTTTTTTTATATTTTTTTATATCTTTAATATTTTATCTTTAGAAAAAATTAACTACAATACATAAAGTGATATTCTAAATCCTAAATCATTAGCAGTAACAGTAATTAATTCAGAAACACGTGTATTTACTGGTGTACCTATACCGGTATAGTTGTATGAACCACCACGTTGAATACGTTTTAATATATTTGTTTCATTTGTCCATTCACATACATTTCCTGCTAAATCATATATGTTTTTTTTCTTAACACATCCAGTTGATTTTAAAGTACCTGTTGCTGTAAAACCATCAAAATAATTTCCCCAAGTCATTCCCCAACCTAAAGCACCATCACCTAAGTTATCAATCCACTTCATTATTGCATCATATTGAGTTCCTGTTACAAGTCCACTTTTAACTTCTGATGTATTATACATTAATTCTGATTTAGATTTCGCATTAGTATAATTAATATTATTCCATACTGTTGAACCTGTTTTACTTATTAAAGTACCAGATGCATTCCCTGCTTCATATCTTGCTATATAGAATCCACCGTAAGTATTTATTTGTGATATTTCACTTGTTACACTTGCTGGTATTGTATCATCACCAGCATATGATATATTATCTCCAGATGGAGCCCATTTCGTATATGGTACATTTATTCCATCTACTGGTATCCATACAAATTGGTTTCCTACTGTATCTTGTATTACTAATCCTTCATTCCAACCTGCTGGCCATATAGTTGTATCATTTATTGCTTTAAATCCTTTTGGTATTATTGGATTGCTATATGTTGCTACTAGTCCATTTATTGTTGAATTTGCTGTTGCTATTACATTTATTGCTATTGCTGATGGTGGAGCTATACCATTTTCTACCCCTAATTGTGTAAGCCAATTTTTTTCTGTTTGATCTGATCCTACATACACTAATTTGCTATCTTTAATTACAAATTTTTTAGCATCTGCTACTGTTATACTTGTTATATATTCTTTTATTGTTCCTGCACCATTTCCATTTCCATCCCATACATCCTTATCAAATGTACTTTGGTCAAATGAAGGTAATAGTAAATATTCTTTTGATATAGCCAATGCAAGCTCTGAATTATATTCACCTACATTTGTTTTAAATGTTGCTTCTTTAGCTTGTCCTATTGGATTATTCGTTGATAAACTGAGTATTACTGATCCCGCTAAAATTATTATGACAATTATTGTTATTACTAACACAATTAAAGATATACCCACTTTTTCTTTTGTTTTCATATTTTACCCCAGTTTTCTATTAATAAATACAATATTTTAAGTTAAATTAATTAATAATTTAATTATATAACATATGTCGTTTCTTGTCAATAACACTTGTATATAAGTCAGAATAATTACATTATTTAGTTAATAATGTCGAATATGCAGTATAATAAAGTATAAGCCAAGATTAATTAAATAATCTTGACTTTTATTCTACTTTTATTCTAATATTGTACCGTTATATTCTATCTTTGATTTATCGTTTGTAGTTATAATGATTTGTACGTTTTCAATATAGTCAGGTACTTTACTAATATTAATTCTTTGACTATTATAGTCAATATCAAATATACTGTTTAATAAATCTCTATCTTTTAAAACCCTTATTAAACTACCTTTATATGATTCATTATATTTAAATATAACTCTAGCAGAAACATATTCTACTTGTGTATCTTCTATAAACTTAACTGTAACATTTTCTTGTGATATGTTGTTTATATTTACTTTACTTCCAAAATCAATCTTATAATTTGTATCAGTTAAATAGTAAACTATATCTGAATTTATATCTTTATTATATAGAAGTTTATTTACTCCATAGTTTATGCTACTAAATATAATACCTAAAAACAATACTATAAATATTGTGATAATACCTATTACATCATATTTTATCTCTACATCCTTTTTGTATGTATAATATAATGTTTCAATTCCTAGTATTATAAATACAATAGGCCATAAAGAAAGAGTAAATCTAAAAAGATCTAAGCTTGTAATTGTTTGAAGAAGTATATTTACTCCTATAAGTATCATCATTATTCCAAATGTAAATGATCCAATTTGGGGTGCACTTCAATTTAATATTTTTTTTATAAATTGATAATTTATTTCAATCATATTATATTAATAAATTGGTCTAATTTTGTCAAAACATGTCTTTTAATGTCGAAATAATTGTAATTTTTGCTAAATTTTGTTATAATCTGCATATACTTTTTATTAAAGATGTTATTTAATAATAATATGAGAGGAATTTCTAATTATGAAACTAGTACGTTCCCCTACTTTAAAATTTAATAAACATATACCTATTAATATTAAATTTTAAAATATAAGGAGATGTTATCATGAGAAAAAAAATTGCTCGTAGTATTTTAGCATTAACTTTATTACTTTTAATTGTTTTCCCTATTTCAGCTTCTGCTGCTACCGCAAATTTTTGGGAAGGAGCTACAGCATATATTTGGAAAGATCAAGGTTCTGCAGTGCAATTTACAGGTAATACATTAACAGCTGTTGCTAATGCAAATGTTTTAAATGGCTCATATAAAAGCATTACTATACGTTTAGTTTATGATGCTTATCTTTTTCCACCTGTACTATATGCATCAAAAACTATTTATCCAGATGGTCAAAATCATACAATTTTTCAAGATCTTAATATTGATACAAATAAAACTTATCGTTTTCAATATTTTGTAAATAGTGGATATTCTGGTGATACAGCGACTGTATCTTTAGGTGCTTCATCTTATACAAAATAATTATATAATTAATGAGTACTAAACTAATGTTTAGTACTCATTTTTATAATTTAAAAAACTATTCTATTCTTGGCCATGATAAACTATATGTATCAATTAACATTTTTGCAAAGCCTTCTTGAGGCCTTCCTATTGAATTATCCATATCTCCTATGATAACGTTTCCATTTAACTTTCTATTATACCATATAGGGAAATCTTCACTTAAACTACCTCTAGCCCAAGCTTTATTTTTATATACGTTTTCACATATTGCTCTATTTACTACACCATCTTTAAAATAAAACGTAGTCACTATCCTCGTTCTTATATCACCATAAATAGTAAAAACAACGTTATCCCCATTATCAACAACAGAAAAAGCTCTACTACCATCTTTTACAATATCTATAGGTTCCTCCATTATTCTTGTATCATCATACCACCATAATAATCCTGATATAGCAAAAATAATAATTATCGGAATTAGTATTATTAATATTTTCTTCATAATATCACCTCTTTCGTATAATTATATTACATATTGTTTTTGTTGTCAATAATTTATGTATATAAGTTACAATAATTACATAAATTAGGTTAACCTATAGGTATATAATATATGCTAAAGTAAAAGCCAAGATTAATTAAATAATCTTGACTTTTATTTTACTTTTATTCTATTATTGTACCGTTATATTCTATCTTTGATTTATCGTTCGTAGTTACAATGATTTGTACATTTTCAATATAATCAGGTACTTCATTAATATTCATTCTTTGACTATTATAGTCAATATCAAATACACTGTTTAATAAATCTCTATCTTTTAAAACCCTTATTAAACTACCTTTATATGATTCATTATATTTAAATATAACTCTAGCAGAAACATG
>Ga0209511_1000897_pt1 | contig 27651 bp, 28 predicted proteins | sample SSSSmetaG_FD_184141 | JGI IMG/M metagenome (GOLD analysis project Ga0209511, IMG submission 184141) | Glacier valley bacterial and archeal communities from Borup Fiord, Nunavut, Canada, to study Microbial Dark Matter (Phase II) - ​SSSS... | ecosystem: Environmental > Aquatic > Freshwater > Ice >... | reverse complement strand
ACTTCCTACCATCAAACAGGTGATTGAAAATGGTGGTGCAGCCATTATCATGTCGCATCTTGGCCGTCCTAAAAAAGGACCTGAAGATAAGTTTTCGATGAGGCATCTTGTTCCTCACCTTTCGGAATTACTTGGTGGAATTGAAGTTAAAATTGCTCCTGATTGTATTGGTGAAGCGACCAAAAAAATGGCCGATGCACTGAAACCAGGTGAAGTACTCGTACTTGAAAACCTACGTTTTCATCCCGAAGAAGAGGGTGGCGATGTTGCATTCGCGAAACAATTGTCCGAGCTTGGCGATTGCTGGATCAATGATGCTTTCGGAACTGCTCACCGTGCTCATGCTTCAACAGCTGTGATCGCACAGTTCTTTCCTGATGATAAATTGTTCGGTTATCTTGTTGATAGTGAGGTTAAAAGTTTGGATAAAGTACTTAAGGCACCCAAGCGTCCTTTTACCGCCATCATGGGTGGTTCAAAAGTATCTTCGAAAATTACGATTATCGAAAACCTTCTTAACAGCGTTGATAATTTGATTATCGGAGGTGGTATGACTTACACATTTGTGAAGGCACAAGGTGGAAAGATAGGTGGCTCACTTTGCGAAGATGACTTTATGCCGATGGCGCTTGATATTCTGAAGAAAGCTGAAAAAAAAGGGGTTAAAATCATTTTGGCCGTTGACGTAGTTGAAGCCGACGCTTTTGCCGAAACTGCAAATACAAGGGTTGTTCCTTCAAATGAAATTGAGGATGGCTGGTCGGGTCTTGATGTCGGACCAAAGACAATTGAAATGTTCAATAAAGTGATCAGTGAATCAAAAACGATTCTGTGGAATGGTCCTGTAGGCGTTTTTGAAATGGATAAATTTGCCGTTGGAACAAAAGCAATTGGCGATGCCATTGTTGAAGCGACCAGCAAAGGTGCATTCTCATTGGTTGGCGGTGGCGACTCTGTTGCTGCGGTCAATAAATTTGGAATCGCCGACAAAGTATCCTACATTTCAACTGCAGGTGGTGCCATGCTCGAATACCTCGAAGGTCGTGTTCTTCCTGGAATTGCTGCTGTTCTCGAATAGTCGCATCGTTTGAACAAATAAAATTCTGATTTTCCAGGTTGAGCAAGGTTGGCAAAATCGGAGATATGCAATACAAATAAAGCCCGGGCTATTGAAGTTCGGGCTTTTTACAACTGAATGAAATGCAAAGTATCGTTGTATCGAATGAAATATTGCTTGAACGGCTTCATCCTAATGATGCTCCAATGCTGTTTAATGCGATTGATCAAAATCGCTCCCATCTTGGAAAATGGTTGCCTTTTGTGGACTATACCCACGAAGTGAAAGATAGCGAAACATTTATCCAAAAAATTGTTTCGAACCGTGAAGAGACACGAAATGAGGTTTACACAATTTGGTTTAAAGGAAATTTTGCGGGTACAATTGGCTTTCATAACACCGACAGGGTCAACGAAAAGACGGAGATCGGTTATTGGCTGATCAAAGATATGACCGGTCATGGAATTGTTCACCAATCATGCCAGACTCTGATCGGACTCGCTTTTGAGAAAATGGGGATGAACCGGATTACGATCCGGTGTGCAATCGGCAACAGTGCCAGCGAGAACGTTGCCTTGCGGTTAGGTTTTAATTTCGAAGGAATCGAACGAAGCGGGGAACGCTACCACGATCTTTTTTTTGATTTAAAAGTCTTTAGCTTTTTGAAAAGACAGTATGTTTCTAACTAAATGAATATGTTGTGTTTATTAGCATTTAAAGTGTGATAGCTATTTTAACCCGAATTAGCTTCCAAAAGTAGAATTTCAAGTTTGTGCCGTGTGATTTTAATAAATTCACAATAAAATCGGCTTTTTCTCAAAAAAAATAGGTATATTAGCTCAGGTGACAGAAACTCTGTCACAGCAGTTTAATCAATAATTTTATTCGCTATGAGAACAAAAATTTGTTTTGTGATTGCGTTTACTTTTTTTGTGCAAATTGTGAGTGCACAAACCCTTGGTATTAAAGGTGGTATTAATTTTGCTAATGTGACTATTTCCGGAGGTGGAATAAACATTTCGCCAAAATCGATTACCTCATTTCATGTCGGGCCGGTAGCTGACTTTGTATTGCAGGAAAGTCTACATTTTAACACCGGGCTACTTTTTTCTGTGAAAGGATTTAAAATGGAGATGGATTATTTTGAAACTACCGCTGAGGTGACCGAAAAAATAAACTATCTGGAAGTCCCTTTAAATTTAACTTACAAGTTTTCAGTCAGTGAGACATCCAATTTTTTTGTGCAGGCAGGACCATATCTTGGGTATGCGTTGAATGGAAAAGCAAAGCAGGGTGGTGAAACTTCGGATCTTGAATTTGGAACTGGCAAGATGAAAAGATTAGATTTTGGAGTTGGATTCGGAGCTGGTCTGGAGTTCGGTTCTATCGTTACCAGTTTAAATTATCAACTTGGACTTACAAATTTGGTTGATGATCAGACCACTAAGATGAAAAATAAAGTCTTGCAAATTTCTGTAGCTTATATGTTTGGAGCAAAGAAGTAATGATCTCTTTTATTCTATTATAAGATTGTATTTATACAATAATCCGGGAAGCCCATTTCTTGAAAACTTAGCCTTTTTGATCCGGTTAATTGTTGGGTCGATGGAGAAATGATAGGATGTGCGGAAATCAGCTTTTTCTAAGATCGTCCGGTCAAAGATCGCTCTTTCGAGGTCGCAATTATCGAAAACGGAATTGGTTAAGTCGGCTTCCGTAAAGTCAATCTCCTGAAGATTACTACTTTTAAATTTAGTTCCTTTCAATTTAAGCTTGTAGAATGACGCCAGGTTTAAAAGACAATTTTCAAAATAAAGAGATAATAGAAAATTATTACATTCATTAAAGTTCAAACCTAAAAGTTTGCAGTTGATGAACTTCACTGTTTTAAAAGCCGTGTTTTTGATTTTCGTCATACTTAAATTGCAATGATCAAATTCACAATCAATAAATGTATTATTTGATAAATCTGAATTTGAGAAATCGCAACTTCTGAATTTACAGTTTTCATATTCAGCTTTTGCAAGTACTGTTTCCGAAAAGTTATCTTTTTCGAATACTCTATTTTCAATAATTATCGCTGCCATTTTCAGTTTTTATGAGCCCCTTTTTTGAATCGCCAAATTTAACGAAAGTATTTTGTAACTTATCATCTTTTACAACGTAGTTGATATTCATTTAAAGGCTTTTAAAGCTGGTGAGAGCCTACTTTAATTAATTCATCGGCTATACCTCAAAAATAAAATAGCATGATTGAAATGTTTGGAAAATTAGGAATGGGATGGTTGCCAGACTATCCGGATTTTCGTGACTACACAGTTGAAAATGAATCTGTAAAGGCCATGCTGGGTAAGGTAGGAGCGGAAAAACCGTTAAAGGCAGGTTTGCCTGCTACGACTGACTTAAGACCCTGGTGCCCGCCAATTGAAAACCAGGGTTCGCTTGGTTCGTGCACAGCAAATGCCGGTGTTGCGATGGTAGAGTATTTTGAGAGAAAAGCTTTTGGAAAACATGTGGATGCTTCCAGGCTTTTTCTATATAAGGCTACCCGCAACATGTTGCACTGGTCTGGAGATACGGGAGCATTTCTGCGCTCAACGATGGGTGCGTTGGCTCTTTTCGGAGTTCCTCCCGAGGAATATTGGCCCTATATCGTGGCTGATTATGAAAAAGAGCCTTCTGCCTTTTGCTATGCGTTTGCTCAAAATTATCAGGCAATCAATTATTACCGTTTGGATCCATCGGGAACTTCCCCCACTATTTTATTGAGTCAAATCAAGACGAATCTTGCTGGTTATCTCCCTTCGATGTTCGGATTTACAGTCTATAATTCGTACACGCAGGCCGGAACAACTGGAAAACTGCCCTATCCAACAAAGGGAGAAAAGATTGTGGGTGGTCATGCTATTGTTGCTGTGGGTTATGACGACAATATGAAGATTAAGAATGCCAATCCCGGAGCTGTAGAAACAAAAGGTGCGTTGCTGATCCGGAATTCATGGGGTACCGGATGGGGAATGGCCGGCTATGGATGGCTGCCTTACGAATATGTGCTGAAAGGCCTGGCTGTCGACTGGTGGTCACTGATAAAAAATGAATGGGTTGATACCGGCGCTTTTAAAGCTTAAAAATCATTCACGTTGAAAAGGACTTTATACAAGGTATTTTGCCTTTTATAAAGTCTCTTTTTTTGTCATATATTTCCAGCCAATTATTGCAATTCTATCGTCATTACTGCTGTTCCCTTTCCCATTTTACGGATACAACGATTTCATTTCTTCTGCCAACCAACTGGAATGGAGGATTGTAGCCTAAAAGGCGAAAATTCCCGTAGTAGATGATCCCTTTGGATAAAAGCAGATTCTTTAATTTTTCTGAATACTTTCGAATATCCTTATCTGATGCAAAGCCGCCGAATTTGATAGCTGCAACATTTTCATCCATCGTTTTATGAACAATTACTTTTGCATCGTTGGGTTTTGGAAGATTATCAAGATTGTAACCTTTGGGCATTACAAAGCTCATTTCGGAGACAGAATCATTGATATTCATTTGAACAGGTGAAGTCATTGAAATTTTTGTTTCTGATTCATTACCTCCAAAAATATAACCCGCCAGCTTTCTGAATCCCGGACCTGCCAACTCTTTGTAAGTTTTCGCTTCAGAATAGACAGTTGCAAGTGTTGCTGCTGGATAAAACCTTATTTCGAACTCCTTATCGGGATAAACCACCGTGTATTTCTGTTCTTCCGCTTTTTCAGTCGACATAATTGTAAAGGATTGGAAAATAATGAATAGACCTGCAATTACAGAAATCGTTATTATTAAGATTTTCATTCGATTTGAATATTAATTTGTCTAAATGAAACGCTTAGGATTGCAGATTGTTCATATATATTCAAAATAGATTAAACAAAAAGCTAATTGATCGTTTATTTGGCTCAATGATATGTAAATCGGATCATCAATCGGAAAGTAAGCCCCCGATTTCAATCACCTCCCCCGGTTCTTTTCGCGAAGTGAGCACAATATGAAACCTGTCTTCAAAATGTTTTAATGCGTCGTAGGCAATTTGGGGCGTATTATTTTCACCCGACAAGTGGCTTAGCAGCACCCATTTTAAATAAGGTCCAGCATGTTCGGTCAATAAATTCACCGCCTGCAAATTCGAAAGATGGCCTACATCGGATGCAACCCGTTGTTTTAAATGTTGCGGGTATGATCCTTCCCAAAGCATTTTCTCATCGTAATTAGTTTCCAGAAAAAGTGCCTGGCAATGCTGCATATGAGCGATTACATTAACGCACGGCAATCCGATATCGGTAAAGACTCCGATATTAATTCCTTGTAATTCAACACGAAATGAGGTTGGTTCTTTTGCATCGTGGTTCTTTAAAACGGGATGAATGATAAACGGAATCAACATTACCGGCTGAATGGGATCGATAAATCGAACAGCCTCGGGTTGATTGGTAATGTAAAGCGCATGATAGGTTCCTTTGGTCATATAGACAGGAAGGCCAAGCTTTTTCGCCAGAACACGGGCGCCGCACACATGGTCGTTGTGCTCGTGAGTGATAAAAATCGCCCTGATCTTATGTGGATCAAGCCCCTTGGATTTCATCCGGTTCAGAATTTGCTTGCAATTAATACCCGCATCAATCAGGATAGCATCCTCTTTATTCCCAATATAGTAGCAATTCCCATTGCTGCCCGAAGCCAATGCGCATATCTCAACCATCAAATCTGTTTTAGCCGGCAAATTTAAGATTTAAAAGGATTCATTATCCAATTCAGGGAAGTTCATTACAAATTGAAATTGCCTCCAGTGAGCAATACATTCTTTCCAATTTCAGGACTTGTCAGTCCGCACTTGTCAATAATTGTTATTTTTCTGAATACCATATTTAATCAATAGTATCCGGGTAAAAATTAATTAGGGCCTACTGAAAAACTCAAATTTTATTTTGAAGACCTCAGAGAGGTCATATGTTTATAGAAACTGATTCGAAATAAGGTGTTCGACCCCTGGGGGTCGTATATTTGGTTGTTGTCCAATACATTTTCTATGAACATTTCATCACTCCGGGATAATTTTTCGGTTCTCCCATTTTTTTGAAGTGCAAACTTTTCAAAATACAACAGAATAAAACCTTGCACATCTTTTCGTCAATCAGGTATTTATCGTATTCAATATCAGCAATTAATGAATTTTTCAGTAGGCCATAAGCAGGTTTTTAAAGACAAAACAAAACCCGGCGTTTAACCGGGTTTCTATGTTGTAAAATATCTTTTTATAAAAGCGCTTACAATTTCATCAATTTCTTTAACAGTTCGGGAATATCCGATGGTTGACGTGCAACTTGTACACCGGCATTTTCGAAGGCTGCTATTTTCTCGGCAGCTGTACCTGTTCCGCTCGAGATAATGGCACCAGCATGTCCCATACGTTTACCTGCAGGAGCTGTCTGTCCGGCAATAAAACTTACAACAGGTTTTTTGATATGATCGATGACGTATTTTGCAGCACGCTCTTCGGCATCGCCGCCAATTTCGCCCAGCAAAACAATTGCTTCGGTTTCGTCATCATCTTCGAACATCTGTAAAAGTTCCTGAAAATATAATCCGGCCACGGGATCGCCACCAATTCCAACGCAGGTACTTTGCCCAAGTCCGTTTGAAGTTAACTGGTAAACCATTTCGTAAGTTAATGTACCGCTACGGCTCATCAACCCGATGTTCCCCTTTTTAAAGATACTTGCCGGAAGAATACCAACCAATGCTTCGTCGGGCGAAATAAGTCCCGGACAATTTGCACCAATCAGTTTGGTTCCTCTTTTCGCTAAATACGGACTAATCCGAACCATGTCGAGTGTAGGGACACCTTCGGAAATGGCAATCACGAGCTCAATTCCTGCTTCAGCGGCTTCGAGCACTGCATCGGCGGCAAAAGCTGCAGGGACAAAAATAATAGAGGTATTGGCACCTGTCTCTTTCACTGCATCGGCCACCGTATTAAAAACAGGAACACCACTTACGGATTGCCCTTTCTTTCCGGGCGAAACACCACCAACTACCTGTGTACCGTAATCGATCATCTTCTGTGTGTGAAAACTTCCATCGCGGCCTGTAATTCCCTGAACCAGTAATCTTGTATTCTTATTGACTAAAATGCTCATATCGTTGGTATAATTAGATTATCTTAAAAAATCTTCGCTTAAGCTGATGGCCTTTTGCGCCGCTTCAGACATTGTTTCAACAGTTGGAAGATTGGCGCTTTTCAGAATTTCGAGTCCCTCTTTTGCGTTTGTTCCCGAAAGCCTGATCACAATCGGAACCTTGATCTTTATTTGTTCGAGGGCTGCCATCAAACCTTTGGCTACATCGTCGCAACGCGTGATTCCGCCAAAGATATTAATCATCACAACTTTTACACCTTTGTCCGAAAGGATCAGGTTCATAGCATCGATTACCTTCTGTGGATTTGAACTTCCGCCAATGTCGAGGAAATTCGCAGGTTCACCACCATATAATTTGATCATATCCATTGTCGCCATAGCGAGTCCCGCTCCATTTACCATGCAACCAATCGAACCGTCGAGCCGGATATAGGTAAGCCCCTTCTCCTTTGCATCGATTTCCTTAATTTCATCTTCGGATGGCTCGTTCAAGGCGTGAATAACAGGCTGACGAAACAAGGCATTGTCGTCAAAAGTCATCTTTCCGTCGAGCGCCAGTAACTTTCCATCGGAAGTTACAACCAACGGATTAATCTCGACGAGTGAAGCATCGGTTTCAACAAAAACTTTGTAAAGTTTTTGAAAGAGATCAACCGCCTGGGTGACCATCTTAAGATCGTCGAAAAGAGCAAAAGCGATTTTACGTGCAAAGAAAGGTGCCATTCCTAAATCGGGATCGACCGTAAATTTAAGAATCGCCTCCGGGTTATCTTTGGCTACCTCTTCAATCTCGACACCACCTTCGCGGCTGACCATAAACACGGCAGATTTTGTATTCCGGTCGATGGTGATTCCTGCATAAATTTCGCTCACAAACGATACGCCCTGCGCTACAAGAACTTTTTCGACGGTATATCCTTTGATGTCCATACCTAAAATCTTCTCTGCAGTCGCTGTTGCCTCTTCGGCATCGCGAACCAGTTTTACACCGCCCGCTTTTCCTCTTCCGCCCGTAAGGACCTGCGCTTTAACGACTACCGGAAATCCCAATTGTTCGGCCGCTGTCTGAACTTCGGCAACCGAATAACACAATACTTCGTTTGTGACGGGAATCCCGTAACGAGATAAAATCTCTTTGGCCTGATACTCATGAATTTTCATATTCCGAATAATTAGTTCTTTAAAAATGCTTATTTATTTTTTGATTAACTCGCTGGTTTCAGAAATTACAACTACATTAACATTTTGAATTCCAAAATAGTTTTTGAATCGGAACCCTGATTTAGAATATCGGTGCCAAAATAATGATTTTTGGAAGGCATGCAACAAAATCTGTTTTATATCAGCTTTTTGTACGACAAATATGGTTTCTTTTGCGCCGGAAAAATTTAAAATATGTGGTCTAAATTATTTTTGCAAATCCGTTCCTATGCCGTGATGTTAATCGGTTTGTCGCTCTATTCATTTGGAATTACTGCGTTTCTGATTCCGCTTAAGATTGCGGGTGGCGGAGTGACGGGAATTTCGATGCTTATTTATTATGCGACCGGGTTCGGAACCGGTTACACTTATTTCATTGTCAATATATTTTTGATTATCTTGGCCATTAAGGTGCTTGGCGCCAACTTTGGCATCAAAACAATCATCAACATGTCAATCATGTCGGTATTGCTGAATGTAATGCAGAACTATATTACAGAGCCTATTCTGAATGACTTTTTTTTATCGGCGGTACTAAGCGGAATCATGGGTGGAGTCGGAATCGGCCTGATCTTCAACGAAGGGGGAAGTCTTGGAGGAACTGATATTATTGCCATGATCATCAATAAATACCGGAATATCAGTCCCGGCCGGATCATCATGTATTGCGATGTTATCATTATTGCATCTTCCTATTTTGTACTGCATTCGGTCGAAAAGCTGGTTTACGGCTATGTATCTATGTGGGTGGTCGCTTATGCCATCGACGCTTTCCTTACGGGTGCGCAGCAGTCGGTACAATTGTTTATTGTCTCCGAAAAGTATGAACATATTGCCAATTTTATCACGAAAGAATCGAGGCGCGGATTGACAATCTTTGATGGAACTGGCTGGTATACGCAGCAAAATGTGAAGGTAATAATGACCGTTGTCCGCAAGCGGGAATCTCCCGAAATTTTTCGCAAAATCAAAGAACTGGATCCCAATGCCTTCATCTCTCTCAATTCGGTAATGGGTGTTTATGGAAAAGGTTTTGATAAACTCAAGTACTGATTATTTCCACAAATCATTAATTTAGCCGATTATCAATCATAACGGGTATTAAATGAATAAGCCCTGGTTTTCCCGGGCTTGTTTACCCGCAAGTGCGACAACTTCTTTAAAAATATTGACGGATGAATAAACGCAGAATTTATTGGATAACAGGATTATTAAGCATCGCATTAATCATCTTTTTAACATTCAGATTTAATCGTTTTTACCAAAAATTACCGCCGCTTGGCGAAGATGTTGTCATCACTGTTCCTGAACCAAAGTTATTATACGGATTGCCTGTTGATTCATTCCATGTTGAAGAGAATACCATTGCGAGGAACCAAAATCTCTCCGATATTCTGATTGACCGTGGCGTTTCGGCACAAGCGGTTGATCAGATTGCAAAAAATTCGGTCGTTGTTTTCGATGTCCGTAAAATGAAAGCAGGAAACCAATACACCATGTTTTACTCCAAAGATGAGGGCAGGTCTCCCCTGTTTCTTGCCTATAATAACAACGGTGTTGACTACTACCTTTATTCGCTCACCGATTCATTGAAGGTGTTGGCAGGCAAGCATGAAGTGATTTCGAAAAGACAAACAATGTCGGGCGTCATCAGTTCCTCACTCTGGAATGCGATGAAAGAGAGCAATATCAGCCCATTATTAGCCGTCGAATTATCTGATATATATGCATGGACAATCGATTTCTTCGGCATTCAGAAAGGCGATCAGTTCACAGTGATTTACGATGAAGATTTTGTGAATGGCGAGTCAATCGGACTGGGCAAAATCTATTCAGCATCATTTACGCAAGCGGGATCGACTTTTTACGCGATCCGGTTCACGCAGGAAGACGGCGATAGTTTCTTCGACGAAAAAGGGAATAGCCTGCGAAAGGCCTTTCTGAAAGCGCCATTGAAATTTTCGCGCATCAGTTCCCGCTTTTCAAATAACAGGATGCATCCCGTTTTGCGGATCGCGCGTCCTCACCATGGTGTTGATTACGCTGCCGCTAAAGGAACTCCTGTTGTAACAATTGGTGATGGCGTGGTACTTCAAAAAAGCTACCAGGCCGCAGGTGGTGGAAATTTCCTGAAAATCAGGCACAATTCGGTATACACAACAAGCTATATGCATTTATCGAAGTTCGCTGCAGGTATTAAAGCAGGCTCACGTGTCAAACAAGGTGAAGTAATTGGATATGTTGGCTCAACCGGATTGTCATCGGGTCCCCATTTAGATTTCAGGGTTTATGTAGGTGGATCGGCCGTTGATCCGTTGAAGATCAAATCGGAACCTGCAGAACCAGTCAAACCAGCCAATCTTGTCAAATTTAATACATTACGCGATTCTGTTTTGCAGCTATTGACAGTGAAGGTACTGTGAGAATGAACCAATCTTAAATATAAGCCCCCAAAGCCTAAATCAGCAGTCCTGCGTGATTTCTGATTGGGCAATCAACGAGAAATGGCCTTATTGTCTCGCAATAAGGCCATTTTATTTATTGGGCATTCACCACCGGAATTATTCAGGCATGCCGTTTTTTACATGTTTTTTATTCTTTTCTTCCTTCAGCATCACATCAGCTACAAACTGCCTGATTTGCTGCTCATCTTCTTTTTTGCAAATTAACAATGTCTTATCTGCTTCAACAACAATATAATCTTTAAGACCTTGTATAACGACGGTTTTATCGTCAGGCATCGCAATTATACAATTCTTAGTATCGTATAAAAAAACCTTGTTACCGCTTACGGCATTGGCTAACTTATCTTTGCTGTGATTTTCGTAAAGCGATCCCCAGGTTCCCAGGTCAGACCAGCCAAAATCGGCGCACAAAACGTAGACGTTATCCGCCTTTTCCATCACGCCATAGTCAATCGAGATATTTGGACATTCAGAATAGACCTTGTTGATATAGTGTACTTCATCTGAAGTGTTGAGATGCTTTTTCCCATAGTCAAACAGCGCATTCACATCGGGAAGATGTTTTCCAAACGCATTTAATATGGCCGTTGCTGACCAGATGAAAATACCTGAATTCCAATAAAATTCACCGGTCTCAAGAAACACCTCAGCCATTTTTCGATCAGGTTTTTCGGTAAATGTTTTAACCCTGAACAGGTTATCTTTGCCTTCGAATTCTGTCTTTTCAGCAACCTGAATATAACCATAGCCCGTCTCAGGACGATTTGGTTGCAAACCTAACGTGAGCAATACATCTTTTCCGGAAACATACCGAAGTCCATTCGTGATCTCTTCAAGGAAGTAATCCTCTTTCATAATCAAATGATCAGAGGGCGCCACAATCACGTTGGCATCCGGACATTTGCTCAGGATTTTATAGGTTGCATAACAAATACACGGAGCAGTGTTACGACGCAATGGCTCAGATAATACCTGCGATTCATTCAACTCAGGAAGTTGACTCAGTACAAGTTCTTTGTAATTTTCGCTGGTGACCACCAAAAAATTTCCTGCTGGAATAATTCGTGAAAAGCGGTCATAGGTGAGTTGAAGAAGTGAGCGTCCGATGCCCAGGATATCTAAAAACTGTTTTGGTTTCTCTGCTGTACTTAAAGGCCAGAAACGGCTTCCAATGCCTCCCGCCATAATCACACAATAATTCTTGGAATTTTCCATACCCATATTTTTATTCAAAATTATGCAATTTTTTGAAATAACATACAATCCGTTCAATGTGTTTAACAACCATCGGCAAAAAAACGGGCGAATTCCGTTGATTAAATTATTCGTATTTTTATCGGGAAATTCAAGTGGCATATCTTCTTAAAACGACTCGTAAAATTAAGCGGTTTCAGAATCTCAATTAGTTGATTATTATTTAAACAAATTTCATTCGCGTGGGTGTCATATATCACATTGGAAAGTACTTTTTATTGATGGTCAGGGTTTTTAAAAAGCCTGAAAAGAACTCGTTATACATTCATCAATTGGTACTCGAAATTGAAAAGCTGGGAATCCATTCTGTTGGGATTGTTGCAATCATCTCGGTTTTCATGGGAGGAATCATTACGCTTCAACTTACCTATAACATGGTCAGCCCTTTAATGCCTAGCTATATTATCGGACTTGGAAATCGCGACACACTGATTCTTGAGTTTTCATCAACCGTCTTAAGCTTGATGCTTGCAGGGAAAGTAGGCTCCAACATTGCTTCGGAACTTGGCAGCATGAGGGTTACCGAACAAATTGATTCGATGGAGATTATGGGTGTAAATTCAGCCTCTTACCTGATTCTTCCTAAGATTATTGCTGTCGTTTTCATGAGTCCGCTACTTTTTATCATCAGCGTAACCTGCGGAATATTCGGAGGTTTAATCACCGGGCCACTTTCAGGCGTTGTCACTGTAGCAACTTACATTACAGGGATTACCACCATGTTTGTTCCGTTTTATGTTTACTTTTCAATCATCAAAACGCTTGCGTTTGGATTCCTGATTGCCACAGTTCCGGCCTACCTTGGCTATTATGTGCAGGGCGGCGCTCTTGAGGTGGGACGTGCCAGCACCAAAGCGGTGGTTAATACGAGCATCCTGATTCTGTTTTTCGACCTGGTACTTACTCAATTGCTGTTCAAATGATTGAAATCCGAAATATTTGTAAGTCTTTCGAAGGTCGCGAAGTAATTAAGGACATTTCCACAATTTTCGAAAAAGGGAAGACAAACCTTATTATCGGGCAGAGTGGTTCAGGAAAGACGGTTCTTCTTAAATCAATTGTTGGTTTGATTGAAATCGAGTGTGGTGAGATCCTTTTCGATGGCCGTGATACACGTCTTATGAATTTTAAGGAACAGAAACTGCTGCGACAGGAAATCGGAATGGTTTTTCAGAACGGCGCTCTTTTCGATTCTCTTTCGGTGGAACAGAATGTCCGGTTTCCAATGGATATGTTTACCACGATGACCATGAAAGAGAGAACATCAAGGGTTAACTTCTGCCTCGAAAGAGTAAATATTTTAAATTCCAACCACCTGTATCCAGCCGAAATCTCAGGAGGTATGCGGAAACGGGTCGCTATAGCACGCGCCATTGCACTCAATCCCAAATACCTGTTCTGCGACGAACCCAATTCTGGTCTCGACCCGGTTACCTCAATTCTGATCGACGCGCTGATCAAAGAAATTACTTCAGAGTTCGACATTACTACAGTGATCAACACCCACGATATGAATTCCGTGATGGAAATTGGAGACAAAATACTCTTCATTTCCGAAGGTCTGAAGTGCTGGGAAGGAAATAATACCCAAATTTTCAATACACGAAATAAGAAGCTGAACGCGTTTGTTTTCGCTTCCCCTTTTTCAAAAAAATTCAAAGAAATAAGACAAATGGAGGATGACGAATGAGATACTTTCTGACAATTTTAATGGCGATTCTGGCTTTTTCCTGCTCAAATAACAAAACCCCGAAAGGGATTCTTTCTGACAAGGAGATCACCCCAATATTAATTGAGCTTCATTTAGCTGAAGCAATTTACACGCAGCGCTACTCGCTGGAGATCACGCGCGAAAACTATCAGGAGGACCTGTATCTCACGATATTAAAGAAATACAAGCTCGACCGGAATGCTTTCGAAGCGTCGGTTTTGTACTATGGCAAGCATCCCGATAAATACAAACCTATTTATGATGAAGTACTTAACCAGCTCAACGAGATGAACGTAAAGGCAAGGATTAAAGACTCGATAGACGCCAGAAAACCGGTTGTAAAACCCATCGTGAAAGATACGGCGGCGGTGAAAGATACGGTTCAGACTGTAAAAACGGATTCTGTTGTAAAAACAAAAGACTCCATCAAAATATTGGATGTTAAGTCCCGGGCTATGCAGATCAAAAAACAAGCTGTAAAAAGAAGAGCTAAAGACTCTGTTACGGTTATAAAATAGCTGATATGCGTAAATTATCAGCTCATTACATTATCACAGGAACCGGAGCTGTTCTCGTAAAAGGAATCATCATCCTGTCCGACGATGGTACTGTAATTGACATCATTGATACAAAAGGGGAACTCGATGAGATGGCCAATGTAGAGTTTTACAGCGGTGTCCTCATCCCCGGATTTGTAAATGCCCATTGCCACCTCGAGTTATCACACTTACGGAACGTATTCCCTGAGAAGACCGGACTGCCCGGTTTCCTGAAAAATGTGGTCAAACACCGCAATCTTGCAGATGACGAGGTGATTGACAAAGCAAGCAAAGCCGATTTTGAAATGTGGAAAAACGGTATCGTGGCAGTTGGTGATATTTCGAATACCAACACCACCTTTCAGATGAAATCGAAATCAAAAATAGCGTATCATACATTTATCGAAGCACTTGGCTTTTCACCGCAGCGTGCTGAAAAAGCTTTCGCCTGGGCAAAGTATTGTTTCGAAGAGGCGCAATTACTTGGATTAAGCGCGTCGGTGGTTCCACATTCGCCTTATTCTATCTCGAAAGAACTGTTTGATAAGATTGCTGAATTTGCGGTCATTCAGCAATCCATTTTATCCATGCACAGTCAGGAATCTTCCGAAGAAGATGATTTATACCTTTCGGGCGATGGAGAAATCGTCAGGCACATGACCGAGAACCTTGCTCTTGATCTGTCATTTTTTAAACCTACCGGAAAAACTGCACTTGAAAGTGTAATCGACTGGTTACCAAAAGAAAATAAACTCCTGCTTGTCCACAATATCCGCACCCGCCAAAAAGATATTGACCTGGTGGCAAAAACGAGGTCGCTGAATAAAACCTGGTTTGTGCTTTGTCCCGGTTCAAATCTTTACATCGAAGACCTTCTCCCTGACATTGAACTTTTCCGGCAAAACAAGCTTCAGATTTGCATTGGAACCGATAGTCTTACGTCGAACCACCAGCTTTCGATGCTCGCAGAAATGAAAACAATTCAGGAAAACTTCCCTGCAATTCCACTGGACGAAATCGTTACATGGGCAACACGTAACGGAGCAGACGCGCTGGAAATGAGCAATTGGGCAGGAACCATTGAACCCGGGAAGAAACCGGGAATCAACCTGATCACCGGGATGGATTTGAAGCATCTTCAATTGCTGCCTCAATCAAAAGTCAAAAGGTTGATTTAATTGATTACTTTTCGGTACGGAATTAACTTTATAAATTTTACAGATTATTGCATGTCGACTTTTCTTTTTGATCAAACAATATTCGGGCCTATTAACAGCCGAAGATTAGGCATTTCTTTGGGAATTAATTTACTTCCAAACGATTCGAAACTTTGCTCTTTCGACTGCATCTATTGCGAATGCGGATGGAATCCCGAAAAGGGAACAGTAAAAGCGATTCTTCCAACCCGAAATAAGGTAAAAAGAATGCTCCGGGAGAAACTGTCGGAGATGAAAAAAGAAGGCGTTTTACCCGACGTAATCACTTTTGCGGGCAATGGTGAGCCCACGATGCATAACGACTTTGCAGGAATTATTGATGATACCATTCTGCTAAGAGATGAATTATGTCCTGGTGCAAAGATCGCCGTGCTTTCGAATTCAACGATGTTGCATAAGCCCAAAGTAGTTGAAGCACTTAAAAAGATAGAAGATAATATTCTGAAACTGGACTCAGGACTCGTCGAAACCATCCAGGTACTCGATCAGCCTGTTGGAAGATTCAATTTGCAAAATGTCATCAACAACATTCAGCAATTTAATGGTCAGTCGATTATTCAAACCATGTTTATCAGGGGAAATTTTAAAGGTGCAGAAATCGATAACACGACCGAGCCAGAACTGAAAGCATGGATTGAAGTTCTCCAACAGATTCGTCCCCGGCTTGTGATGATATACACAATCGCCCGCGACACACCAGCGAACGATCTTCGAAAAGTTTCGACGGAAGAACTTGAAATAATTGCCGATCGGGTAGTTAAAGAAACCGGACTCGAGGTTCAGGTAAGCGGATAGGAAAGAGGGCGAGACTGGGAGAAGGTGTGAGAAGATAAATGAGAGAATGTGACAATTTGCCATGTTGCGAAGGGGCGAAAGGGCGATGGGGAGAAGATGAGAATACACGACACTGAAGGTGTCGAATCTGAATAACCCCGGGTCAGGAGGAACGACGCAACCCGGGGGAAAACAGAGCAACAAAACAAGGCGCATCTACAAACGTTAGCTGAAATGAAAACAACATATGCGCCGCAAATTCAAAGGGAAATACAGGATTTGCCAATGTGCTAAATGAAACGATAAATACAATTTAAACACAATTATTAAAGATGAAAATGAAATTATCACTTTTAATTTCCTTGCTGATGATGTTTGTGCATACCACTTATGCGCAATCAGTTAATGTCAAACAGGAATCGCTGGTCGAGTACGTCAATCCGCTGGTGGGGACAGATTCCGATCATGCGTTATCAAACGGAAACACCTACCCGGCAATTGCCCTGCCCTGGGGAATGAACTTCTGGACACCGCAGACCAATAAAAACGGAAACGGCTGGGTTTATATGTATGACGACGTAAAAATCAGGGGATTTAAACAGACGCACCAGCCAAGTCCCTGGATCAACGATTATGCCGCTTTTTCGCTTTTCCCCGAAACAGGGAAACTGATTGTCGAGGAAAATAAGCGTGCTTCGTGGTTTTCGCACAAGGCAGAAACTGCAAAACCTCACTATTACAGGGCTTACCTGTCAAACTATGATGTTGTTACCGAGATAACACCTACCGAACGTGCAGCACAATTCCGTTTTACTTTCCCCGAATCCGATGCTTCTCATATTCTGATTGATGCCTTCAACAAAGGTTCGATGGTAAAAATCGACGCTTCGGAAAGAAAAATCACGGGTTACTGCCGGAATAACAGCGGTGGTGTGCCCGAAAATTTTCATAATTATTTTGTGATCGTATTTGATAAAGCATTTACGGAGGTTTCGACTTGGAAAGACAGTGTTTTAACCGAAGGCAGTACATCTGCCGAAGGGAAACATGTGATGGCTGCGATCTCTTTCAAAACAAAGAAAGGGGAGATTGTCAATGCACGTGTAGCTTCCTCCTTTATCAGTCCTGAACAGGCCGAACTGAACCTGACCAGAGAAATTGGCCAAAGCACTTTCGATCAAACCAAAAGCAAAGCAGAAGCTGCATGGAACAAAGAACTTGACCGTGTAAAAGTTGAAGGTGGAACCGTTGATCAGAATCACACTTTTTACACAGCACTTTACCGCACGATGCTCTTCCCACGCAAATTCTATGAACTTGATGCGAATAATAAAATCATTCACTATAGTCCTTACAACGGGAAAGTTCTCCCAGGATACATGTTCACCGACAATGGTTTCTGGGATACTTTCCGTGCCGTATTCCCCTATTTCACGTTGATGCACCCAACACTTAGTTCCCAGATCATGGAAGGACTTGCGAATACTTACGACGAAAGTGGATGGCTTCCTGAATGGGCAAGCCCTGGTCACCGCGACTGTATGGTCGGATCAAACTCTGCCGTCAATATCGCAGATGCTTACCTGAAAGGAATCCGTGGATTTGATATCGCAAAATTGTATGAAGCGATTCAGAAAAACACAAATAATGCCGGACCGTTAACCTCAGTTGGTCGTTTTGGAGTTGAATATTATAACAAGCTGGGATATATCCCCTACAATGTAAAGGTGAATGAAAATGTAGCCCGGACTTTGGAATATTCATTTGCTGACTGGTGCATCTCTAAACTGGCAAAAGATTTAGGCCGTCCACAGGAGGAGATTAAGCTCTTTGAAAAGCGGGCCATGAATTACCAGAATGTTTTCGATCCCTCGGTCAATTTTATGCGTGGCAAAAATGAAGATGGCACGTTCCAGTCTCCTTTCCGTCCTGACAAATGGGGTGACGCTTTTACCGAAGGTTCAAGCTGGCACTGGACATGGTGCGTATTCCACGATCCACAGGGATTGGCAAATTTAATGGGTGGCCGCGAAAAAATGGCGCAACGTCTCGACGAAATGTTCGTTGCTGCTCCTACTTTCGATTGCTCTTATTATGGCGCCCAGATTCACGAGATCACCGAAATGCTAATCTCAAACATGGGCCAATATGCGCATGGAAATCAACCGGTTCAACATGCAATCTATCTCTACGATTATGTGGGTCAACCCTGGAAAGGACAATACTGGGTTCGGCAGGTAATGGACAAACTCTACAATCCGAATCCTGACGGTCTTTGCGGTGACGAAGACAACGGACAAACATCCGCATGGTATGTCTTTTCGGCAATGGGTTTCTATCCTGTAGCGCCGGGAACCGGAGAATACGCTTTCGGATCGCCTTTGTTTAAAAAGGTCTCCCTAACCCTTGAGAACGGAAAGAAGTTTGAAATCGATGCACCGCAAAATAATACGGAGAATGTATATGTCGATAAGATTACCCTCGATGGGAAGGTGTATGGTAAAAACTACATCACCCACAGCGACTTGTTGAAAGGTGGGAAATTACAGTTTGACATGACGAAGACACCGAATAAATCACGTGGTACTTCGCCCGAAAACTTCCCTTATTCATTTTCGAATAAGAAGAATTAATTGGCAGCAGAAAGAGTCGCCGCAAAAATGCTGGCGACTCTTCCACTGAAATAATCACGTTGAAACAACCCTTTTATCGATTCTAAGACATTCATTAAAGGCATTTCAAATATGAAAAGCACCCTTCCGGTGAAGCTACCTGCTCACCAGAAGGGTGCTTTTTTGAAGGGAGGAAAACCCGCATTTACAAGAAGGAAAAATTCCTCTTCCGGGCAGGAATTACCTGGCTTTAGATCTCAATTAGCTATAAAAAGCAACAAAATAGCTTTAAAATACATCGAATTAGTCTTATATAAAGTCAAAACAGCTGCAATATAAGTTGATATTGCTGTAAAATAAGTTGAAACTAATGCAAAATAAATCAAAACAGCTGCAAAATAAGTCGAAATTGCTGTATAATAAATTAACACCGCTGCATAATAAGTCGAAATTGCTGTATAATAAATCAAATCCGTTGCAAAATAAATTAAAACTGATGCTAAATAAGTTTGGACTTATGCAAATTAAGTCGAAACCGCTGCAAAAAAAGTTAAAGCAATCCCTATTTAAGTCAATTTTCTCGATCAGAACAACATTTTGAATATTCAGAAGGAGAAAATTCCAGTATAAATCTTCAAATTTACCTGATCATAATCCCGGTCGCCATTCGTCCGGTTTTAATCCCGTCGCGACGCGCAGAAAAAAACCGATCCGGATCTGAAAAGGTGCAGGTTCGCGCGACTTCAATCTGCTCCGCTGGTACTCCGGCTTTTATCAGCTGTTGATAGTTGGCACTCCATAGATTGAGTAATTTTTTGTCCGCTTTTTCAGGATTTGAAGCAAGATAAAATTCAGACTCAAACTGTTTCCAAACCTCCTCCCCGACTTCGTAAACCTCCGAACTGATAGAAGGTCCAATTCCAGCGATCAGGTCCAACGGATCTGTTCCAAATTCCTTTATCATTTTTTGAATTGTCACGAATACAATATTTTGAACTGTTCCACGCCACCCGGCATGAACAGCTGCAACCACTTTCCGTTTCGGATCAAAAAGCAGAACCGGCACACAATCTGCTGTTTTTACAGCGATACAAACACCTTGAAGATTCGTAATAACGGCATCAGTTTCATTTAGGAAATGCTTTTTCACTTCTTTATTCATATAAAAAAAACCCGTGGTGATTGTTTTAGCTGTTGCCGTATGCGTCTGTTTCGGAAAAATAAGCCGGTCAGGATTAATTTCAAGTGCCCCACAAAGTCTGATCCTGTTTTCTACCACATTTTCAGGAAGATCACCTGAATTAAACCCCAGATTTAAAGAGCTGTAATTATTTGTGCTGCAACCGCCAACACGCGTAGTTGAGAAATGAACTAACTCCGAAAACCGGCCAAGGTTGGCAAATTGGAAAACAGGTAACTTATTTTTAGCGACAGATATCATAGTTCGATTAGCTACATTTACGTTAAATTCGCTGCCAATTTACAAAAGTTCCGGTTGGGACGATCAAAAGGTCAAATATGAAAATTGAAATTCTTCAGCTTACCGAGGGGGCAAAAAAAGCCAAAGGGCTTACGGTTGTGATTGATGTCTTCAGGGCATTTTCGACCGCTTGTTACGTTTTTGCTGCCGGCGCTGAAAAAATCATCCCTGTCGAACATGTTGAAGAGGCCTTCGAACTGAAGAAAATTCTGAAAGATGTGGTGATGCTGGGAGAACGAAACGAGCGGAAAGTGCCCGGTTTCGACTTCGGAAACTCACCAACTCATATTATGAATCAGGATTTCGGTGGAAAGACAATCGTCATGACAACCAGTTCCGGAACGCGTGGAATTGCCAACGCGACGCTTGCAGATGAAATCATCACCGGGAGTTTTGTCAATGCAGAAGCCATCATCCGCTACATCCGGCAGAAAAATCCGACCCAATTAAGTCTTGTTTGCATGGGGTACGAAGGTCGTTACCCGACACAAGAGGATACTTTTCTGGCCGAATATGTACGTGACCGGTTACTGAATAAAGAGACTGATTTCGAAAAGATGAAACAAATTCTACGCACAGGCGATGGCGCCCGGCTGCTCGATCCGGCCAATGATGAATGGTCACCGGCATCCGATTTTGAACTTTGCCTCAATCCCGATCGTTTTGATTTCGTTTTGAAAATTGAAAAAGGGGGAGATTTTAATTGGTTGAAAATGATAAGATTATAAACCCTTCGAGCGGTCTTTTTCAGACCCTCGAAGCGGCGATTCTAAATAAAGTAGGAATATGAAGCATTACAACTTTGATGAAATAATAGAACGACGCGGTACTGATTGTGTCAAATACGATATGCTCGAAGAAGTCTTTGGGAATAGCGATGCGCTGCCACTTTGGGTAGCCGATACCGATTTCCGGGTGCCTGACTTCATCATGGATGCTTTGCACCAACGGCTGAATCACGAAATACTTGCTTATTCTTATCGTCCTGATAGTTATTTCGAAGCCATTATCAATTGGCTGGATCGCCAGCATGGCTGGAAAATCGATAAAGAGATGATCACATCAAGTCCGGGGGTCGTTTCGGCAGTCACGATGTTGATCATGGCACTTTCGGAGCCTGGGGATAAGGTGATTGTCCAACCACCGGTTTATTTTCCTTTCTTCACAAGTATTAAGGGTTCTGGCCGGAAGATGGTGGAGAATCCACTGATGCTGAAAGATGGAAGGTATACTTTCGATTTTGAAAACCTTCAGAAAATAATCGATCCGCAAACCAAAATTTTGGTCTTATGCAGTCCCCATAATCCGGGAGGAATGGTCTGGAAAATGGAGGAACTCGAAGAGTTAAGCCGTATTTGTAATGAAAATGGTATTGTGATCGTCTCCGATGAGATTCATGCAGATGTGGTTTTCACCGGGAACAAACACATTCCGATTCCACTTGTGTCGGAAGAAATCGCGATGAATAGCGCCGTATTGATGGCCGCCAGCAAAACCTTCAATGTTGCAGGACTTTCAACAGCCTTCGTAATTATCCCCAATAAAAAAATCAGGGTAAAGTATGAAAGGGTTCTGCATACTGTCCATATCGACGGTGGAAATATTTTCGGGAATATCGCAACCGAAGCGGCGCTTAAGAACGGATATAACTGGCTTTCGCAGCTAATGATCTATCTTGAAAACAACTATAATTTTCTGGAAACTTTTCTTACTGCCCGTATGCCGCAAGTAAAGATCATGAAACCTGAAGCCACATTTTTGGTCTGGCTCGATTTTTCGGCCTATCATCTCACTGAGAAACAATTAGGCAAAATACTGATTGATGGAGGAGTAGCATTAAACAACGGGAGTAAATTCGGAACCGGCGGCGAAGGTTATTTCAGGCTTAATTTTGGCTGTCCAAGAGCGATTCTCGAAGAAGGATTGATCAAAATTGAGAAGGCGTTGAACCACCGGGGTTAAATTAATAAACAAAAGAAGCGACCTTCCGTTAATTGGGGATGAAGCTTCTTTTGACCATCTGCCTGATTCATTTATCCTGCTTGTTGTTTGGGCAACCAAATAAAGAGACGAAAGCTGTTGCATCCGATACACTCAGTACAGCTGACGAAAGATTATCCAGGCAAAACCACGACCTGCCAGAAATTCAAATTACCGCTTATCGCACAAAAGGCCTGCTCAAATCAATAGCCGGGTCAGTTTCGGTGATTTCATCTGATCGGCTTGAAAATTCAGCAGTAAACATTGCTTCTTCATTATCAACCGTTCCTGGAATTGTAATGCAGGAAGGAACCTTTGGGACCATCAAATTAACGCTTAGGGGAATTGGTTCACGCTACCCTTACGGAACGAAGAAAGTCAAGCTTTTCTTTGGCGACATCCCGATGTATAGCGCTGAAGGGGAAACTACTTTCGACGACTTAAACCCGGAATACCTTAGCCGGATTGAAGTTTTGCGAGGTCCTGCTTCAAGCATTCATGGCGCCTCGTTGGGCGGAACAATCATTCTTTATCCCCGCAGAGCGGAATTTAACCATGAAGAGATTCAACTGAATAGTTCGATCGGCGGCTACGGATATTTCAAAAACGGCGTTAGCTACTCAAACGGAACAACTAAAAATGATTTGCTGATAGCACTATCCAGCATTCAATCGGAAGGAGTTCGCGAAAACAATAAATACAGTCGCACCTCCTTTTTTATCAATCAAAATCAGCTCTTCAGCAAAAGATTGTCGGGAAATCTGGTATTATCGGGATCAAAGATCAGGGCGCAGATCCCAAGCTCGATCGATTCTGCCACTTTTGTAAATCACCCTCAAAAAGCGGCTGCAAACTGGCTAAATGCAAAAGGATATGAACATCCCGACCGGATTTTCGCAGGTTATAGTCTGCGCTATCAAACGCCCAGCGATTGGGAATTTTCATCTTCCGTCTTTCTGAATTCAAGAAAAACGGAGGAAAACCGTCCGTTTAACTATTTGGATGAATCAGGATTTGCCTACGGAGGACGTATTTTGAGCCAACACACCAAAAAACAAGGAAGTACAATCCTTCATTTCCTTGTAGGAACCAATCTTTATTTTGAAAATGTAAGAAGTTCCCTGTCTGAAAACTTTGGCGGAAAAGGAACGAAAGGAGTTCTTCAGCAAAAAGGGAAAGAATCAATATATCAGACAGATCTGTTCACCCAACTGGAAGCCAAAATAAAGCGGATAACAATTACAGGAGGCGCCAATTTCAATCTTTCCGGCTTTCAATACATCGATCAGTTTACCTCCGATACATTGAACCAGTCGGGAAACTATAACTTCAAGCCCATCCTTGCACCCCGTCTCTCAATTTCCTGGAACCCGCTGAATGACCTTTATTTTTACACATCCGTGAATAAAGGTTTCTCAATACCATCACTTTCAGAAACTTTTAGTCCGCTCGGATTGATTAACCGCGATATCAAACCCGAAAAAGCGTGGAGTTTCGAAGGGGGATTCAGGGCAAGTCTGCTGAATCATGCCACTTTTATAGACCTCGCATTTTATTACATGCGGGTGACCGACCTGATTGTTCCCAAAAGAGTGGCGGAAGATATCTATGTTGGAATGAATGCCGGCTCTTCACTTCACAGAGGAATAGAAATGACAGTGCAGCAATGGATTAGTGGTCATAAAGGGAGCGATACAGACAGACATTTTTCATTAATTGCGAACCTGAACTATGCCACCAACCGCTATAATTTTCAGAATTTCACAGAAAACAACATCGATTATTCGGGTAATAAATTGCCCGGAATGCCCGATCAAACCTTTTCCGGCAGTCTCGATTTAAAAACACCGACCGGTTTCTACACCCAATTTGAGTTAAATACTTCGGGCGAGATTCCGTTGAATGACCTCAACAGCCAATTTTCGAATGGATGGCTTGTGATGAACCTGAAGGCCGGGTATATCTTTGAGATATGTAAGAAACTTAGAATTGATGCAACAGTGAAGGTCAATAATTTAACCGATGAAAAATATGCTTCAATGGTCGTTGTTAATGCACCTGGAACTGCTTCACGGCCTCCCCGCTATTTTTATCCCGGTTTACCCCGATGGTTCACCTGTACCGTCAACCTATCGTTTCAGAATTTCAATAAATAATTACGAAACTAATTATTTATTAAGCCGTATACAACACGTATACGAAACTAAAATTATGAAAAAACTCATCGTCTATTTAACTTTAATTCTTCTGTTTACTTCCTGCATTACTCAAAAGAACCATTATTCACAGAAGATGTACAACAAACGAGCCAATTTCATTAAGTCACACGGGGAGCCTTTGAATGTGATGTTTGACAGAAAAACACCGAATGTATTCAGATAGTAAAAAAGCCACCCCTATTAAAGGATAATTATTAGGGAAAAGATTACAGGTAAAGTTTCCTTTTGTTCTCTGCAGCAATTGAATTTCTATTTTTTCAAAGACCACTCAAATCCCTCTTTGGTATCCTTGATTTCGAATCCCAATTGGGTTAGACTATTTCGGATTTTATCAGAAGTGGCCCAATCTTTATTCTGTTTGGCTTCGATGCGGAGATTTAGCAATAAATCAACAACATCGCCCAAAACTTCATGGTCTGCGGATCCGCCTGTTGAAGTTTCGGATTTGAATCCAAGAATATCGAAAACGAAATCGTTGTAGAGTTTTTTCAATATTTCGAGATCCGCATCATTTATAGAAGCGTTGCCATCATTGATCGAATTGATCATTTTGACACCGTCGAACAGGTGTGCAATCAGAATTGGCGTGTTCATATCGTCATTCATTGCAGCATAGCATTTCTCTTTGAGTCCGGCAACATCAACAGAAGAGTTTTCTGCCGGTTTAAGCTTATCAATAAGTGCAGTTGCAGTAATTAGTCTATCCAACCCTTTTTCGGCTGCCTGTAAAGCTTCGTTCGAGAAATCAAGCGGACTCCGGTAATGTGCCTGAAGAATGAAAAAGCGGATGCAAATGGGTGAATAGGCCTTCTCAAGCAAGGGATGAGATCCTGAGAAGAGTTCATCGAGCGTGATAAAATTCCCCAGCGACTTACCCATCTTCTGACCATTAATCGTGATCAGGTTATTGTGCATCCAGTAGTTAACCGGCTCGTGTCCAAAGCAAGCCACACCTTGTGCAATCTCGGCTTCGTGATGGGGAAACAGCAAATCGAGTCCTCCGCCATGAATATCAAACGGTTCGCCCAGGTATTTTGTACTCATTGCCGTACATTCCGTGTGCCAGCCGGGGAAACCTTCACCCCAGGGAGATGGCCAGTGCATGATATGTTCTGGTGAAGCTTTCTTCCAAACTGCAAAATCGAGTCCCGATTTTTTCTCACTCTGAGCATCCAGATCCCGGGTATTGGTATAAAGATCTTCAATTTTCCTTCCCGATAGTTTTCCGTAAGGATGAACTGCCGCATATTTTTCCACGTCAAAATAGACCGATCCGTTTATTTCGTAAGCAAACCCCGATTCAATCATTTTCTGAACCGCAGCTATTTGTTCGATAATATGCCCTGATGCCGTTGGTTCAATGCTTGGCGGCAAAATATTCAACTGCAGCATATTCCGCCGGTAACTGTTCGTGTAAAGCTGAACAATCTCCATAGGTTCAAGCTCTTCAACTTTTGCTTTACGGGCGATTTTATCTTCACCTTCATCAGCATCATTCACAAGATGACCAACATCGGTAATATTACGGACATAACGCACCTTGTATTCAAGGTGTTTCAGGTAGCGGAACAATACATCGAACGTGATTGCCGGACGCGAATGACCAAGATGAGCTTCACCGTAAACGGTCGGACCACAAACATACAGTCCGACATGACCTTGGTTGATAGGTTTAAATATTTCCTTTTTCCTGCTTAAGGTATTGTAAATGATAAAATCGCTCATCCTTCTTTGTGTTTTCAAACTGAATGACAAAAATAAAAAAAATACGGGTCAATACTATGACCGAAGTCCGAAGACTGCAGACAGAAGTCAAAAGCCATTATCCAATCGCCAGTTGCCAGTTGCAAGCCGCCAATAGCCAATTGCCAGCAGCCAGTTGCCAGTTGCCAATTTCCATAACCTTTTCTTATCTTTGGCATCAAAGAACAGCTTATTATGAAGAATATTTTAAAAGGTGGAATCATACTGGCCTCCGTATTTTTATTTGCATGTGGCAATGCACAGGATAAAGGGGATAAACGCCCTGTAGTATTGATAAAAACACAATTCGGCGATATGAAGGTGGCACTTTATAACGAAACCCCTAAACATCGTGACAACTTTCTGAAACTGGCCAAAGCGGGCTATTATGATGGAGTCCTTTTTCACCGGGTTATCAAAGATTTTATGATTCAGGGTGGTGATCCTGAGACACGAAATGCAAAACCAGACCAGCAACTTGGGAATGGGGGCCCCGGATATGAAATTGATAATGAGATCAATCCTAAATTTCTTCATAAAAAAGGGGCGTTAGCTGCTGCCAGGGAAGGCGATCAGGTAAATCCCCAGAAAAAATCATCCGGCTCTCAATTCTATATTGTTCAGGGCGTCGTATTTCCGGCCAATAACATTCCGGCCCTCGAAGCCAAAGGAACCGAAAAACTGGCGCAAAGTTATATGCGTCAACTCGCGATGGCAAATGAAGACTCCCTTAAATTCTACCAGAAATCAGGCAATCAGATTGCATTTGCAATTTTGATTGAAAAATTACAAACTGAAGCTTTGGCAAAAGCGAAGCAAACGCCTTTTAAATTGACGGAAGAGCAAAAGCAGGTTTATACGACGATCGGCGGAACTCCGCATCTTGACGGAAATTATACCGTTTTTGGCGAAGTCATTGAAGGATTGTCTGTTTTGGATTCAATTGCCGCTCAGCCAACCGGCCCCAACGACCGGCCACTGAAGGATCTCAAAATGGAGATGAAGATACTTAGCCATTGAATCACCGCCCTTGAAGTGGTCGCAGACCCTTCAAGCGGCTAAAGGAATGATTCTCTAACAATCATCATCTATTTTTCAAAAACATTTCCGCTATCATCAGGTCTTCCGGAAAAGTAATCTTGATGTTTTCACGATTTCCCAAAACCAGCTGTACGGAGGTCCCGGTGTGCTCAACGACCGAAGCGTCATCTGTAAATTCAG